>Ga0208045_1000038_pt1 | contig 64388 bp, 51 predicted proteins | sample PL_2010_200m_FD_184160 | JGI IMG/M metagenome (GOLD analysis project Ga0208045, IMG submission 184160) | Freshwater microbial communities from Powell Lake, British Columbia, Canada to study Microbial Dark Matter (Phase II) - PL_2010_200m... | ecosystem: Environmental > Aquatic > Freshwater >...
CATTTTTGAGAGAACTCACAGCCGGGACTTGTCGATACCACGGGTTTTGAGAGTATTCTACTCTTTCTTCTTCGGCCTCCAGTTCACGTCGAGCGTATCGCCTTCCGGGAAGAGGGAGAGCTTTGCCTGTTCCACCTTCGCCTTGTACGCAGGGACTGCTTCGGAAAAGGCTTTGTTGAAATCTCTGAGTGCCTCTTCAAAAATCAATTCTGCCTGTCGCAAAGAGATCAACTGAGTCGGCGTCGGTGCGTCCCATGACGAGCCGAGCGAGCGAAGGACGGAGCCGAGCCGCGACGATACCGTGTTCGGCCTTCGTGTCATTCCCTGAACTGCGGCCGGATCATCCACGAACTTGTCCGCAACTTTTGTCAGCGTCTTCTTCAGATCCGAGGATTCTTTCCTGAGGTTCTTCGACACCTCATCTTTTCGTTCTTTCAGCTGGCTGAGGGCCGCGTCGATCGCCTTGCGTGTTTTCTGTATCCGGTCGACGGCCTCGGCGGCAACCTCGAGATGTCTGCTGAGCGCAAGAATTGTCTCGGATTTTTGTTGACGCGCTTCGGATGAAACCACCACGCGCGGATCCGGAAACACTTCAACCGTTTGTGTTGCTTCTTCCTTACCCATCTTGATCCGAACGGTGTATTTCCCGGGGAGCACTTCCGGACCCTGCGGTGCGAATTCCTCATCTTGCTGTTGCGGCGGCGCAAGTTGCGGGCGCTTGAAACCGTCCCTTCGCAAGTTCCAGGCCACGCGGTTGATCCCTTTTTCCATCGGGCCGTCCATTTTGCGGATCACACTTCCGCCTAAGTCCAGGATTTCCATTTTTACCTTCTTCTCTTTCGCGTCCGAGCGGCCCCTCTCGGCCGGCTCACTCCCGTCATCCCTTCTCGTTCCTTCATCAACGCCCTCTTCCGCTGTGCTGTCTTTCTGTTCTTTCGACGGATTGGTGATATAGGTGATGAGCGCACCATAAGGACGGTTATCACCCCTGAACATTGCATCGCCGGGGAAGTGATACCCATCCATTTGTTTCACCTGGTGTTGATACGTTGTGGGTATGCTGAACAGATGCAGCGGTTTCCCGAGGAGTTCGCTTGTGACAGTCCGAAGCGGCCGGATGTCGTCGAGTATGTATGCAGAGCGACCATGCGTACCGATCACCAGATCGTGATCACGGGGGTGAACCATCAGCGCCATTGCGGAAACGGTGGGAAAACCATGCGTCCATTTCATCCAGTTCTTTCCATCGTCGATACTCATCCAAAGGCCGAACTCCGTACCCAGATAGAGAAGTTCTTTCTTCACCGGATCCTGCTCAATCACCAGAGCGTAGCCCCACATCGATTTTGATCCTGTGGTGGGGTCGTTTTTCGTCAGGCTCTTCCAACTCTTTCCGAAATCTTCCGTCTTGAACACGTATGTTTTCCAGTTGGTCCGCCGATGATCGTCGAAGACTACGTACGCTGCTCCCGCATCAAATTTGGATGCTTCCACGTGAGGGATCCATGTGTTTTTCGGAACGTCCGGGATCCGCTCAATCACGTTGGTCCATGTCTTTCCACCATCCTGCGTGACCTGCAGGTTTCCATCATCGGTTCCAACCCAGAGGACGCCGCGTTGCACAGGACTTGGTGCGATCGTGAGAATCGTCGTATGGTTCTCTGCGCCGGTGACATCCTTCGTAATGCCGCCGCTCTCATCCTGTTTCTGTTTCGATGCATCATTGGTCGTCAGGTCGGGGCTATTGATTGTCCAACTATCGCCCCGGTCTGTGCTCTTGTGAACAAATTGACTCCCGTAGTAGATTGTCTTCGGGTCAAACGGATCGCTGGCAATTCCGGCGTTCCAATTGAAGCGCAGTTCGATTTCATCGGGTCCCCATGGCCGGATGTCTTTTCGCTCACCGGTCTTCCGGTTGAAGCGAATGAGCCCCCCCGCCTGCGACATCGCGTAGCCACAGTTTGCATCGGACGCGTCAACGATGGTTGCGAACCCGTCTCCGAAGCCAACTTCGTTCCAGTGCCAATTCCGGATCCCGCCGTTTTCCCATAGTTCACCGGGACCACGCCACGAACCGTTATCCTGCATGCCCCCATAGATGTTGTAAGGGATTTCCATGTCGACATTGATGTGGTAGAATTGCCCGAGCGGAAGGTTCTCGACAAAACGCCAGGTTTTTCCCCTGTCGTTGCTGACCGCCAGGCCGCCGTCGTTTCCGTCGATCAGCTGGCTCCCGTCAAGCGGGTTGATCCAGAGTGCATGGTGATCAGAATGGACGCGATTGCCCGGCGTAATATTGCTGAACGTTTTTCCACCGTCGGTGCTTACGGTGAGATTTGTTTGCAGACTGTAAATGCGATTTTCATTCTGAGGATCAACGCGAATGTCGGCGTAGTAGAACGGCCGGCCATTAACGCTGCGGGAATCGTTCACCATTTTCCATGATTGTCCGCCATCCTCTGATCGATAGAGCGCGTTGCGCTTCGCTTCCACAAGTGCATAGACAACATCAGGATTCGATTTTGCGATGCCTATGCCGATTCGCCCCAGTTCTCCCTTTGGCAACCCTTCGTCGGAGCCCAGCCGTTTCCAGGTTTCTCCGCCATCGTACGTACTATAGAGGCCGCTGCCCGGACCGCCGGATTTAAAGAACCAAGGCCATCGACGGTACTCCCACATTGCCGCGATGAGTTTGTTCGGATTCGCCGGATCCATCACCAACTCTCCGCAGCCAGTCTTGTCGTCAACAGAGAGCACTTTTCTCCATGTTTTGCCCCCGTCGGTTGTTTTGTAAACACCCCGCTCCGGGTTTTCTCCCCACATCTGGCCCATCGCCGCTACGTAGGCCACATTTGGATCGCCCGGGTGAAGGAGAATGCGATGGATGCGTTCGGTTCGATCCAACCCCAGGTGGCTCCAGGTCTGACCGCCATCGATACTTTTGTAGATGCCGTTGCCGACGCTTACGCTGTTGCGCGGGTTTCCCTCCCCCGTTCCCACCCAGATGACGGCTGGGTTCGGTTGAAAGATCGCGACCGACCCAACGGCGGCGACCGGCTGCGTGTCGAACAGTGGTTTCCACGTTGTCCCGCTGTTTGTGGTTTTCCAGACACCTCCGGTCGATACACCGACATACATGATTTCTGGATTCGCAATGACTGCATCGATACCGCCGATCCGTCCACTCATGCCGGCCGGTCCGATGCTGCGAGCCTTCATACCGGAGAATAGCGCGGTGTCAAGCTGTGCCTGCGCAACGCTCACGGCGCAAAGGAGAAGGAAACAACACAGGGCGCGAAGTGGTTTGGTGTTCACGAAAACCTCCAGGGAAATGTTGAACGTACGAGGAATGATGTAGTCGTGTTGCCTTCGAAGTCTGCTGGCGTGTGGCGTTCAGGTTATCCAATTCTCCATAGAAAATCAAGTACTCCGCCGGGCGACTCACCGTTGCTTTCCTGGTTATTCTTCGTATCTTTCCGACATTATTCCGGCCGGACAATTCTCAGGCAGACCACATGAAGACCTTGAAACCTCCCCGCCTCCGTAGGGGCGATATCATCGGGATCATCTCTCCTGCAAGCGCGCCGTCAGCTCAAGAAAAGATCGATAAGGGGGTGCGGTATCTCGAACGTCTTGGCTACCGTGTGAAGGTCGGCCGGCATGTCATGGCTCAGCGTGGGTATCTTGCCGGTACCGATGAACAACGAGCGGAAGATCTCAACGACATGCTCCGCGATCCGGGCGTAAGGGCCATTTTCGCGATCCGGGGCGGCTACGGAACACCCCGGCTCCTTCATCTGGTGGATTACAAGGCCGCCCGGCGCAATCCCAAGATTCTCGTCGGCTACAGCGATCTCACCGGATTGCAGCTTGCTCTCTATAGAAAGACCGGTTTGGTCACGTTTTCAGGCCCCATGGTTGGCGTGGAAATGTGGGACAGCATTGACCCATTCACGGAAGAGCATTTCTGGCGTGTCGTCACATCGTCGTCGCGCATCGGCAATCTGCAGAATCCTGACGGGGAGTTGTTGGTCGCATATAATAGAGGAAAAGCCACCGGCGCGCTTCTTGGTGGCAACTTCTCTCTTCTTGCTTCGCTGTTGGGGACTCCCTACCTGCCAAAACTCCGTGACGCGCTCCTCGTGCTCGAGGATGTCGATGAAGCGCCTCATCGCGTCGACCGCATGTTCACGCAGCTGCATCATGCGGGCATCACAAAGTCCATTGGCGGCCTCATCCTCGGCAAGTTTACCGACTGCGTTCCATCCGATCCCTCCAAACCGCATTTGACCATCGAGCAGGTTATCGAGGACGCTGTGCGACGGATCACCCGTCCCGTTCTCGCGAACCTCCAATATGGACACATTGCGAAGAAGCTGACGCTGCCGTTCGGCGTTCAGGCGCTTCTGGACTCACGTAACGGCGTGTTGAAGATTCTCGAGGGAGCTGTTTCTTAACCAGCGGGCGTTCCAACGTCCGCGCCTCCATTGTCCTTCATTGACTATCCCTCAACTTATCGCTACATTTTGTTCAACTTTGAATGTCGCGGTGTGATTCTGGCTTGATGAACATCGGCGTTTTTGCTTCCGGACGCGGGTCAAATTTCCAGGCAATTCTCAACGCTATTCAAGCGGGCCTTCTCCCTGCACGCGTAGTCCTTGTCTTGAGCAACAAGGGGGATGCCGGCGCGTTGGAGATTGCGCGTGCGCTCTCTCTTGCCGCTGTCCACCTCAGCCAAAAACAGTTTCCGGATGAGGGTTCTTTCGCTGCAGCGATGCTCCATGTGCTGAAAGAACACAACGTGCAGATCGTTGCACTCGCCGGATACCTCAAGAAGATACCGTTGAGCGTTGTGCGGGAATACAGAAACCGCATCCTCAATATCCATCCCGCACTGTTGCCCTCTTTTGGAGGAGCCGGGATGTACGGACATTACGTGCACGAGGCAGTCATCGCCTCCGGTGCGAAGCTCAGCGGGGCGACGGTACATCTTGTGGACGAGGAATACGATCGCGGGCCGATCGTCCTTCAAAAGGCCGTTGCGGTGGAGGCTCTTGACACCCCGGAAACATTGGCGGAAAAAGTGCTGAAGATTGAGCATGAGATTTATCCCCTTGCGCTCAAAGCCTTCGCTGAAAACAGGGTAACAATCAACGAAAGGTCTGCGTGGATACATTGACACTGTTTAAGGTTCCAATCCTTGAACACGATGCATGGACTGGAACCAAGGAGGAATCATTGCTTAAGGTTCGACGGGCATTGATCAGCGTCTCCGACAAACGCGGCATTGTTGAGCTGGCGAAGGCTCTTCGCCGCTTTGGCGTAGAAATCATCTCAACCGGCGGTACACACCAGGCATTGAAGGATGCGGGTGTTGAGGTCAAATCTGTTTCTGAGGTCACCGGATTTCCCGAAATACTCGACGGCCGCGTGAAGACCCTTCATCCGGCTATCCACGCCGGCATCCTTGCGGCCACCGACAACCCGCTTCACGTGAAACAGCTCTCAGAACACCACATCGATCCGATTGATCTTGTCGTCGTCAACCTGTATCCGTTCGAGCAAACCATCACACGCGAGAATGTCACGATCGATCAAGCCATCGAGCAGATCGATATCGGCGGGCCGGCGATGCTCAGGGCAGCAGCAAAGAACTATCGCCACACAATCATCGTAGTCAACCCGGACCGTTATTCGTCGTTGCTTGAAGAACTGACGAAGAACAGCGGCACTGTTTCATCCCAGACGCGCTTTGAGCTGGCGCGCGAAGCGTTTCAGCACACAGCAACGTACGATTCGATTGTTGCAGCTTACTTCAGCGGACTTCAGTCGACGCAGAGCCTTCCCGATGTTGTCACGCTCTCGATGAAAAAGTCCACCGCGCTCCGCTACGGAGAAAATCCCCATCAGGCCGCTGCGCTGTACGGGAAATTCGATACCTATTTCAAAAAGCTCCACGGAAAAGAACTTTCATACAATAATATTCTCGATATCAACGCCGCGGCTCTCCTGAGCGCCGAGTTCGAAAAGCCGACAGCCGTCATCATCAAACACAATAATCCATGCGGAGTTGGTTCGGGCGAGACGCTGCTCGACGCGTACAAGAAAGCTCTTGCGACAGACCCGAAATCGGCTTTCGGCGGCATCGTTGCAGTGAACCGGGTTCTCGATGCCGGCACGGCTGAAGCGATCAACGAGATCTTCACGGAGGTGGTGGTTGCCCCGGGCTTTGCCGATGGTGTGCTCGACGTGCTGATGAAGAAGCGGGATCGCCGTTTGATCCAACAATTGGTAGACATTCGCTCGATGAAATCGTTGGACATCCGCAGTGTCACCGAGGGACTCCTGGTACAGGAACAGGACCAACACAGGATCACTCGAGAAAATCTTCGGGTCGTCACCACACGAAAACCAACGGAAGAGGAGTTCGAAGCGCTCATCTTCGCCTGGCGGGTTGCCAAGCATGTCAAGTCGAATGCCATCGTCTACACGCGCAAAGACCGCACGCTGGGCGTTGGGGCTGGACAGATGTCCCGAATTGACTCCGCAAAAATTGCCGTTTTGAAGGCTGCTGAAGCCGGTTTGGATCTCACCGGCTGTGCGGTCGCCTCTGATGCCTTTTTCCCGTTTGCGGATGGGCTCCTGGAGGCAGTCAAGGGCGGGGCTGCATGCGTGATTCAGCCGGGCGGATCGGTACGCGACGAGGAAGTTATCAAAGCTGCCGACGAACACAACGTTGCCATGGTGTTCACGGCCATCAGACACTTCAGACACTAATTCTTTTCTACTTTCACTCTCAATCCACAACGGTCACAATGGGCCTCTTTTCTTTGTTTTCTGCAGATATCGCCGTCGATCTCGGCACAGCCAACACCGTCATCTGGATGAAGGGGAAGGGTATTGTCCTCAACGAACCATCCATTGTCGCGTTCGACCGCAACACCAAAAAGATCATTGCCATCGGTCATGAAGCGCGAGAGATGCTCGGTCGAACCCACCGCGATATTCGCACGATCCGCCCGATGAAGGACGGCGTCATTGCGGACTTTGAAATCGCCGAAGGAATGCTTCGTGAGTTTATCCGAAAAACCAGCGTTGGGTGGGTACCCAGTCGGCGAATTGTGGTATCTGTGCCATCGGGGATTACAGAGGTTGAGAAGCGTGCGGTCCGCGACGCGGCCGAACATGCCGGAGCCAAAGAGGTTCATCTGCTGGCCGAACCAATGGCCTCTGCCATCGGCATCGGACTCGACGTCGACGCGCCGGTAGGCAACATGGTCGTGGACATCGGCGGGGGAACAACCGAGATCGCAGTGATCGCTCTTTCCGGCATTGTGACTGAAGAATCTGTCCGGATTGCGGGCGACGAGATGAACAATGCCATCATCCAGTTCTTTAAGCGGAACCATAACATTTTGATCGGCGAGCGAACGGCTGAAGCTATCAAATGTGAAGTCGGATCGGCCATGCCTCTGAAAGAAGAGATCACGATCCAGGTCAAGGGCCGCGATCTTGTCAACGGCGTCCCCAAGACAACGGAAGTAAGCTCTGTGGAAATTCGCGAAGCGCTGAACGAGCCCATTGCACAAATCGTTGAGGCGGTCAAAATCACCCTCGAGCGAACTCCGCCAGAGCTCTCTGCTGATATTCTTGACCGTGGTATCATGTTGACGGGCGGCGGCGCGTTGCTCAAAGGACTTGATGAGCGCATCCGACTCGAGACGAATCTTCCCGTGCATGTTGCTGAAGATCCTCTGACAGCTGTCGTGCGCGGTACGGGACGGGTGTTGGAGGACCTCAGGCATTTTTCGAAAGTTCTCATCAAGAGCAAACGGTACTAAGCCGTGCACTCTCGGCCCGTCGATACAGAGTACGAGCCCTTCCCCCGCCTGCGATGGCTCCTCCCTGACAGAACGTACAACGAGCGGCATGTTCAAACGCATCTATAATCTCGCCCTGGTCTTCAAGGAGTACACTGTTCTCTCCGCGCTCCTCGTTGTTTCGCTCATCCTCATGGCGCTCGGTGACAACACGCAGCTTCGTCATATCCGGGGTGTTGCGACGGTGGCATTCGGCGTTGTACAGGAACAACTTTCCTTTCTTCCCCGCTATTTCAGATTGCGCGGCGAGAACGATATTCTGCGCCGCATGAACGTTGACCTTGCCGACGAGGCAAGCCAGTTACGTGAAGCGAGGCTCGAGAATGACCGACTCAAGAAACTGGTCGGGTTGAGGGAGTCGTACCGTTACCCGGTGATTGCCGGAAAGGTCATCAGCAAGAACCTGACCCTGCTTCGCAATACCATTACGCTCAACGTCGGAAAGCTCAACGGCGTACTTTCCCATATGCCCGTTGTCGGTGACGGTGGCCTTGTCGGCATTGTTTCAAGCGTGAACGATCATTACTCCGTTGTGCGGATCTTGCTCAACACCGATTTCCGCGCCAGCGCGAAAGTCGAACGCAGCCGCGTGGATGGCATCCTCGCCTGGGACGGTGACAATTTAATCCTTGGCAATGTTGCGAAGACTCTCGATGTGATGGCCGGCGATACGGTCATCACATCAGACTACAGCAGCACGTACCCCCCGAATATCCGGGTTGGCGTCGTCCATGAAGTGAGCGATCAACAGGGATCCTTGTTCAAGGGGGTCTATGTTTCACCGGGCGTGAATTTTGTGAGACTGGAGGAAGTATTCGTTCTTTTGTACCTCCCCGACTCCGAGCGGTTGGATCTGGAGCAACCCGCGCCGCAGAAAACAAGGCGCTAACCTGCAAGAAGAAATTCACTGCTTCACTCAACGATCCTGGATTGCTCTATGAAAGTACTCAAGTTTGGCGGCTCGTCAGTCGCGGATCCCGGGCGCATACGCGCGGTGGCGCAAATAGTCTTGAGCGCCGCAAAACGGGATCGTGTTGTTGTCGTTGTTTCCGCTTTTCAGGGAATTACCAATCAGTTGTTGCACTGTGCCCGCATCGCCGAAAAGGGGGATGCCGGGTATCAGCAGGTCTACGATCAGATTGCACACAAGCATCGAGAGTCGATCGATGCTCTCCTCAAAAAAAGTGGACGCAAGAGCACGCTGGCTGCCGTTGATAAGCTTCTGGATGAACTTCACAACGTTCTCCTTGGAATTTCCCTTCTCCGTGATTGTCCCCCCCGGGCGCTCGATCTGACCGCCAGTTTCGGTGAACGTCTCTCTGCTTTGATCATCGCAGCCTATCTGCAGCAGTTGCACCCTTCTCTCTTTGTCGATGCACGCCAGTGTATCATCACTGACGATCAGTTTACGCACGCGGCGGTGCTCTTCGATCAAACAAACAGAAATATCCGTTCCACCTTCAGCAGGCTCCTGCGCAAAGGGAGTCCGGCCGTCATCCCCGTCGTAACGGGGTTTGTCGGCGCAACAGAGGATGGCCGCACAACGACCATCGGTCGCAATGGATCGGATTACACTGCTGCGATCGTCGGGGCGGCGCTGAACGCATCGCTCATCGAGATCTGGACTGACGTCGATGGCATTCTGAGTGCAGACCCTCGCGCGGTCCCGTCGGCATTCGTGCTTTCTCAGATGTCCTATGAAGAAGCCATGGAGTTGTCCTATTTTGGCGCGAAGGTTCTCCACCCCGCAACAATCGCTCCAGCTGTCGCGAAGAAGATCCCGATCGACATCAAGAATACGCTGAATCCCGCGGCACCCGGCACCCGCATTTCAGAAAAGGCGGAAAATTGGGAGGGTGTTGCAAAGGGAATCGCATCTGTTGACGACATCGCCTTAATGACCATGCGCGGCATGGGCATGGTGGGTGTTCCCGGTACGGCAGAGCGCCTGTTCCGCTGCCTGGCATCTCATCGTGTGAATGTGATCCTCATCTCGCAAGCCTCGTCCGAGCATACGATCTGTTTCGCGGTGAGCACATCGGATATTACGGCTGCCCGACGGGCCGTCGCCGGAGAGTTTCACTACGAACTCCAGAGCAAGCTGACGTCGCTCGATGAACGATCAAACCAGACCATTGTGGCAATCGTCGGAGAGGGAATGAAGGGGGCACCCGGCGTGGCGGGGAAGGTCTTCCAGGCACTTGGTCGCAACAGCATCAACGTTTCCGCGATCGCGCAGGGGGCTTCCGAGCGGAACATTTCGTTCGTCATCGATTCTGCGCAGAAGAATCGCGCTCTGAACGTCATTCACGAAGCATTCTTCGAGAAGAATAAACACCTGGCTGTCGTTGTCGTTGGCGTTGGAAATATCGGCTCAGCCCTGCTCCGTCAGCTTCACCAACAGCGAGCTTTTCTCTTGTCCCAGGGATACGACGTCCATGTCTGCGGTATCGCCAACAGCAAGCGCTATATCCTGGACGCGGGAGGAATCGATCTTGCGACGTGGCGCGAGAAACTCCATCGGTCGCAACGAAAAATGTCTCCTGGTGAATTTGCGCGCCAGATAGCCCGTCTCGAGTTCGTCAATGCTGTGCTTGTTGATTGCACCGCCAGCTCGGATGTGGTGGATGCATATCCTGAGTTTGTCAACGCCAATCTGCACATCGTCACGCCAAACAAGAAGGCAAACGTCCTGCCGTGGAAGCGTTATAGCTCACTGATGGATCTTATGAAAAGCCGTCAGAAACATTTCCTGTATGAGGCCAATGTTGGTGCAGGGCTGCCCGTGATATCGACATTGAGCGACCTCATCGCTAGTGGTGATCAAATTGTGAAAGTCGAGGGCGTATTCTCGGGTACGTTGAGCTATCTCTTCAACCATTTCGACGGAGGCAAACCCTTCAGCGAGTTTGTCCGTGAGGCACACCAGCTGGGGTTTACGGAGCCCGATCCGCGCGAGGACCTCTCGGGCGGCGACGTTGCACGCAAGCTGCTGATTCTCGCGCGCCATCTCGGGGTGAAACTGGATATGAAAGATATTCGGGTCGATAATCTCATTCCACCGTCGTTGCGTAAGGGCTCTTTCTCTGACGATTTCTTCACACGGTTTGCCAGGTTTGACTCCGCTGTTCAGCGACGACTTCGGAAAGCCCGAACGCGTGGTACCGTTCTTCGATATGTCGGGACGCTGCAGGGTCGCGAGGCTTCAGCAGAGTTGAAAGAGGTTCCGATGGATCATCCATTCGCGGGAACAAGGGGGAGCGACAACATTATTGCTATCACGACGCACCGCTACTCACGCACCCCCCTTGTTATTCAGGGTCCCGGCGCAGGAGCTGACGTCACGGCGATGGGGGTATTCTCCGACATTCTCAAGCTCCTTCATTATCTCCCTTACTAAGTTCTATACGTATCTGCTCAACGAAAGAACGCAACAGGACTTTTTTCTAACCACCGATGGCACACAGATGATCACCGATAAAAACAAGAAGATAGAGCTCTTGTATGAAGAAATAACATATAGGATCATTGGTACCGCGACTGCAAAAGGTTCGCCGTATCTTATGATTCAACTTCTGAGTAGATCGGTGTGTCATCGGTGGTGGATTAGCTGAGTAGTTACGCTCTATTGCGCTTTTGTCTAAGAGCCAGAGAGACTGGCCGGAACGCACAAAGAACTTCACAAAGCGACCATCGAGCAGTTATGATCCCACGGTCCGTCAAAACGTTTGCACCTGCGACAATTTCCAACCTCGGCCCCGGATTTGACGTCCTGGGGGTCGCGGTACATGCACCGGGGGACTTTGTCGTCGCAAGCAGGCAGACCGAACACGGTCTTTCGTTCTCTGTGAAGACCGATCAGACACATGTTCCGCAAGATCCGGAGAGAAATGTTGCTGCGTACGTCGCCCAGTTGATGCTTCATGAACTGAAACCTTCGTTTGGAATCGAGATGATGCTGCAAAAATCCATGCCCATCGGGTCGGGGCTTGGAAGCTCCGCTGCGAGCAGCGTCGCTGCGGCGATGGCCGTCAACGAGCTGCTCCCGAAGCCGCTCAAGAAATCCGATCTCTTGAGGTTTGCCCTGGAGGGTGAACTGTTCACCTGCGGTTCTCTGCACGCAGATAATGCAGCCCCATCCTTGTTCGGAGGAGGGTGCCTCATTCGGAGTTATGATCCTCTCGATGTCGTTCCCATCACGATCGATCCTTCCCTTGTCTGGATCGTCGTTCATCCTCACATTGTTGTTCTTACCAAGAAGGCCCGGGCGATTTTGCCGCGGAGCATACCGTTGCGCTCGGCGGTTCGTCAATGGGGAAATGTTGCGGGTCTTGTCCTAGGCCTTGCGCGTGGAGATCGGGATCTTATCAGGCGTTCTGTCGAAGATGTAATTATGGAGCCCGCGCGCGCCCGGCTCATTCCTGGATTTGACGACGTGAAGCGGGCAGCCTTGAAGGCGGGAGCGCTGGGATGTTCGATCTCCGGATCCGGTCCTTCTGTTTTTTCGATCGCACCTTCCATGCGGGCGGCGCGGATTATCAGCACGGCAATGACAACGTCGTTCCGTCGGGCAGCAGGTGTGAGCAGTGACATCTTCATCTCCCGCACCAACCTCTGCGGCGCGAGTGTTGTCTGGAGAAAAGACGCATGAGATTTCGCTCGATTCTCGGCGAGAGCCCCCCGGTAAGTTTTCGCGAAGCGCTTTTTCACGGCCTTTCACCTGATGGGAGCCTGTACATCCCGGAAAGCATTCCATCGCTCAAAGCGCAATCTGCAGACCATGAGACCACGCGTCAGTTTCCCGACATGGCATCAGAAGTGCTGAGTGCGTTCATTGACGACCTGCCACCGGAGGAAATCCACAGCATCGCCGAACGGGCGTTCAACTTCCCGATCCCGCTTGTCAAGCTGGAACAGAATATGTTTCTCCTTGAGCTGTTTCATGGCCCAACCCTCGCTTTCAAAGATATTGGGGCTCGCTTCATGGCCCGCGCACTGTCGTACTTTCTGGAACGCGAAGAACGGGACCTGACTATCGCTGTCGCAACTTCCGGTGACACCGGGAGCGCCGTGGCCCATGGTTTTTTCAATGTTCCCCACATTTCCGTCTTTGTTTTCTACCCGTCGGGCAAGATCAGCCGCCTGCAGGAGCAGCAAATGACCACGCTGGGGGGGAATATTCACGCTGTCGAGGTAGAAGGAACCTTTGATGACTGTCAGCACCTCGTGAAGCGCGCGTTGGGAGATAGGGACCTGGTGCTGGCCCGGAATCTCACGACGGCAAACTCGATCAATCTTGGCAGGCTCCTTCCACAGGTAACGTACTATTTCTGGGCTACGCATCTTCTCCAGCAAGCCCTTGGGAGTGCCGGTCAACCCGGCACGCGATCTGTCATCACTGTGCCGAGCGGAAATTTCGGGAACCTGACGGCCGCGGTTTACTCCAAACACATGGGTGCGCCCATCACACGATTGATTTCCGCAAGTAATGCAAATGAAGTAGTGCCGGAGTATTTCAAGACCGGAATATTCCGACCGCGCCCTTCCCTTCAAACGTTTTCCAACGCGATGGATGTTGGGAACCCGAGTAACTTCGCGCGCCTTCAGGCACTCTATGGAGACAATCTTCACGAGATGCAGCAAGAGATCGCTGCGGTCAGTGTCACAGATGGTGAGACGCTCGACGAGATGCGTCGCACGTACGAACAGAGCGGCTGTGTGCTCGATCCACATACGGCGGTCGGAGTGGCTGCCTCACGCAAGTCCCAATCATCGGGATCTCCCTCCGAACCAACGGTTGTCATGGCAACGGCCCACCCCGCGAAGTTTCCCGAGGTCGTAGCCAGAGCCCTGAATACGACCATACCACTTCCCCATCAACTCGAAGATGCATTGCGACGCCCGAAGCACAGCATTCAGATTCCTGCAGACTACATGCGCATGAGAGAACTTTTGCTCTCGTGATGAGTTCTGCCTCAAGAAATTGCTTCTCGCTTGATTTCTCAATACGTTTTGTCAGAAGATTCGAAGAAAGCTTTCACATGGAACATTACACCCGGTCGGCCCTCGCTGTTTTGGCCTTGTTGCTGCTGCAAACCACTTTTGTGCCATTTCTCTCCATTGGCGGATTCCTCCCCGATCCTCTTCTTCTATGGGTCGTGTATGTTGCCATCAGGCGGGGCCACATGGAGGCGACCATCACGGGGTTCCTCGTTGGGTTGCTGCAAGACGCAGTGTCTATGCAGTTCTTCGGGTTGAGTGCACTGACGAAAACCATCGCTGGATTTGTCGCGGGGTACTTCTTCAATGATAACAGCACCGAACAGACCCTGGGATCGTACCGATTTCTGACGATTCTCTTTCTATCCTCCTTTGTCCACAACATCGTCTACTATGGGATCTTCCTGCAGGGTATTCAGGATTCCGTCTTTTCGACGATGATTGAGTTCAGCGTCGTCACGAGCCTTTACACGGTGGTGGTGGGTGTGTTTCCGATGTTCACGTTTGTTCGCAAGTACCGTCTTTCACAATCATTATGATTCACGACGAACACTTTGGCTCCCCGGAGCGGCGCAGAACCCTCATCATTGTTGTCTTCGTGATGTTTGCCGTCCTAATGCTGAGATTGTATCAGCTTCAGCTGTTGTACCATGTGGAGCTTGACAAGAAGTCGGAAGAGAACAGCGTCCGCGCCCTGGTCAAGGACCCGGTCCGCGGGTACCTGTATGACCGTTATGGGAAGCTCTTCGTTGACGTTGGACCATCGTACTCCGTCACCCTCGTTCCGGCAGAGTTTGAAAAACGCAATATTGCACTCCTCTCGTCTATCCTGCAGATGGAACCTCAGATGCTTGAAGAGCGCGTCGCGCGGGCGCGAGCCTATTCTCCATTTCTGCCTGCCCGCATCAAGCGCGATGTTGACATGAGAACGCTCGCAGCCATCGAGGAGAACTTTACCACCTTTCGCGGAGTCTCGTTCCAGGTTGAGTCGAAGCGCGTGTACCCAACGAAGGCGCATGCATCGCACCTTCTCGGCTATCGTCGTGAAATCGCTGACGCTCAGCTTTCGGAAACAGACGAGTACTACAGACCCGGGGACCTCGTTGGCGTCGCAGGGCTGGAAGCCCGTTACGAGCCTTTACTCAGAGGAACAAAAGGATTTGAATATGTCTCGGTCAACTCAAAAGGACAAATCATAGGAAGTTTCGAGGACGGCAAGCGGAACGTCTCTGCGAAAGAGGGTTCCGACCTCCTTCTCAGCATTGATGTCGGTTTGCAGGCGCTCGCTGAGTCGTTGATGACTACCTACAGCGGGGCGATCGTAGCCATGGATCCAAACGGCGGCGGCCTTCTCGCCCTCGTCAGCAAGCCCGACTACGATCCATCAATCATGAGCGGTGTGACGCCGGCTGATCTCTGGTCCGAGCTCCAGTCCAATCCGGCCAAACCGCTCTACAACCGTGCCACACTCACCCGGTACCCCCCGGGCTCAACGTTTAAGATGGTTCTTGCTGCAGCGGCGTTACAGGAAGGAATTATTGACGAGAACTATCGAATTAACTGCACCGGTGGATTCCGTTTCGGCAACAGGGTGTTTAAGGACCTTCACGTCCATGGTTCTGTGAATGTCGTTGAGGCAATTCAGAAATCATGCAACGTTTTCTTCTACCAGCTGATGCTGAAAGTTGGATTTGATACATGGACCGAATACGGCCGCCGTTTCGGTTTCGGACAAACAAGCAATACCGACACAGGAGAAGAAACAACAGGTCTCTTGCCTTCGACCGAGTACTACGATTCACGGTATGGCAAAGGCAAGTGGACGCAGGGTTTTCTCATCAGCCTTGCGATCGGTCAGGGGGAAGTCGGTGTTTCGCCATTACAGATGGTACGCTACGCCGCGGCGCTGGCCAATGGAGGAACGGTATACCGGCCTCACGCCGTGGAGCTTGTTCGAAACAAGGAAACGAAAAAGATCGAGCCCATCCCGCGCGATTCCAGTCTCGTCGGTTTGTCTCCGCACGTGATGGAATTAATCCGGGAGGGTATGCTGCGTGTCGTCCAATCCCCCGGCGGAACCGGGGCTCTTGCGCGCATTCCGGGAATTCTTTCGGCCGGTAAGACCGGTACGGCAGAGAACCCGCACGGAAAAGACCACGCTTGGTATGTCGGCTTCGCCCCCTTCGACAACCCAAAAATTGCAGTTGCCGTGATGCTTGAGAACTCCGGGTTTGGCGGCGCGAAGGCGGCGCCACTCGCGGGCATGATTATGGAAAAGTACTTGTATGGCGAGTTGATACGAAACAAGCCGAAACCCGCCCCGGCGCAGAAAACCGTGGCAAGGACAATGACCCCGGCAACCCATTAGATGATCGACGTGCGAGCATTGAGGATCTGACGCAAGGAGGTTTATGTTCGATTACCTTAAAGAGTATTTCGACGCCAAGGCTCTGCTGATCTGTCTTGGTCTCGTTATCCTCGGATTGTTCTCGGTTTACAGCGCAACATTCGATGTCGGTGCAGCTGCCGCGTTCAAGAAACAAGTCGTCTGGGCTGCCATCGGCCTCGTCGCACTTTTCATCATGGCTTTTTTTCCCCTCAAGACCCTGCAACGGATTTCGTTTCCTCTTTACATCTTGAACCTTGGATTGCTTCTTGTCGTCCTCGTTGTTGGAGAACGGGTTTCGGGATCAAAGAGTTGGTTCGGACTGGGCGGCTCGGGTGGTCTGGCTTCCTTCGGCGGTCAACCATCCGAATTTGCGAAGGTGGCCACCGTGCTTGCGTTATCGTCGTTCCTCGCGCGGACATCCATCACATTATCCAACGCGAAGCATCTCATGCTTGCCATCGGTATTGTCATCGTACCGATGGTGCTGATCCTTGCCCAACCCGACCTGGGAACCGCTGTGGTCTTTTTCGCAATGGTGTTGCCCGTTCTTTATTGGGCGGGGGCTTCCAATTTTGTTCTCGCCGCTATCGTCGCCCCCATCGTCGCTGCGGCCGGTGCGCTGTTCGGAACGCTCGTCTTTCTCGTCTCGTTGCTCGTCAGCGGAACGCTGTTGTATCTCACTCGCCAGAACAGATTCGCCGTGGCGGTCGCCTTTGGTCTGACGCTTGCTGTGGGATTGTCTGTTCAGGCGGTCTACGAGCGAATGCCGGCGTACCAACAAAAGCGTATTTCGACCTTCATAAACCCGGGGTCTGAACAAAAGGGGGCGGGGTACAATGTATATCAATCGAAAGTCGCCATCGGATCGGGAGGATTTTTCGGAAAAGGCTACCTGCAGGGAACACAAACACAATTGAACTTTATCCCTGAACAATGGACCGATTTCATCTTTTGCGTGCCCGGTGAAGAGTTTGGGTTTGTTGGTGCTTCACTGGTGATTGGTCTTTTCACGGGACTCTTGCTCCACGGGGTTAATGTAGCCGGACTTTCGAAAAACAAGTTCGCCAGTGCCGCGTCAATCGGAATCACGGGAATCTTTGGTTTTCACGTTCTCGTGAATATCGGAATGTCCATGGGATTGCTCCCTGTCATTGGTATTCCTCTTCCATTCCTCAGTTACGGGGGTTCTGCCCTCGTCGCCAATATGTCGATGGTTGGCCTGTTAATGAATTTCTATGCCAATCGAAAAGAGCACTAGCCAGTTGCTCATGCCGGGACCATCTCGAGGATTTGCTTCATGCGCGGCTCCTTTTTGCCAAGCTCCTCTCATTGAAACTCTCCGCTCTTTTTGTTATCCTGATTCAATTCTTCAACAAGAGATTTCATAGAAATGTCGACAGTTTCTTTTCTTCTTCTGGTCCTTGGCGGTGGTGTGGCGGGAACGATGGGGGCAATGCTTGGCCTGGGGGGCGGCGTCTTCCTTATCCCCTTCCTTGCACTTGTCTTCGGACTTCCGATGCACCAAGCGATTGCCACCAGCATTCTTGCTGTCATCGCGACATCGAGCGCGGGAGCAGCGATGAACGTGGAACGACAGACGGTTAACCTGCGACTTGGAATGGTTCTGGAAATCGCGACAGTCATTGGAGCAATCTTTGGCGGCGTGACGGCAAACATTCTCAGCGGTGAAGTGTTGTCGCGCATCTTTGCCGCCCTTCTCCTCTTTGTCTCTTTCATGATGATTTGGAGAACGAGGTCTGACATCGACGCGGCCGCCCCTGTCATCAACGGCTCTTTCTCCTCCAGTTACAGGGATGAGGCAACCGATACGGTTGTGACGTACTCCGTTAAGCGCGTGCCGGTAGTTCTCGTGATCTCATTCATTGCGGGGAACATCTCCGGATTGCTCGGCGTCGGCGGTGGCATCTTTAAGGTCCCGGCGATGCACATGGTGGCGGGAATGCCCATGAAAGCCGCAACTGCAACGAGCAATTTCATGATCGGCGTCACAGCGGCTGCCAGCGCATTCATCTACTTTGCGCACGGTCATCTGAATCCCATGATCGTTTCCCCTGCTGTGCTCGGCGTTCTGGGGGGTTCGTTTCTTGGTGTCAGTGTGAATCGCCGCATCAAGGGATCGTTTCTTCCATGGATTTTTGCTGTTGTTCTGGTTCTTGTATCAATCTGGATGTTTTGGAGAACGCTTTGAACACCGATGGGTTGACAACCGGGAAAGATTCAGGCGCGCACCATCTTGTCGAGCGCTGGGTTGGACGGACACTTCGGTTCGGCGTCTGGACCAGCGCCGGTCTTATGGTCGCCGGACTCTTGCTCGCATGGCTTTCTGCCGGCTCTCTTCGCCTGCCAAGTGAGAATCCGCCTCCCGGCGAAGTCTTCCGGAGCTTGTTGGCCGGTTCTCTCGACCCCGTTACGCTGATGTTTGCAGGGTTATTGCTCTTGATGTTGACCCCCTTCCTTCGGGTCTTGACGGCAGCGGCGGGATTCGCGGCGGAAAAAGATCGGCGTTTCGTTGTCGTTGCGCTCGTTGTCTTCGCCATGCTGCTCGGTGAGCTTGTGTTCTCACTCCGGTAATCTATTACCGGGAGGTCCTTATCTACTCTCAATTCAAAAGGAAACAATGATTCTTTCCGACAAGAGAATTCTCGAGGAGGTGAACCACGGTACAATTGTGATCAAGCCGTTTCATCGAAAACACCTTGGCTCGAACAGCTACGACGTACACCTTGGCGAGTGGCTTGCGATGTACAAAGACGAGATTCTGGACTGCAGAAAACATAACAAGGTTCAGCACTTCAAAATCCCAGACGAGGGGATGCTCCTCGTCCCAGGCAGATTGTATCTCGGCGTGACGCAAGAATACACAGAGACCCACGCCCACGTTCCGTTTCTTGAAGGAAAGAGCAGCATCGGCCGGCTCGGCATCGACATCCACGCAACCGCCGGAAAAGGAGATGTTGGGTTCTGCAATACATGGACGCTCGAGATCTCAGTTCGGCATCCGGTTCGAATCTATACCGGCATGCCCATCGGGCAGTTGATCTACTTTGAAATCTCAGGCGATGTAGACGTTGCCTACAACAAGAAGCCGGGTGCGAAGTACAACAAGCGGACCGTGAAACCTGTTGAGTCAATGATGTGGAAAAATTTCAAATAGAAAGCGACCATCGCCTGTACCGTTGAGCGTTCATCATAGGCTGAAAGACTCTACAAATGAAATTCATCGATAAGTTGTTGAAGGTTCAACGCAAGAACCGGTCTCTTCTCTGCGTGGGTCTTGACACCGATCCGGCAAAACTGCCGCGCCACCTTGGCGTGTCTAGGAATGCCGTGCTGCGGTTCAATCGACAAATCATCGAAGCCACCAGCGATCTTGTCTGCGCTTACAAGCTGAATCTTGCATTCTACGAGGCCCTGGGTGAGCGGGGCTGGCACGTTCTCCAGGAAACGCTTGCCGTGATTCCATGCCATATCGTAACGATTGGAGATGGTAAGCGCGGAGACATTGGAAATACTGCAGAGCGGTACGCGAGCGCATTGTACGAAGAGCTCGCCTTCGATGCGGCCACGGTAAACCCGTACCTGGGATACGACTCCGTTGAGCCTTTCATCCGGAGCGATCGTCACTGTGCGTTTGTCCTGGCCCTGACGTCCAACGAGGGTTCCAATGATTTTCAACGACTCACAATCCATGGACGGCCGCTGTACGAGAAGGTCATCCAGACAACAGTGAAGTGGAACACCAAACAGAATATTGGACTTGTCGTTGGGGCAACCCATCCGGCCGAGCTGCAGCCAATCCGCGACATCGCGCCATCGATGCCAATTCTTATCCCGGGGATTGGTAAACAGGGGGGCGATCTTGAGTCCGCCGTGCGTTATGGCTGTGACAAGAACGGGCTGCTTGCCGTCATCAACGCCAGCCGCAGTGTTCTCTATGCCTCGTCCGGCAAAGACTTCGCAAACGCAGCAAGGGCCGAGGCTCAACATCTCCGCAATCAAATTCAAGAACTCCGCACTCAATTCTTTTCCTAGAGGGTTGTTGAAGAACCCCACCCCGAAAGGCGGGCGGTTTTCTTTTTCAGCATCCCGCTAACCCCCGCGGTCAAACATCTCTTGACTGCAAGACATAACCAGCTTCGTGCGACTCCCCGTGGGCAAGCACACACTCAATATTCACGAGCGATTTCTCCGTCACATCTGGAACCGGCAGTACGTCGAGCAGATGGCGCTCAAGACAACCGAGAATCAGGCGGTGCATGTCCTTGATGTGGGGAAGCTCAATACTGACAGCGGTCCGGATTTTCGCAATGCGGTGATTCGCATCGGCCAGGCGACATATCATGGTGACGTTGAGATTCACCGGACGGTTGCCGGTTGGCGCAATCATCAGCACTTCAATGATCCACGGTACAACAAGGTTATTCTTCATGTAGTCCTCGAGCGCGGATCCAATCAGGCACCCACGCTTGTCTCAAGCGGTCGCAACGTTCCGGTGCTCGTTCTGGAGCGGTTTCTTAGTGAGTCTATCCGTTCCCTTTGGCAAAAGACCATCCTTGACGATCGTGCCTTGCAGAGAAATCGCATCCGTTGTTCCGATCAAAACCAATCTGTGAGTCCAGAGCTTCTGAAGGATTGGATTCGACATCTTGGTGTCGAACGGCTCGAGCTGAAGCTGCGACGATTTGATGAGCGCTTAAGAGAGCTTGCCCAGGTTCGACTCCTTGCTGTCCATGACCAGCGTGGCCGTCGGAGCCGATGGCGCGTTCAGGGAAACCCGGACGATATACCGCCCCCCCATGCGGAGCTCCTGCTCAAGAACCTGGTGAATCGCGAATTCTGGGATCAGTTGTTGTACGAAGGCGTGATGGAATGTCTCGGATACAGCAAGAACCAGGAGCCTTTTCTTCGGCTCGCACGTGCGGTAACACTGCAAGAAGTTCGGGTACAGAAAATTGAAAGCAATGAAGAGGCTTTACAGGCTCTGCTCCTGGGGGCCGCGGGTTTACTCCCAAAACTAAAGACGGTGAAGGACAAGGAATCCAGAGTCTTTGTTCGTCACCTTACCAACGAATGGAGAATCCGAAAAAGCTTGTACCATTCTGCCATACTTCACCCCGCTGATTGGCAATTCTTTCCGACCCGACCCGTTAACTTCCCCACACTTAGAATTGCAGCCGCCACCTCTCTTGTTCGGACAATACTCTGCGATGATCTGTTCCGAAGGATCATCGAGGTCACGAAGGGTTCGGGAGACGGAACCTCTGAAATTCAATCTCTCCGTACCTTGCTTGCTGTCAGACCTCTCGCTTTTTGGACCAGTCACTATCGGTTTGAGCATGCATCGTCGAAACCCGTGCATTCTCTCGGTCCGGAACGAACGGACGCCGTTATTGCAAACGCCATCATTCCGCTTACCCTTCTTTACGCACGGATCTTCAAGGACAGGATCGTTCGAGAGGGGGCGCTCCGCCTCTTTGAATCAATGCCTCCGGCAGCGGATAACTCTATCACGCTGGCGATGCAGAGACAACTCTTGAAGGAGAGATTCCACCTCTCGTCAGTCAGCGCACAGCAGGGGGTGATCCAACTCTATAAATTCTATTGCCGTGAAGAGCGATGTGCCGAGTGCGATGTGGGAGTGGCTGTTTTCGGTGGAGGAGCGGGGCGCGTATAGTGTGGTTGTGCGTTCACATCAACCTGGATGAATTTTTCCAAAACGCCTATGTCTTCTGCTGTTTCTTCTTTGCCGCAGGGAACAACACGTTGTTGAGGATGAGCCGGTATCCGGGGGAATTCTTGTGGAGCGAGAGATCGGTCGGAGGATCGCCCACTGCATGCTGGTAATCTTCGGGGTCGTGCCCCGCGAACCAGGTGAAGGTACCGCGGCCGAAGTTTCCATGAATGTACTTCACTTCTTCCGTTCCTTCACGCTGAGCAAGAAGGGTCACCGAGCGCTTGATCAGGTCTTTCTTAAATCCCGTTGTCTGTCCCATGAATCCTTTGACGATGGAGACATGGTTCTGGGTCAGCATGGTTGGAACCGGGTCGTACTTAGCGGAAAACTCAAACAGCGTGAAATAATCCGTATTTGGATCGCGAATCGGCGGCGGCTCGCTGGTTGGAATATCGATATCTGAATATTCGTACCGCATCGGATTCATGTCCAGTCTGAAATTCTCGAACGCCAGCGTTCTGCTGAAGTCCAATTTCTTCTGTGCGTCAGGATCCGGTGGGTCGCCATCAAACATCACATCGCAGATGTCAACCCTCTCTGAAGCAAGAGCGATGTCATAGCTGTCCGTTGCAGAGCACATGGCGAACATGAAGCCGCCATTTCCAACAAAGTCCTTGATACTGCGGGCGATCGCTTTTTTCTCGTCAGAGACCTTCTTGAAACCCAGTCGTTTCGCTTCCTTTTCGTACAGAATCTGCTGATCAACATACCATTGCGCGAACCGGTAGTTCGCGTAGAACTTTCCGTATTGCCCGGTGAAGTCCTCGTGATGCAGATGAAGCCAATCGTACTCAGCCAGCTTCCCCGAGAGAACTTCCTCATCCCAAACTTTTGTGTAGGGTATCTCCGCGTATTCTAGGGCTAGCGTTACGGCATCATCCCACGGCTTGAAATTCGGCGGTGCATAGACGGCGATCCTTGGTGCTTTCTCGAGACGCACAACGTCCTTGTTGTTGTCCTCGCGTTGCACCTCTGCATAGATAGACGATGCATCGGCAACGCTTGCCGGCTCGAAGAGAACACCCCGGATTCTGCACTCTCGCGCTAGCACATCGCTGTAATCTACCATGAACGCTCCACCTCTGTAGTTGAGGAGCCAGTCGACTTCACCGTTGCGCTGAAGCACCCAGAACGCAATTCCGTACGCCTTCAGATGATCGGTCTGTTTCAGATCCATCGGTATCAGCAGCTTCGACTGCCCGACCGCCACGCTCCAGACTCCTGCCACCACCAGCAAAAGCAGTACCGTCCACAATCCACCTGCTAATTTCGTTTTTCGCATCGACTTTGTCTGTACCTGCATTACAGAGAATCTCCCCGCAAGAGTCGAATCCGTTTTCGCGCTTCTTCGACAAAAAGGGACGTAGGATAGTTTGCCAGCACATGTTCGTACGCTTCGATAGCTTTCTGCTTGTTCTTCAACCGATTTTCGTAGATTTCGCCGATGCGCATCTGTGCGTGATCGCGCAGAATGCTGGCCGGCATATCGTTTGTCACTGTCCGGAAGAGCGCAAGCGCATCATCAACGCGGTTGAGGAGCAGCTGCAGCTCCCCGATTCGCATTGTCGCATCATCCACGAGTGCTGTGGTTGGATATTGGGTTAGCACGGATTGAAAGCGTACGATTGCTTCGGAGTACTTTCGCTGCCGCACCATGAGGTCCGCCAGGGCAAATTCGGTCAGCGCAGCTTGTCCTGCGGCTTTGTTTTCCTGGATGAAATAGAGAAGCTGGAGGGCGTCGTTTGTCAGATCGTTGCTTGCATTGCCACTGATGCCTTGCAGCACGGCGCTCGCAGAGTCAAACCTTGCTTCGAAATAATTGAGTTCCGCCAGGCGAAAGAGAACCCGATCCCGGAATTGTTCCGGCGAGCCCTTCAAAAGGCGGTCGTATTCCGCACGCGTCCGTCCGAGGTCATTCCTTGCCGTCTGGACTTCAGCCAGGCTCAGTGCGGCTTCATACATCAGGTTCGAACCGAACGGCATGGTTCTGACTTTGTCGAACGCTGCAGCCGCCCCGCTGAGATCAAAGAAGCGGGTGAAGCGTATCGTGCCGATGCGAAACAGCGCCTGCATTGCTGTTTCCGTATTTGGATGGTCCATAATCAACGACTCGTACAGTGCCAAAGCTCCCTGAAACGTTGGCTGGGTTTCCGAGACGGTCGACCCTCGTCCAACACGAGATGAACGCTGATCCGGAGCCCGTGCCATGGTGTCGTTCTCCACGCTGAGCTCTTCAATCGCGCGAGCATAACCGAATCGGGCGAAGGGCACAATGGTGGCGGCAGCTTTTCCGTCGACGACTTCCCGGAACGCTTTTGCAGACGCCAGATATGCGTGTTCCTGTGCAGCTCGTTGCCCAAACTGGAAGAGTTCAGATCCATTCGCCTTTGTAAGGCGGTCAATGATGCGATACTGCTCCAGGGCCGCCTCATATTGCTTCCCCTCCATGAAAAGCCAGGCAAGAATTGAATACAACGGAACCTCTTCTGTGTTCCTCGCAACTTCGTCCCTGATGACGCCCAACGCGGCGCGACGCCCCTCCTCGCGGCCCGTGAACGATGATAACCGGGATTGAACGTACGTCGCTTGCTGAGGATTTGTGCGTACAATCTTGATATACTCGCGCGTTGCTGATTCGTACTGGTGCAGTGCTCCGTAGAGTGACGCGAGCTCTTCGACGAAGAGACCGTGATTTTTCGTGGCTTCGCGGCCTTCCACGTAAATCTCAATTGCCTTGTCGTACTGCCGGTGATCGACAAGCTGCGCAGCGATCAGGCGGTACAAGTTCGTATTCGTAGGGTTTTTCTTGATCACAACGTGCCAGATGGAATCGGCTGTCTGCGGCCGACCGGCCAGGTCATAGAGACCTCCAAGAATCGAGAGAAGGTTTTCGTCCGTTGGGTTGCCCCGGAGTTGTTGTCGAACAAGCTCCGTCGCCTTGTCGTATTGCTTCAGTTCCATGTACGATCGACGCAGGCCTTCGAGAATGACGAAGTTCTGCGGGTTGCTTTCAAGCAAAGACTCATAGATTGTGACTGCGCGGTCCCACGCACCTGATTGTTCAAAGCTCTGAGCTAATCGAAGCTTGGCGACGATATCGACTTGCTGCGCTCCCGCGAAAACAGCAATAGCGCAAAGACTCAGAATGATCTGAAGAAGTCGCCTTACAGCTTGGGCGAGCTTGGCATAGAGACATTGCATGGTGATCGTAGGGTTGTGACTCTCAACAACTTATCAAAAAACGCCGCCTTAATCAAATCGTACTCTCTTCTCCTCCCTTAACACCCGCGCCGATGCATTGCGTTCCTCGTCTGCCCTTCCGTGCATGCGCTCGTTTGCTTTGCCATGTGAATTTGCTTACCTTTTCTCAAGAGTATGGGCGCGCAAAAAAATATCGTCATCCTCGGATCCACGGGATCGATCGGAATGAACAGCCTGGAAGTGATCGGAGGTTTTCCGGATCGCTTTCGGGCAACATATCTGACGACCAACAAGAACATTGATCTGCTGCAAGAACAGATCGGTCGGTTTCGTCCGAAGGGCGTAGTGGTGTTGGATGAAGGCAAAGCTTCCGAATTGCGAAAACGTCTTGACGGCTCTGTCGAAGTCCTCTCCGGAGAGGCCAGCCTCGAGCAGGTGGTCACGCGCGACGACGTTGATGTTGTTATCAGTTCCCTTGTGGGATTTGCCGGGCTGAAACCTACCGTCGCGGCAATCCGGCACCGGAAGCGGATTGCTCTTGCCAACAAGGAAACGCTTGTTGTCGCCGGAAGTCTCATAACTTCACTTGTCCGCGAGTATGGGGTCGATCTTCTTCCTGTAGACAGTGAGCACAGTGCGATTTTTCAATGCCTCGTTGGGGAAGATCGTTCTCGCGTGACAAAACTGATCCTGACGGCATCAGGTGGACCATTTTTGAACATCCCTGCCGGTGATTTTTCGTCGCTGACGGTTGAGGAGGCGCTCAACCACCCAAAATGGAAGATGGGGAACAAGATCACCATCGATTCGGCAACCCTCATGAACAAGGGGCTGGAAGTCATTGAGGCGCACTGGTTGTTCGGCTTGCCCGGTGACCGGATCCAGGTGGTCATACACCCTCAATCAGTGATTCATTCGATGGTTGAATTTGTTGACGGCTCTGTGAAAGCTCAACTTGGCTTGCCCGACATGAAGCTGCCGATCCAGTACGCACTCTCCTACCCCGAGCGATGGCCGATGAACGGTGCCAGGGTTGACTTTCCTGCACTCCGGTCCTTGACTTTCTTTGAACCAGACCGGCACAAGTTCCGCTGCTTGGGACTTGCCTACGACGCGCTTTCGCTTGGCGGTACCGCTCCAGCCGTTCTCAATGCGGCAAATGAGGTCGCAGTGAACTCGTTCCTGGATCGAAAGATCTCTTTTGACAAAATCCCGACCGTCATTGAACGCGCGCTAACACTGCATAAGACCTCGTCCAACCCGGATCTGCAGGATATTATAGAGGCTGATCACCAAACTCGCGAGTTTGTAGGAACTCTTTTGCAGTAATTCCGGTATTACAGTAGGACATAGACGCCGGATTCTGTCCCGGAACCCTAACAATCGAGATATGCATGGAAGCTTTACCAACGGTTTTCTATTTCCTCGTCGTCATCGGTATCCTCGTGCTCGTCCACGAACTGGGCCATTTTCTTGCCGCCAAGTTCTTCGGTATGCGGGTGGATCGTTTTAGCATTGGATTTCCACCCCGGGCTTTCGGCAAGAAAATCGGAGACACCGACTACTGCGTCTCATGGGTTCCCATCGGCGGCTATGTGAAGATCGCCGGCATGGTGGATGAGAGCCTTGACACGGATTTTGTGAACGAAGAGCCGAAGCCCTGGGAATTTCGTTCAAAGCCGATCTGGCAAAGGATGATTGTGATTTGTGCCGGTGTCGTCATGAACATCTTCCTGGCAATTTTCATCTTCTGGGGAATCATTTTCTATCAGGGCAAGACCGTCAAACCGGTCACCGAGATCGGGTATGTAGTCCCGGAGAGCCCTGCAGCGAAAGCGGGCTTCCTGACGGGAGATGTGATTATTGACGTCAACGGGAAACGCGCGACACACTGGGAAGAAATCGAGAACTCGGTTTACTCAGATGCTCTTTCAGGCAATCTCGTGGTTACTATCCGGCGTGATGGTAAGTCGACCGTCGTAAATATTGTACAACCGTTGACGTCCGAGATTCTCGAGAGTGGTTTGGGTTTGCAGCCCGCGGGACTTGTTGCCCTGGTAACGAACGTCGAGACCGGCAAACCTGCCGACCAGGCCGGTCTGAAACCGGGAGACGTTCTTCTTGACCTCAACGGGCAAGACGTCTCGTTTCACTCGTTGCAGCAGTCTGTCAAACGTTACGCCGGAAAAGAGGTAACATTCAGGTGGAAACGAGAGGGGGAAACCAACGAGGCTCGTCTTACACCAAGTGCTGAAGGAAAGATTGGCGTCGGGTTTCTGCCAATGTATAACGGCCCGCTTGAGAACGTCCGCTACTCGCTGTTGGCTGCCCTTCCCGAGGGAATCAAGGATGCATGGAACATGAGCTGGATGAACCTGAAGAGCATTTACCAGATCTTCGCAGGACGTGTTTCGCTCTCCAAGTCGGTAGCCGGACCCATCATGATTGCCAAGATGGCGACCCGGTCCGCGGAAATGGGTGTCATTAATTTCCTCGGGTTTATGGCTTTGTTAAGCATGAATCTCGCGATTCTTAACCTTCTTCCTTTTCCCGCGCTGGATGGCGGTCACGCAGTGTTTCTTGTGTACGAGGCTATCTTTCGCAGGGAGATTCCCTCGAGAGTGAAGATTGCACTCCAACAGGTGGGATTCGTGCTTTTGCTTGTTTTTATGGCCTTCGTTCTGTATAATGACATCATCAAGTTCTAATCAGTCATCCCGTGTGACCAAGGTCACCCACGTTCAACCTCGCAGAACATAGATTTTGTACACACCCACATCAGGAGGGACGTCCAATGAAAAAATTCTTGGGGGGGGGAACAGTATTATCATGTTTCATCATTCCCCTCGCGTTAGCTTCGTTACTCACCGTATTCACCCCATCGGCATCGCATGCGCAGTGGGAAGTCGTTCTCAACATGCCGGATACGGATGTGTTGATGCTTTCGAACTATGTCGGCGTTGACAGAAAACTCAAGCCGGTTGCGGGCCAAAGCCTCACCATTATTGCTCCCAACGCCACACCCACCGAAGTGTACCTGGAAGCGACGGTTACGGGTGTAAACATCAAAGATCTCGCCAGTTGCAGCGGTGAGATCGCCTGGGCGAAGACCAAGAAATTCCTGGTGACAGGGCAGAAGACCCTTGGTGCAAACGATTTTACCGGCGGTGGCATCGGCATCGATCTCTCGAGGCAAAGCGGTTGTGTTGATGATCTTGCGAAAAAGGTTACTGAGGGTGTTGGATCGGCTCCTCCGGGCACCTATATCCTGACGCTCCGGCTCTTTGACAGCAACGGCAGAGGACTGGGATTGAAATCTCCGGCCGAGAAACGCATTGAAATCATCGCGGCGTCGGCTCGGGAGGTCAACCTCAACCTCATAAAGCCCGAAAACGGAGGGCAGATCTCCTCGTCAAATCCAATCTTCGAATTTGACGCTCAGAAGGAAGGAAAGATTTATGTGTACGAACACTCGAATTCAGGGCAGTCTTCTGAGGATGCTGTCCAGCCGGGTGGCTTGAAGTGTCTTGAGCTTGCCTACAACCTCAAAGGAATAAACCAGGTAACCTATCTGTATCCCGGCAACGCGGGTCGCCCTCTCCAGATCGGCAAGAAATATTCATGGTTCATCGAGGCTTCGCTGGCAACCGGCGGCGGTCAGTCAGAAACGCGCACAAGCGCGGTCTACTCATTCACGGTTTCTTCGAACGACCCGAACTACACCCGCCTTCTGGACGCTCTCACGAACGCCCCTGATCCGATCGGTTCAACTGTCTCGAATTTGCTCTCAAGTGGATATACACTTGCTTATTCAACTTCCAACTACATCAAGCTGAAGGCCGGAACTTCGAGCACTCGTCTTGAAATCTCCGATTTGCTTCAGAAGCTTGCTGAGTTGACTCAGAAAGGAACACAGGTCACCGTCTCCGTTGGAACCGAATAACTTTTCGTATAGAGGAACGCTCTTATGAATAAGCGATCATTTGTTCTCGTTGTCATTATTGCCGTTGCTGCGCTTCTCGCGGCTCCGGCATGGAATTTTCAGCAGGACAAGCGCGATATCTCGGCTCATATTATTAAGGTTGTACGAGATGTCGAGCGCAAATCGACAACCGGTTGGTCAAAAGCTGTCACGACAGACCAATTGAAGTCGGGACAAGAGGTGCGCACCGGTGAAAAATCCTTCGCAATGATTCTTTTTGCCGATCAGTCGAAGGTCGCCGTGCGTGAAAAATCGATCATCACGATCACCGGACAAATGCAGGGAAGGCAAATCGTAGACCGTGATGTGTACATCGAGAGAGGCCGCGTGTCGTTCGGTGTAAAAAAACAGCAAACCGAGCAATTTCGCTTTACCTCCCCCATTTCTGTGGCTTCCATTCGCGGAACGGAAGGCGGAACGGGATTCGATCCCGCTGTCGGTGAAGCTGACATTACGATCATTGTCGGAAGCGCCGAGTTCCGGAGTACAAGGTCCAACCAGTCTACGACTGTAGGAGCAGGAGAGACGGGAAGAGCAGACACCAGCGGAAATGTCGGTAAGGGTAGGGCCAACCAAAACGATCTCAACAACAACGATCCCAACTCGAACCTCAATCAGGGTGGAGGTGGTGGCGGCACAGGCGGAACCGGTGGCGGCACCGACAGCACGGGCACGCGACGCGATACGACCGGCACGGGGGGCGGACAACCGGCTGCCGCCAAGTTCACACTTTCGTTGCCGAGCGTGATGCTTACTTCGGGCCAGGGCGTCCGATTCCAGATCAGCCTTGTCAACAAACCAACAGAGATAACGCAAGGAGCACTCCGTTACAGAATCCAGGGAGACCCCACATTCAAGCAGGCCACCCTGAATGTCTCTGCAGACAACGCAACGGTTGACGTTCCAGGCGGTGAAGTGCGGGCTGGTGCGACGAAGACCTTTGAGTACTATATTACCATGCTCGGCGCAGACGGCAAATCATACACGTTCCCGGAAGACAGCCCGGAATCGAACCCTTATACATTGCCGGTCAAGCCGAGGACGGTTGAAATACTCGTACCTGTCAATGACCCCGGTGGCACGCTGAAGTACATTAAGATCTCCTATATAGAGTAGCGGTCACTCTCTTCGATGGCTCATTTAATGATCGGGTTGATTGCTTCTCGACGCTGTGTTTGATAAATTGGACAGCAGGTTTCAACACTGCCGTGTTGGAATCTGCTGTTCTTTCGTACACCGATTGTTCCCGACGATCCGAACAGGATTTGACCCTCTCCAACCATTCATCTTCAGATAGAGGATTCCCCATGAAGCGCACACTTCTGGTCTGCGGTTTCGTTCTCGGTCTATTGACCTTCGCTTTCGTTTCTGTACAGGCACAAGGCACGTCCGTCATCGTGCGCGCCAATGTACCTGTTGTCAACCAGAATCAACCGCTACCCATCAGCGTTGAATTCTCCCCGAGTGGGGGTGTTGAGCGTGTTGTTCTCAAGTACCGCGGTTTCGGCGAGAGCGAGTTCAAACAACTGGACATGCTCCTCGCCGGCAACAGCGCAACAACGACGCTTGGTGCTGAATTTGTCAACCCTCCGTATATCGAGTACTATATCCAAGCCGAACTTTCTGGCGGACGGACAGAAACGTACCCGCTTGAAAATCCACAGGTGAATCCTCTGAAAGCAACAATCAAACCCATCGATCCCAAGAACCTGGAAGCGCGCATGCTCAGCCCCGAGCAGGGTGAGACTGTCGCCTCGGAAGACCTTGTGATTGCTGTATCCTTGTTCTATGCTTCAGACAACGTCGAGACGAAGGCAACCAAGTTGTTTCTCAACGGCATCGATGTTACGTCAATGGCGATTTTCAGCGACGATGTCATTCTTTTCAGCCCCGCGAACTTCTCCCGCCCCCTCTCTCTTGGTGTGCAATTCATACGCGTTCAGTTGTACGACAAGAAGGGGGCACTGTATCACACGCTCGAATCAAATTTTAACCTCTCAACAGCATCGGCGATCGAGGCCACAGAAGAGCGCTTCCGGCTGGGCATCGACGGACAGGCCGAATATCGACGGGAAGATATCGGCACCACGGTAAGCACCTTTACGCGCGGCCAACTCCGCTTCAATGGCAACTACCGATCGTTGAATTTCGGCGCCAACATGCTGATGACCAACGAGGAAAAACCCGACCGCCAGCCCCAGAACCGACTGCTCGCGTACGCAGATCTTGACTTTCTGAAGGTTCAGTACGGCGATGCCTATCCAAAATTTCCAAGCTATATCGTCAGCGGTAAGCGTGTCCGCGGCGTCAGCGCAACCTTGTCTCTGAAATTCTTCAACGTCGATGTTTCCTACGGCGACATCACACGCAACCTCGACGGTTCTCCCCTGCTGAACTACACCGGAAAGGCTGATTCGTCGCTGAACTATCTGGTAGGTGGGAAGGTTGACTCGTCGGCGCTCAACACCCGCCCGGAAAATTCTCTCCAAACGACACCCGGCAAGTACGTCGTATTTAACTCCGGAACATTCACTCGCAACTTCCTTGCCATCCGGCCCAGTTTTGGTGCCGGCGAGAATTTCCAGTTGGGGTTCACGTACATGAAGTCTAAAGATGACGCTGGATCCATCCGGTACGGAATCCGCCCACAGGAGAATTTCGTTGGCGGAGCAGACATGATGATTGCGTTCGACAACCAGAAATTCCGGATCGACGCTCAAGCTTCGCTGAGCCTGATGAACAACAACATCGCCCGGGGGAATTTTTCTGATTATGACTATGACCTGTTGGCCGGGAAATTCGATCCAACTCTCACCCCGTCGGAGAAAGCTGATCGGCAGAAGCAGTCAGATGATATCAGAAAGATCGCCGATATTGCATCGAAGATTATCACGATCAACGAATATCTTACCCCCCTCAACCCTGTGGGTACGGGCTTGCCAGCCCTGGCCTACGAAGGCACGCTGACGATGAATTACTTCAACAACTTTATCAGGGCACAGTACTATCAGCGCGGTGCAACGTATACGTCGTTCGGCAATGAGTTCCTGCAGGCCGACGTCCAGGGCCTTGCGGTTTCTGACAGAATCCGAATGTTTTCGAACCGGGTGCTTCTCAGCGTCTCCTACGAACAACGCAAAGACAATACCGCCCAGACAAAGGTCTACACCACCACGTACGATTATCTCAACTCCTCGCTCACGCTGTACCCGGCCAACGACTGGCCGTCATTCACGCTCGGCTATGGAAGCAACAACCGCAAAAACGATGCAAAGAAGGATCTCACCAAACCCAACAACACAGAGTTGAATATAGCAGACGACGCTCTAGCCAGGATCTCGGCTCAGGTCAACTATGACTTCGTCGCCGGTGCACGACACAACCTCTCGATGGGAGCCAACATCGCAAACAAGAAAGACAACACTCTCAACAAACGTGACCAGACAAATAACATGTACTTCGGCGCGTTAACGAGCGTGTTTTCCTTCCCCCTGCAAACGACGATCACCTTCAGCACGGGGGAAACCAAGAGCCAGCAGCTTCTGATACCGGATAATGCAAAATCTCAAATACTTGAAACCCTTCTCAAAATTTCATCGCTCTCGGCCAACCTTCAATATCGACTCATCAATGACAAGTTGCGACTCGCCGCGAGTTACAACTCGACGTTCGGCGACCTGAAACGCACGCTGCTCCAGGGGGGCCTCGATTATTCGGTCACAGAAAATCATGCCCTGATGTTTCAGTACGATCTCATCCTGAACAGCGGGACAAACCTCCTGACCGGCGAGAAGTTCAAGAACGACAACATCATGAGCCTCATTTATCGCTTCAACTTCTGAGTCGATTGCTGAAAGGGCTCTATGGCCTCGTACTCCTTCAAGAAGAACATACTTCCACTTCTGATTAAGACCGGAATCGGGTTAGGGATTGGTATTCTTGTCGCCCTTATCCGCGTTTTGGACCCCGGCTTCATACAGAACGTAGACCACCTCTCAACCGACTACCGATACCAGCAGCGGTATGAACGTCAACTGGCAGCGGGCGATTGGTGGAATCCGAAGGAGCAGGCCGGCGTCGTCATTGTCGCGATTACAGCCGAGGATACGAAGGCTCTTCCCGAAACCTTTCCGTTTCCGCGATCGTACTACGCTCATGTGATTGAGAATCTTGAGCGGGCTGGTGCGCGCGCCATCGTGCTCGATATTACCTTTGACGAGAAGCGCGACAGCGTGTCTGACGGAATGCTCGATGCTGTCTTGGCCAAGTACAACAATGTTGTTCTCGGCGCAAAGATTGATGAGTCCACGGGTGGAGACCGGTATCGGTTGAGCACAATCGAGCGATCGTACGGTAACGTTTTTTATGCGCCGGGAAGACGCGTCGGTATAACCAATATTGCCGGGAAAGATCGCGACGATATCGTCCGACGATACTATCCCGAGATGACTGTCGGAAACTTCCTGACACCCACACTCGGGTTTGCCGCGTTGAATATTGCTTTCCAGCTCAACGACACTGTTGTTGCCGACGTGGATGGTGAATCCCTCATCCTTGGCGATCACGTCATTCCTGCCGTTGATGGCAGCTCCTTCCTGATCAACTACTATGGCCCGAGTGGCTCCTTCCGGCATCTCAAGTTCCAGGAGGTCGTGGATGATTCCTCCTTCAAGACGAAGGATGAGCTAACGTACGAATCTGATATCAACGCGTTTGACGAAACTACCCAAGCGCTTGTAAAAGACAAGGTCGTGCTGATCGGGTCGGTAATGCCGGAAGAGCGCGACTTCCATCAGATCCCCGTTGCCGATCTTCTGCAGGGACAACAGACTATGAACGGGGTGGAAATCCACGCGACGGCAATTCAGAACGTTCTTGACCAGAAGTACATCCGCAAAGCTGATTCGAACCTGGAGCTAGGGCTTGCGATTTTTCTTGCCCTTGTTTCGTTCCTCGGCATTCTCCGGGTGAGACAATTGAAGATTCGATATGTCGTTCTTCTTGAATTTGCCTCCGTTGCGATTGTGGCGCTCCTGATCTTTGCTGTCTTCGAGATTGCCGTTCGTTCTTTCATGAACAACGGGACGCTCGTGAACTTCGTCTACCCGAGCCTTGCCGTGGTCCTCGCATATCTCAGCGCTGCCATCTACCAGTACCTCGGTGAACGGCAGCAAAAAGCGCTCATCAAAAATGTTTTCAGCAAGTACATCAGTGCCGCGGTTGTGAACGAACTGGTGGCAAACCCGGAAAAAGCGAAGCTCGGCGGCGACCGGCGTGAGCTGACCGTGTTCTTCTCCGATATTGCGGGCTTCACCACAATATCAGAACAGTTTTATACCAGACCGGAAGGCTTGGTCGAATTGCTCAATGAGTACCTGGACGAGATGACCACCATCGTTCTTAAGCACGAAGGAACCCTTGACAAGTACGAAGGGGATGCCATCATGGCATTCTGGGGCGCGCCGATTGCTCAGAAGGATCATGCTCTGCGTACCTGTCTCGCTTCACTCGACATGCAGAAGCGATTGGCTATATTGCGACCAAAGTGGAAGAAAGAGGGAAAGCCTGGTTTGGAAGTGCGAATCGGTATTAATTCCGGCACGATGATTGTCGGCAACATGGGTGGACGTGACCGCTTCGATTACACTGTTATTGGTGACAGTGTAAACCTTGCTTCGCGTCTCGAGGGGGCAAACAAGCAGTACGGATCCAACATCATGATCAGCGACTTTACCTTCCAGCAGGTCAAGGGACGGGTCGCAGTCCGGGAGCTCGACCTCATCCAGGTGAAAGGAAAGACGGAACCGGTGAAGGTGTGGGAGCTTCTCGGAACAGCAGACATGCAGATGACCGACAGCCAGAAACAATCACTCGAGATCTATCACGAAGGCCTGCGACTTTATCGCGAGCGAAACTGGCAGGAGGCGATCGCATACTTCCAGCAAGCGAGACAGTTGGATCCTACCTGCCGTGTGTCGGAAATTTACGAACAGCGTGCGAGCCTGTACCAGTTGAATCCGCCGCCACCCGATTGGACCGGGGTCTTTGTGATGACAACAAAGTAACCCAATCCAAACAGAACTCTTTAAGAAGTGAAGCCGGAAAGAAGCACTTTCCGGCTTCGCCGTTTCTATGATATACTTAACAAGCTCCTGGCACGACGATTCCGAGAGGCTGTTTGCGTGGGGGGGGCTGCGGCTTAATGTTGTTCGAGGGGAACCCGGCGAATTGCGGCGGCCGGTTCTGTGATAGAGGTTCGGCGAAGGCCGTACATCAATTGAATTGATGTTTTCAGCGTCTCAATGGTGGTTTACTCGGCCTCGGGTTGGTTGTAACGCACAAAGGAAGGTGTCTCTGGCTCTGTTATTGCGTAGGCGCCCTCCCGAATCTGTCATCCTGCAGAACAAACCGCAATGAGATGCGGTGTGTATTTCCCAGGGTTTCGTCCGCCGTGAATTTGGCAAAAGAGTAATCGACATCGAGCATTCGAAGATGGACCCCGGCTCCGAGCGTGAGTTGCTTGACGTCGTTGTATCCCACACGTAATGCCACTGTTTTCTTGTAATCAAATTCCAATCCCGCGTGAGGATCGAAGCTCACCGCACCCAAATTGGCCACAGAAGAAAAACGCCTGTTCTCAAAGCGTACATCGGCATCGACCACCGGAGTGAACCGTCCTCCAAGAGCTTCGATACTATAGGCCGCTCCAATTTTCAACGTCGGAGAAACCAGCTCATTTCGTCCCGTACTCCATGCCACGAGCGTTGTCGTAACATCCTGGGCGTTGATGCCAAGGTAGAGGTCCGCCATCGGCGAGTAGAGCGCGCCGACATCAAATCCAATCCCGATGGCAGATTGATCGGCGAGATTGCGTCGGATTATCTTGACGTTGGCTCCGTACATGAAGTTGGATGACGACCGTTTTGCGTATGTGAAATATAGCGCCCAGTCCGCTGCGTTGAAATAGGTGACCTTGTCGTAATCAAGACGATCGACATCGTCGAAAATGCCATTGCTGTTGTTGTCAACCCAGGCCTTCCGGGTGTCTGGAATTCCGTCCACTCCAAGCCGCAGAAGGCTCAATCCCAGGCTCTGATCCAAACCATACGGAACAGCCACGCTGGCAAAGTCAAAACTGATGAGGCTTCCAAAGCGCTCGTCGTGCATGACTATGCCTTCGGGGTAACCGATGCGCGCAAGCGCGGCCGGGTTCCAGTAGCCGGCTGTCGCATCGCTGACCAACGCGACGTGCGCACCGCCAAGTCCAAGAGCGCGGCCACCAACACCGATTGCCATAAACTCTCCGGCAAACTTCGCGACCGTTTGAGCACCAGAGACAGAACACAGCAGGAACACAAGCAATACACCGTTCCTGAACATTCGCATGGCTATTTCCCTTTGCAATGAAAGGACATGAAACAAAAAAACCGAATTCACCCTAACGCAATGAATTCGGCCAACACGCATTGTTAGAGTGACTCACGCTGCAACTTCTCTCGCGGTACTTCGGCCTCTAACAATTGTCGATATTCTCGTGCCCTTTCTGGCATCAAGATAACAGAAAATCGCGCAGATTGTCAAGCCGACGCGCTGGGATCGTTGGTCCGAGCGCGGATTCTGTTGATTTTATTGACAAAATCCCTTAACCTCTGTCTGCCTTTCTGGCGTCGATGTGCGACGCTGGGGGCTGCTTCAATGTCCTTAGAAAGGAACTCATGGATAAGACTCACGATCCGTCCTTCTTTGTTCTCTACTCGGCTCACCACCAGCGATGCGGTCAATCCATCGAGCGTACAGACTTTCGTGTCGTGACAAAACAAGATTTGTTCGCGTGGTCACATGATCTTGCCGCAAACGGAGCCGTCCAGCCCCTTCCTATACACTGCGACACATGTGCCGAGGATGTGCAGGCTACTCATGTTAGAATCATCAAAGACGTTGATTCAAACCCGCGAACCGTTGTGCCCGACTTGGAAATCAAGAGCTTTCACCCGGATGATTGGATCTTGAAGATAAAAGAGGACACTTGAAAGGAGCAACCTTATGCCGAATAACATCTACAAACACATTGAGTTGACGGGAACTTCGAGCGTTTCGATCGAGGATGCGGTGCAGGGCGCGCTTGCGCGGGCATCAAAGACCGTGCGAAATATTCGATGGATGCAGATCACCGAGACCCGCGGTCAGGTTGATGGCGGAAAGGTTGTTCAGTGGCAGGTTACATTGAAGGCGGGGTTCACGCTAGAGGATTGACCGACTCGCAAGGACGGGAACTCTGGCTCAGCGACGCCCGGCATCTTCCTGCCGGGCTTTTTCTATTTCTACCGGCTGTACTGATCCGGTTTTCGATCTATGATCAGGTCGTTATAGTGATTGATCCTTTTCTTGTCAGCCTGCTGAAGATCAACGTTGACCGCGACGATACCAGGCGTATCCTTATCTAATCGGGCCAGGATCTCTCCGCTCGGTGACACAATTTCACTTGTACCAATAAACTGGAGATCAAACGAACCACGATTTTCTCTCCCCACCCTGTCGGCTGTCGCAGCAAAGATCCGGTTCTCAAGGCAGCGGGTGACCATCGCATCCGGGCAATACGGCAAAACCAGGTTTGATGGATGGACTATCAACTGCGCACCCTTGATAGCCAGCGTGCGGGCTGCTTCCGGATAAATCCAGTCGAAACAGATCATCATTCCAATTCTGCCAAACGGAAGATTGAATACCGGGAATCCATGGTTTCCTGGTTGGAAAAATAGGTTTTCCCGGTCAAAGAGGTGGACTTTTCGGTATAACCCGACGAGCCCCGACGGTCCAATGAGCGCGGCAGAATTGTAAAGGTGGTCGGCTTTCTCGGCAAACCCATACGCGATGTAGCAGATCCGCTTTTGTGCGAAGGCCAGAAGTGCTTGAAATGTTAGGCCATCCGCTTGCTCGGCAACCCTTTCCACCTCGAGGATTTCAATGAAATTGTAGCCTGTGTTGAAGAGCTCTGGCAGCACATAAGGGTCTGCAGGCCTGCCCTCCATGAGATTCAGCGCAGCTTGGACGTTTTCCTGAACCTTGCCGAACACCGGGCTTGTCTGAACAATTGCAAGTTGCATGATTCTTCCTGTCTTGCGGTGAAGTGCCCCCGCTCAAGAAAGTCTAGTTTCCCGCCTTGCCAAATCTCCGCTCAACGACCGCCTGAATGGCCCGACCAATCAGTTTCTGCTTCGCGGGATCCATCAACAGGTCGTAACTGACTTTGTTGTCTCCGATCTCCAGCAGTACGCGCACCGGAGACGCATTCACGTTTTCGTCCACGCTGTAGAACGAAAGTTTGCCCGTGTTCTTGCACCGGTAGTCATTGCGGTTTGGTGAGCTGTCCCCAAGCACACCCCGGTTTTCAAGACCGGACACCCGACAGATCTCTTCTACAAATTCTTTTGCCAGATCCCTGTTGCCCTGTTCACCCTCATCTCCCTCGTGCACGTATCCCCAACACGCATTGCGATTTGATGCACCGTTGTTGTGAACTGCGATGAAGACGTCGGGGTGTAATTTATTTGCTTCTCTGATTTCGTGCGTATACCCGGAAATTCTTCCCAGGGAATCGACTGCGACGGTGTGATCGACTTTCGTGTTGCTTCCTTGTCGCGCGTGATGGAGTCCTTCGACGTTGTAGCTCCACACCTTGTAGGTTTTGACAACTCCACTTGAGGCGGCCATTGCTGCTTCCACGATGTTGTTGCAGACGAGTGCCTCGTTAAAATTCACGCCGGTGTCGCTTTGATGCGAGGGTTGGTAGACCACGATGATCTTCTTCGTTTCCTGCACGCTGGAGCCAAGCTGGTTGCTGGAACTGCATCCGGCATAGAGCAGGACAACGATAAGTGTTGCAGCTATGGTCAACGCTGTGCTCCATTGATCCATGGGTTTTGGGTGTGCTTCAAGACTCACTGGGTTCTCCTTACTGTTCTGGAATATTACATTCTTATTCTTATCGTCGTCCCGCCGCCGGTCACATACGCAAGATTTAACGCCGTTACCACGACCGCCAACCAGAGACTCACAACGATAAGGGCCGACCTCCGTCGGCTTGATTCCGTGATCGTGGTGATTCCCCTGGCAAGCACGACGAGATACCAGACAACGAAACAGCTTGTGCTGTGAAGAAGTATTGCGGTATAGACGTTTGGCTCGTCAACGGCGAGCAGGATGAGATCAAGTCCAACCGGGAAGCGGTTCGGCAACAGAGAGCTTGATTCCCCTAGAATATTTGCGCGCACGAGCAGGAAATTGATCACCTCGCCGAGGAGGATGATCGGCGCGCAGTGAATGTTAAGGGAGAATAGTGTTTTGAATCTCCGCGCATCGCTCGTTCGTCCGCCCACAACCATGTTCATGAGAAAGAGAAACATGGTACTTCCGACAGAAACAATACCAATAATCAGCGGAGAAATCAAGGCGGGGCCAATCAGATATGACGCTGTGAAGGCGTCTGACAAATTGTGCCAGCAACCGCCGAGCCAAATGAGGACGAAGAGCGTGCCCGCGCACAGCAGGGCTGTGATTCGCCATCGTGGTTTGTCTTTGATTCTATCGAACGTTTCCCCTGGTGTTGCCAGAATGTTTAGAAATTCGATCATACCTCACCACTTATGCAACGATGGCTTCTTCCGTTATTTTGGGTTTGATTGATTTTGTTGAATGGTCGGGGGGTAGAGAACCAGGCTCGCGTCAAAGAGGGTGTTGTCGCGGGTAGCGGTAACGAGGTTCACAAGTCCCGCAGACGATCTCCATGTTGCCATCTCCATACGAATTGTCATGATGATCACGCTCTTTTCCTTTACTGTGCGGAATGGAGCATGTTTAAGCATTAGGGTGAAGTGGCTGGTCAGGGAGTCCACAAGGATTTTTGTGCAATCGTTATATTTTACCTGGACGGACTTCAATGTTTTCAATCCCTGATCGAATTTCATTTCTGTGCGTGCCATAAATCCAAGCATGGGCGCACTTATAATTATTGCGCTATCCGTTGAGCTTTCCGCCACATGACGACGCTCACAAAGGATTCGCACTTCATTCATTTTCGACTCCCATCGTATTTCATTCAAGATGGGAAAACTGGCGTCACCGTTGATCAACTGCGCCCTCGCGGTTGTCGCAACACCCAGCAGTAAGAGTAGTACACATACGCGTTGATTTCGTGTCATGGTTTTCCCCTCCCATTGTTACAATGGGGGGCTGTGACACTCGCTGCCACAGCCCCCATGATTGATCCGGTGAGCTTACAGGAATGGTATAACCCTCTCGATGGCGCTGATATTGACAGAAACGCAAATGACGAAAATCCAGAGATCTACGCAGCAGGTACCGTACACATCCCCGTTTTCATCTATTTGCTGAAAGCAGCCGCTGTGTTCACCTCCGACGGCCGAATTCATTTCCACTGTTTTCAGAGCCTGTGGTGTTGCTTGTTGGGTGACGCCGATTGCCATTGGATTGTCTGGAATCACCGAGTTGTTTGTATTCGGCACCGGTTGGGGCCGCAGAAGCATGCCAACCGCCAGGAGGGTTGTAATAATGGTTGTTTTCATGACTTTCTCCTTTAGAAGAAAATGTGATTTATTCTAACTGCCCGCTGCGGCCCGCCTGCCAACGATGAACTCCGATTCAGCACCCGGGGGCCGGCCGGGCGCCTCGTCGTCATTCACAGTCAACAGACCAGCGAGCAACTGCGCTTCTTTGCTAATCGTTGTTATTCCGGCGAACGGGTGTTGTTGGAAAAAACAAGCGTTTCACCCTTCCACCTGTCCGTCAATGCCTTTTTGGGGATTTTCATCCTCCCAATAGCCGGATCGCGTACGAAGAGAACCTCTTCTCCACCCATGCTGTCGACAACGACGAAGTGACGGTTCTCAACGAAAAGGATCACGGGAAATCGCACACCCAGGAGATTCCCGAAGTTCAATCTCCAGCCGGTGGCTTGCAGGCCGAATGATTGTGAAAGCTCTTTCAGGGTTGATATGCTCACGCCTTGACGTCCAGGCTTTGATTTCCGTTCCAATTCCCCAAGGGATACCGTAATACCGTGGTACTCAAGAACCATCATAAGCGCAGCCAGACCGCAGTTATTGCCGCGATTCTGCAGAATTACTCCGTCGACCCCAAGGTACACCATGTTTCTTTCGTCTCCTGCTGGATTCCCCGTTTCGTCAGGCGTTCTCGGCTTTCCCGCTATCCAAGACACCGCAAAGCTCATTGCGAGGAAGCAAACAACAGCGGCGGTTGTTGCGGTTCTCGTTCGCACAGCGTTTCTGTTGCCCCTGCGCATTTTCGACTCTAGGCTATCGAAAGTTCATTAATTTGTTTGTGCCGGCAAAATCTCGTAGCAGTCTTTCCCGGGCAGCGCTGGTCTCTTCGCCCGATCCGCTGTATGCAACGGTTCCGTCGCTCCTGACAAGAAACATGGCGGGAACTATTTCGACACCGAAAGCCTGGCTTGCTTCCGCGTTTTCGTCGAGCATCATCGCTACTTCAAGGCGCCTGGATTTCCTCAACTCAATCGTCTTTGAATTATCGCTCAGCGAAATTGCCAGAAAAAACATGTCAGTTCCAAGTGTCTCGTTCAGACGATCGAAGTTCAATATCTCACGTTGACAATGAGGACAATCCGTGCTGAAGAAAAGAACGGCAGAGGGTTTTCCTTCGAAATCGACACGGCGGGTGTTGTTCGAGTTGAGATCCCGAAGCGTCAGTGCCGGTGCGGAATCGCCGGGACTGAGAAGGCGTTGGTTGGCACCTCGATGAATGGTAACCACCAAAAGCACGGGGAGACAAAGAAGGAGTACAAGCCCGAGTGCTGCGGGTAGTCGTCCTGGCGCGGCCCGTGCGGAGTGTTGATATGTGGGAATTGGTCTTGGAAGCATAGAGGCGGCGGACAACCTTTTCGTTGTCGGTGTTGTGAAGGGGTTCTGAGGTGATTGGTGCAGAGCGTCGGGGGCAATCTACAAATTTTGAAAACCCGTGTCAAGTGTTTTAGCGGAACAAACCGGAGATTATACGGAGAATGAATTGGCAAGAAAAGGGGTCAAGCGGCGGACAAGTTCTGCGTTTCACGAGCGCGCGTGGCTTAATCGATTGGCTCGGCGCCAAGTTCGCGCCGAAGAGCGAGAAGGATGGGGTGCTCGCCGGGTCCACTGTTTCCCAAATTCTGTTGCTGTGGCTGTGAACCTGCTGATGTTTTGGCGTTTGAGGTGTCGGGGTGAACCGCGTATCCATTGCCCGGGTTTGTATTTAGGACTGGTTCAATACGGAGCTTTAGCCCGGTGATTCTTTGAAAGGAGTCGACAAGAAACTCTTTGTGGCGCTTGAGTGAAGAGAGATGGTAATCGTCGGGACATCCAATTCGCAACGCTCCGTCTGTGACGTCGAGTATGTGGCTCTCACCCAGAATTGTTCCAATGCCAATCTTTGTTTTCCGCACCTCTCCCACCCATTGCTGCCACTGCTCAAAGGCTTCTTCCACTGTGATCTTCCGCATGGGTTCCACTGAATGGTCCGTTTCCAGTGTGGGCGACGTTACGGGTTGTGCCTTCCTCGGCGCATCTTGCGGAGGGGGCGTTGGTGCGCTCGGGCTATTTCCTGAAAAGGGGCTGGGTGACTCGCTACGGGTGACCGGCGACGCATTGCGCATTCTCCCTGCGCTTACCTGGCCAACAACCTTAAGCTCGGCGCTCGATTCATCCGTCTGAGTGGTGCGGGTGTTTTCTCTCTGCCCCTGACCGTTGCTTCCACCTGCGCTAAGTTTTTTTTTCAGCTCGTCAATCTGGTTCAACAGCGCATCAATCTGAACTGAGCGCTCGAGTCTGATCATCTGTAGCAAGCTCGCTTCAAGCTTGAATCGCGGTTGCGGCGACCATCGGATCGCCTGCTCGAGCTCGTTCACCAATTTGATCAGGCGCAGGATGTCGTTTTGGCGGAAATTCTTCGATTCTTCGCTGTACCGCTTTCGGTACGGCTCCGAGGCTTCCACAAGCTCGGTCGCCTCCGTCGTCAGAACCACCAGGAGGTTTCTGAGGTGCTCTGACAACCCGCCGAGAAATTCACGCAAATCATAACCTGCCTTCACTATCTCGTCGACCAATTGCATCCCACCGCTCACATTCTGTGTCTTGATGAGATCGGTCACACGGAAAAACAACTCCTGATCAACGACATTCAGAACCTTCAGCACATCGACAACCGTGATCTGGTTTCCGCAGAAGGCCCGAATCTGATCGAAGATACTCTGTGCGTCGCGCAGAGATCCGTCGGCTTTTTTCGCGACGACCATCAGAGCTTCCTCGTCGATCGTCACCCCCTCGGCGCGCGCAACACCAAGAAGGTTGCCGACAATCTCTTCTATCGATATCCTCCGGAAATCGAACCGCTGACACCGGGAGAGGATCGTCATTGGGATTTTGTGGGCTTCGGTTGTGGCAAAGATGAAAATGACGTGCTCCGGGGGCTCTTCCAGAGTCTTCAGGAGTGCGTTAAACGCCTCCTTCGTCAGCATGTGCACTTCGTCTATAATGTAGACTTTGTACTTGCCGCGGGTTGGCGTATAACGGACCGATTCCCGAAGATTCCGAATTTCCTCGACACCCCTGTTTGAGGCACCATCGATCTCGATCACATCCAGGCTCCGCCCCGCGGTGATTTCTTTGCAGATCTCACATTCGTTATCTGGGTTCGAGTCTTTCGACGACAGACAATTGATAGCCTTTGCCAGGATGCGGGCGGTCGTCGTTTTTCCGGTGCCGCGCACACCACTGAAGATGTACGCGTGCGCGAGACGCTTCGATGCTATCGCGTTGCGCAGCGTGCTGGTGACATGCGATTGCCCGACGACGTCTTCGAAAACCAACGGTCGCCATTTACGGGCTGTAACCTGGTAGGACATGCTGAGCCGAAGTTAAGAAGTAAATATTGAAAAGGGAAGTGTTCAACGCCCGGGATTCTTGGTCGGCGTCAAGCGCGCTTTCGTTTTGCAGTAAAGACGAGCCTTGCCGCCTCCTCAATGGTCTCTACCGGAATAATCTTTAATCCCTCCTTCACTTTGTCGGGAATTTCGGTGAGATCCTGCACGTTCTCTTTCGGAATGATAACCGTTTTGATCCCGCTCCGCTGTGCGGCCAGAAGCTTCTCGTTAAGACCGCCGATGGGGAGTACGTTTCCGCGCAGTGTGATTTCGCCGGTCATCGCAATATCATTTCGAGCCGGGCGGTTGCTCGCCGCTGAAATGATCGCCATTGCCATCGTGATGCCGGCAGACGGACCGTCTTTCGGGATTGCGCCCTCCGGGAGGTGAATATGGATTTCTCTTCCCTTGGTGAATTCCGGATTTACACCAAACCTTTTTGCGTTTGACCGGATGTAACTCAATGCCGCCTGCGCCGATTCCTTCATGACCTCGCCCAATTGCCCCGTGAGGGTTAATTTCTGCGTCCCGCTCATGATTGTGACGTCGACGTTCAGGATATCCCCTCCAACGCTTGTCCAGGCCAGTCCCGTCACTGACCCAACACGGCGTTCACGCTCCGCCTCTTTCTTCCGGAATTTTGGAACGCCGAGGTAGCGCTCTATCATCTCGCCGGTTACTGAAATGCCCCCGTCGGATTTCTTTTTCCTCTTCGCGACTCCATTCTTCCTCCTGCTCAACACAATTTCCTTGGCTGCTTTCCTGCAAACCGAGGCAAGCTCCCGCTCAACGTTGCGTACGCCGGCTTCGCGGGTGTACTCGTTGATGATCTTGTCAATCGCCCCGTCTGTGAACTTCAGCATCTTCTCCGTCAGACCGTGTGCGGCGAGCTGTTTCGGGATAATGTGGCGCTTGGCAATCTCCCTCTTGTCGTAGTCAAGATAGCCTGGCAGCTCTGTGATTTCCATGCGGTCCTGAAGCGGCAACGGGATTGCGTAACGCACATTCGCCGTTGTGATGAACATGACCTTTGAGAGATCATAGTCTACGTCTAGATAGTGATCGCTAAACGTGTTGTTCTGTTCGGGATCCAGAACCTCAAGCAGCGCAGCAGAAGGATCGCCGCGAAAATCCATGCTCATTTTGTCCACTTCATCCATTAACAGAACGGGGTTGGTGACACCCGCCCGCTTCATGGACTGTATGATCTTTCCCGGCATCGAACCGATATACGTTCGCCGATGGCCCCGAATTTCAGCTTCATCACGTACGCCACCCAGCGAAATCCGAACGAACTTCCTTCCCAGGGCCCGCGCGATGGACTTGGCCAGAGATGTCTTGCCGACGCCCGGCGGCCCGACGAAACACATGATCTGCCCCTTCATTTCCTTCACGAGATTCAGGACCGCAATGTGCTCCAGGATCCGCTCTTTTGGCTTTTCGAGTCCAAAATGGTCTTCGTCCAGAATCTTTTTTACGTGCTCAACGTCAAGGTTGTCTTTGGTCCGCTTCGACCACGGGACGGCGATGAGCCAATCGAGATAGTTCCGCGTCACGGCAAATTCAGGCGACATGGGGGGCGTCTTCTTGAGTTTGTTGAACTCCTCCATCGCCTTCTCCTCCACCTCCTTCGGCATCTTGGCCTTCTGGAGCTGCTCCTTCAGCTTTGCCAGCTCCGGCGATGCCTCGTCCTCACCGAGCTCGTCCTGTAGAATGCGTATTTGTTCCTGAATGAAGAACTTGCGTTGCGATTTCTGAATATTATCCTGGACCTTCGTATCAATCTCGCGTTCAATCTTGAGGATGTCGATTTCTGTAGTGAGAATCTTCGACAGCTCATAGAGCTGCTCGCGGAGATGCTGTGTCTGGAGAATTCGCTGTTTTACGTCCACGCTTTGGACGAGGTTTGCAGCCATATAGTAGAGCTTTCGATGCGGCTCTTTGATCCCATCGAAGGCCATCAATACCTCGGGCGGAACGTTTCGACTGAGTCTTACATACTCCTGGAAAAGCGTTGTCGCGTGCCTCACAAGGGCATCGATGTCGTGCCCCGATGGCACGTCTGATTTGTTGATCAGGATCTCGGCTTCGAGGAACGCCGTAGTGGGCAGAAACCGCTTCACGGTGGCCTGAACAACTCCGTCGACCAGAATCTTCATCAACCCGTTGGGAAGTTTCAGCATCTGAATGATCTTGGCGACCGTTCCGTGTTGATAGACGTCGTCCGACGTGGGCTCGTCTATTGAGGAGCTTTTTTGTGCAACCAGGAAGATGTTCTTGCCGCGCTCCAGGGCTTCGTTTGCAGCCCGGAGGGAGCTCTCCCTGCCAACAAGCACGGGAAAGATCATGTATGGAAAGAGTACAACATCCCGCAGGGGCAGAACCGTGAGGGTCCCCGGTATATTGTCAATCGTCTCTATGGTGGTGTCGCTGAGTTTGGTTGGTGTTTCGCTCATAGTCCTCAATCACCTCGTTGTCCGTCCCTAAAACAAAAAGAGTCCCGGGTGTCGGGACATTGATCAGGTGGACAAAATATACCCACAAATGGAAGGAGAAGCAAGACGACAACCACACGTGTTTACGGCACCGCCCGGTGGTGTTCGTTGTTGATTCATCCTCCAAAATTACTTATCGTGCACACATCAACCCGCCATGCCCTCAGAAAAACTTTCTTATCCACGGTTTCAACGAGCGAGCGACCATTCTTTGCTCGTGACGTTTGGTGAACAGATTTCCCGCTCACATCACCGCGATGTCCTTCGACTTTTCAGGTTGCTGCATTCAAGACCGAATCGCGCAATTCGGAATATCCATCCAGCGTACAGCTCTGTGCTGATCTCATTCGATCCGCTGATAGCACGCCCGGAAAAGTTCGAATCCTACGTTCGACGTCTTGTCGATCGGTTGGGTGATATTGAAGTGGCCACATCGCGCAAGATAGAAATCCCCGTCTGTTATGATAAAACGTTGGGGCTTGATCTTGAGTTCGTCGCTCATCACAATGGGTTAACTACAGACGATGTTGTTCGGCATCATACCTCTGTGGAATATTTGGTTTACTTTATTGGTTTTTCACCCGGCTTTCCTTACATGGGCGAGCTTCCGCATCAACTTGAAACACCGCGGTTGTCAACGCCACGCGTCATGGTACCCGAAGGGAGCGTTGCTATCGGCGGCAGCCAGACCGGTATATACCCTGTCGCTTCTCCGGGCGGGTGGCGCATTATTGGCCGGACGCCGCTGAAGCTCTTCAGTCCACTACGTATGCCACCAACCGCTCTGGAAATTGGCGACATGGTTCGGTTCAAGCCGATCTCGGTTCTTCACTATCAATCACTCTTGGGGGCGGTTGATAAACTGTGAGTATTCCGTCTCATCCGAGAGCTTCCATTCTCGCTGTTTCTCCGGGCTTTCTCACGACGGTGCAGGACCTCGGTCGTGATCATTGCGCCCACTGGGGGATTCCTCCGTCAGGAGCGGCAGACCCCATTTCTCTGCGCCTGGGAAACCTCCTTGTAGGTAACCCGCCTGACGCCGCTGCGCTCGAGATGACGCTCGTCGGCGGCTCGTTCAGATTCGAACGACAGTTCATTATTGCTCTCGCCGGATCAGACCTGGGCGCCACATTGGACAACGAGGAAATTCCTGCTTGGCAATCTGTGCGCGTGAAGCCTGGACAGACGCTTCGGTGCGGCTCAACGAAGTCAGGTGCGCGATGCTACCTTTGCGTCGCGGGCGGAATTGTCGTTCAACCCGTTCTTTCCAGCGCATCGACATACCTTCTGGCAGCCCTCGGCGGACTAGGCGGCAGATCACTGAAGGCCGGCGACGTACTTCAATGCGGCGCTCAAAGAGCCGGACCGTCGATGAAACCCCGAGCGGTGAACAAACAAGTTCTTGACGCTTTTTTTGGAAAAGGGCCAATCAGGGTTACAGCTGGACCCCAAGGTGATCTCTTCTCTGTAGATTCGCAATTGACCTTCTCAACTTCCACTTACACGGTCAAAGAAGAGTCGGATAGAATGGGCCTTCGACTGAAAGGACCTGCTCTCAAGCGTGTGGTCGATGGAGATATTATCACCGAGGGCACCTCCCTTGGCGCCATACAGGTACCCCCAGACGGCGAACCAATTATTCTGTTCGTGGAACACCCGACGACCGGCGGCTATCCAAAAATTGCAAACGTCATTTCAGCTGATTTGCATCGCGTTGGCCAACTCCGCCCCCGGGATGAAATCAAGTTCGAGTTTGTGAAACATGAAAAGGCGATTTCTTTGCTGAAGGAACAGGAAGACCTGCTGTCGCCTCAACGTTCTCTTCAAGCAATCTCACAATGATTCTGTATTCCGATCTCAAATCCATAACACGGGAACAATGGAAGGCGCTCATAGCTGCCCAGCTTGGGTGGATGCTGGATGCAATGGATGTCATGTTCTATGCCTTTGCACTTGGCGCGATTCAGCAGGAGTTTGATTTGTCGTCCGCTCAGGCTGGTGCCCTGGCTTCTGTGACGCTTATTGCGTCTGCCGTTGGGGGGATTGGGTTTGGTGTTTTGGCGGACAAGATTGGCCGAGCCCGATCGCTCATGTTCTCGATTCTTACATATTCCGTTTTCACCGCGCTTACTGCGACATCCGGATCACTCTGGGAGCTTCTTCTGTGGCGATCTTTGGTTGGTTTGGGAATGGGGGGCGAGTGGTCGACCGGCTCTGTGCTTGTCTCGGAGACCTGGCCATCGAAACACCGTGGAAAAGCTATCGGTCTAATGCAGGGTGGGTGGGCAATTGGTTACATCTTCGCCGCCCTGCTTGCGGCAGCAATACTGCCGAAGCTCGGATGGCGGGCGTTGTTCCTCCTGGGTATTCTACCGGCTTTCTTTACATTGTGGATTCGCCGAAATGTGCACGAGCCTGAGATTTGGAGATCGAGAGTCAACAACCTGGCGGGGGCTCGAAAATTCGCGTCGCTTGATTTCTTTCGTCCCCCACTCTTGAGCCGAACACTGCTTGGATCGTTGATAGCGATGTTCGTCCTTTTTGCATACTGGGGGTTATTCACATGGATGCCCTCTTTCCTTGCGCGGCCACTCGAGCAGGGGGGCGCTGGGCTTGGTATTGTCAGAAGCTCCGCCTGGATCATCCCGATGCAGATCGGGGCATTTTTTGGCTACACCTCGTTTGGCTTTTTTGCTGACAAATTCGGACGCCGTCCGGTGTTTGCCTTTTTTCTGGCCTGCGCCGCTCTTCTTGTGCCTCTCTACGGTCAGCTTGCCCGGCATGAGGTTGCTCTCCTTATCCTTGGTCCTCTGATCGGGTTTTTCGGTCACGGTTACTTCAGCGTCTTTGGTGTCATGTTATCCGAGCTTTTCCCCACGCACGTGCGCGCCACCGCACAGGGTTTGGTGTATAACGTTGGCCGCGCATTCAGCGCCCTTGCCCCGTTCACTGTCGGGGCTCTGGCAGATGTGTATGGAATCGGCAGTGCGCTCGCGATTACTTCTACTTTTTTCTTGATCGGCGCCGCCATGATCTTTTCACTTCCCGAAACCCGGGGTCAGGAACTCCAATAAAGACGGGGCTAGAATGGTCTCAGGCAGGAACACGGTCGATTTGAATTCCGATGTCGGGGAACGAGCCTCGGCGTTGCTGGATGGTTCTGAGGAACAACTTCTCCGCCTCGTTTCCTCTGCCAACATCGCGTGTGGCGGTCATGCGGGTAACGCCGCATCGATGAAAGCGGTTGTTACGATGTGCCTGGCGTGCGGGGTAAGTATAGGGGCTCATCCGGGGTTTCCCGATCGCGCCCGATTCGGTCGCACAAAGATCGACATTCCTGCATCAAAGCTCGAAGCCAGCGTGAGAGAACAGGTGGAAAGCCTCTTGGATATATCGGCCGGCGTTGGAGCAATTGTCCGCCACGTAAAACCCCACGGTGCCCTTTACAACGCAGCCAGCAAGGACCGTTGGTTTGCTGAAATCATCGCCAACGCAATTTCCTCTGTTAATAGGAATCTTGTTCTGGTTGGATTGGCTGGATCACCGATGTTGGATGTGTGGCGCTCCGCCGGATTTACCGTTGTGGGGGAAGCCTTCGCTGATCGTCGGTACGAACCCGACGGGACCCTTCGCTCCCGCTCTCTTGGAGGTGCTCTTATTACGAATCCCGAAGACGCGGCAACGCAGGCTGGGGGTATTGTATGTGATGGAGTCGTTGTTGCGGTTGACGGATCTCGTTTGACGGTGCAGGCTCAAACGATCTGTATCCACAGCGACACAGAAAACGCAATTGCACTTGCCTCAAGAATCCGCACCCACCTTCTTGGGGCTGGCGTTACAATAGAGCCCTTCTAGCTCATCGCCTCGTTCAGGAATCGAACCAGGGGTGTCGCGGCCTTATAGACCTCGGCAACCTCCGCCACAAATTTATCCTTCAAGCATTTTGATTCCGGCCATTCGATCCAGACAAAAAACTGTTTGTGCTTGAGCCATTCTGCCATCGCGTGATCTGGTTCGTATCCCTTGGGGACCCGCTGTAGCTTCTCTCCTTCCAGCTTGCCGAATATCTTTTTGAACTTTGGAAGATGGACGATAGACAGGAATTGGTCTGAATGGTCTGCGATTGCGCTGCGAATCTTTTTCAGCTGATCATTATCGGGCATGTAGATGCCACCGCCGATGAAGACTTCGCCCGGCTCAATATGCAGGTAGTAGCCGGACCCCTCCACGCCTTTTGGTTTTCCCCGCAGAACAAAATGTGCCGCTGCGTGGGTTTTATACGGCGTCTTGTCTTTGCTGAAGCGAACGTCCCGATAGATCCGAAAAATGGAGCGTTTGGGATTGACGTCGAACTCGGGTGCGAATCGTTCAAAGTGCGGACGAAGCGCCACAATGAGCGATTGCACCGGAAGCTTCACGAAAGATTCATAGTCCGGTTTGTGTTTTTCAAACCATGGCCGGTTATTGTTTCGCTTCAAGCTTTTCAGGAAGTCAATTCCCTCGCGTGGAAAACCGTCAAACGGCGGAAAGAATTCCAGATCGGAAAGGGGTGTTTTGTTTCCTGGTGCCATTGTCGATTCCTCGCTTTCTACAGTGCTTTGTATTCCTTGTCCTCAATTGCAGCCCGCACAAATCCGTCGGCCCGCTCCAGCCGTCTCTTCGCCTCATCCTTCCCCACGCGCGCCCTGATCATAACCAGGGCCGTCTTTACATGTCCGTCGGCCTTTTCAAGATAGCCCGAAGCCTCTTCATACCCAACACCCGTGATTATCATAACCACCCTCTTGGCGCGTTCATGCAGCTTCTGATTGGTCATCTGAAGGTCTATCATCATGTTCTCGTACACCTTCCCCAACCGAACCATGGCTGTTGTCGTAATCATGTTCAGGACGAGCTTCTGTGCGGTCCCCGATTTCATTCTTGTTGACCCCATTATGACTTCAGGTCCGACCTCCGGGCAAATCGCAATGTCAATGGCCTGTGCTAGTTCCGTAAATTCCGGCGAATACACTCGGCTTCGGGGGTTTGTTGTTACGTAGAGCGTTTTCGCACCGAGCTGCTTCGCTCGTTTTACGGCCCCAACAACATACGGCGTTCGCAGGCTGGCCGCTATGCCGCACACCACATCTTTGTCGCATACGCTCTTCTGGTCAATGTCGTGTGCGCCATTCTCCTCTTTGTCCTCTGCTCCTTCCTGGGCGCGGAACATGGCCTTCTCTCCGCCGGCAATCATTCCCTGAACCATCTCAAACGGCACGCCGTATGTCGGCGGGCATTCTACCGCATCGAGTACGCCGAGTCGTCCGCTGGTTCCCGCTCCCGCATAGAGTAAGCGTCCGCCGTTCTTGAACGCGCGCACCACCAGGTCAACGGCCTTGCTGATACTGAGCAATTCCCCTTCGACCGCGAGCGCCACTTTTTTGTCCTCGTTGCTGATGATCCGCAGAATCTCATCGATCGAGCGGGCGTCGATATCCATGCTTGCCGGATTTCGTTGCTCGGTGCTCAGGCGGTTCAGCTGCTCAAAGAGTTCTTTGTGTTCGGCCATGATTCATTCTACTTTCTGCCTGGCGGCGTTTGCGAACTCCACCAACACGATCTTCTTCTCTCCCCCCTCAAATTGATGAGAGCCTTTCAGTGTTAGATCGATAACGGTGGTGTTACTCACCTGTGGTTGATTCTTTATCTGTCGAATTTCTCCCTCGAGGTCGCCCCCTTTGAAAGCGATGAGGGTTGGCTTTTTTATCCGCCTTCTCGATTCGTCGGTTCCGACAGCGGGAAACGCTGAAGTCATCGCACCCTCGGGCTTCAGGAATGGGCTCGACCAGCGAACAAGATCTTCCAACGAAGCAACTGCCCGAGCGACTACGACGTCATAGTCGCGGTTGTGTTCTTTCTTTTTGCCAACGTCCTCAGCGCGACCCCACACGGCCCTTGTTTCCTTCAGACCGAGAGCTTTTATGATATCCTGAACAGCGTTTATTTTTTTCTGAGTAGAATCAAGAAGTGTGAGTATGAGATCTGGCCGGACAATCTTGAGTGGAATGCCCGGGAGCCCTCCTCCGGTACCAAGATCCAAAACGGTTGACCCAGCAGGCGGGTCGACTTTGAAAAGAAGTGATATGCAGTGAAGAATGTGGCTGGTCCAAAGATTCTCCTCGTCGCGCCTGGAGATCAGATTGATCTTCTTGTTCCACTCAAGCAGGAGTGCGGCAAACGCCTCGAGAGATGCGAGCTGTTTACCGCTGAGATGTAGGCCGTTCTGCGCGCAAGTCGTGCCGAACCAGACAATGCCCATTGGGGCTTGTAACCTGTTTGTTTATAGTGGGTTGTGGGGTTGGTTTCACGTGAAACGGTTACCTTCGCATAGATACCATAAGAATGGAAACATCCGACGGCGTCACGCCGCTGATGCGCGAGGCCTGGCCGATTGATTCTGGCTTCACCTTGCTCAATTTCTCTCTTCCTTCGGTTGAGAGCGCTTTGATTTTCGTGTAGTCGAAATCGATCGGTATGTTCTGATTTTCAAATTTCTCAAATTTTTCGATTTGGTCGATCTGCCGTTGTATGTATCCTTCGTACTTCAGATCGATTTCAATTTGCTCGATTACCTCTCTCCGCAACTTCGTATCTGGCAGCCCCGTGATTTCTCTCATCGCCGGTTGATTCGCTACAGAGTCGAGGCGTTCGATTTCCTCAAGCTTGACCCCTGGCCGCTTCAAGAGTTTTGACAGTCGTTCCCGCTCCTCAATTCGACCCTCGGAAATTCTCTCCAAGTACGGATTTACAACTTCGGGCGACATCGAATGCTGACCCGCCATCCTAATGAAGGCCGCGATCAACTCTTCTTTCTTCTTCAGGTTCGCAATCATCGCGTCGTCTACCAGGCCCAGTTCAAAGCCCTTATGCATTAGGCGACGATCGGCGTTATCCTGACGAAGAACCAACCTGTGTTCTGCTCTCGAGGTGAACATTCTGTACGGCTCGTCCGTACTCTTGTTCACCAGATCATCAATCAAGACGCCGATGTACGCTTCGGATCGCTTGAGGATGAACGGATTTTTCTTCTGGACCGACAACGCGGCATTGATGCCGGCCACCAGGCCCTGAGCCGCGGCCTCTTCATACCCCGAAGTGCCGTTCACCTGACCGGCAAAAAAGAGCCCATCGACCAGCTTTGTCTCCAGTGTCAGCTTCACCTGATGAGGCGGAAAGAAGTCGTACTCAACCGCATACCCTGGCCTCAACATGTTTACTTTCTCCAGACCAATAATTGATCTCAGGCCTTCGAGTTGGATGTCCTCTGGAAGGCTTGTGGAGAACCCGTTGACATAGACAACGTTTGTGTCGTATCCCTCTGGCTCCAGGAATATCTGGTGGCGATCCTTATCTTCAAACCGAACAACCTTGTCTTCAATGGACGGGCAATACCGTGGACCAACGCCCTTGATGGCTCCCGTGAAAAGCGGAGAGCGATCGAACCCCTTCCTCAGGATTCGGTGGGTTGCCGGGTTCGTGTGGGTCAAATACATCGGGATAAGTCGATTGGTGATAGCGGACGTCGAGTACGAAAAAGCCCGCGGTGGGTCATCGCTTTGTTGTTCTTCCGTCTTCGACAAATCGATGCTGGACAAATCGACTCTTGGCGGCGTGCCTGTTTTCAGCCTCCCGCTAACAAAACCGAGCTTTATTAGGTCTTCGGTGAGCCCCTTCGACGGCGCCTCTCCATACCGGCCTCCCTCCCGGTTCTTCATTCCGGTGTGCATGAGGCCACGAAGGAATGTGCCCGCGCTCAGGACAACAGCGCTGCATGCAATTCTTCTTCCACTGGCGGTGACAACGCCAATAATCCTGTGCCTCTCGCCGCCGCTGGGACCGACCGTTTCAAAACTCTCGATGGTGTCTTCGAAAATCGACAAGCCCGCTTGCTTCTCGATTCGGCGCCCCGCTTCCCTGGAATACCATTCCCGGTCATTCTGACACCTTGGAGACCAGACCGCGGGACCCTTTGACCGGTTTAAGAGCTTGAACTGAATACCGGTGGCGTCGGCTATCTTCCCCATTTCGCCTCCGAGGGCATCTATCTCGCGGACGAGGTGTCCTTTCGCCGTTCCGCCTATGGCCGGGTTGCACGACATCCTGCCAATAGCCTCTTTTGCCATTGTGACCAATACAACACGACAGCCCATCCTTGCGGCCGACAGACAGGCCTCTATACCGGCGTGTCCCCCCCCAATGACAACAATGTCGAAGTTTTTGAGAATATCAGTCACGCTCTATCTTCTATGTTTCACGTGAAACGGGATTTACTTTCCAATGCAGAAGTTGGCAAATATCGAGTTCAAGATGTCGTCCGTGGTCACGATGCCGAGAATCTCCCCCAGAGAATCCAGGCCGGCGCGGAGATCCAGGGCGATGAATTCTCCACTCTTCCCGGACAGCGTAGATTCCCTGGCCAAAACAAGGCTTTCTCTGGCTTTTTGAAGGGCGGAATAATGGCGCGCATTTGTGATCATTATACCGCTTTCTTCTGTTGCAACAGAACCACCCAGGGCGAGTTTGACGAGCTCGTCTTCAAGTCTGGCAAACCCCTCCAACGTCTTCACAGATATTTCCAACACAAGATGCTCTGAAAGAACGTCCGCTAGGGCTGTGAATTTGGCGCTTTCTGGGGGCGAAAGATCAACCTTGTTAATTGCTACGAGACAAGCCGCACCCCTTGCTTCAACTCCCGAAATGAGCTTCCGTGATAGAGCCACCTCAGCCGGATGAAGGGGTCGCGTGCTGTCCAACATGAGAAGCAGAATATCACAGTTCATAAGCTTTTCTTTGGCCCGGCGCACTCCTTCTTGCTCAATCGGATCGGTTGACTCTCTCAATCCGGCGGTGTCGCTTAGGTTGAAGAGCAGACCGCCAATGGATACAGACTCTTCGATTATATCTCTGGTTGTCCCGGGGACGCTTGTAACAATTGCTCGTTCTTCTCTCAAGAAGGCGTTCAGAAGGCTTGATTTTCCAACATTGGGGGCGCCAGCCAAAGCCACGCTTACACCATCTCGGTATACCTTTCCGACTCTATAGCTGGAAAGGAGTTCGTCAATCTGATAAATCGCCGCTTGAAGTTGTTCAGCCACACGGCCTTTCTCCGTGAACTCATATCCATCTTCAGCAAAATCCAACTCGAGTTCAATCAGGCCGATACTGCTCAGCAATTTGTCCCGAAGCTCTGAGAGTTTGGAAGAGAGGGCCCCGTTAAGTTGAGAGAGGGATGTTTGGTGGGCTCGCTCTGATCGGGATTGAATTAAGTCCGCGACCGCTTCCGCCTGGGTTAAGTCAATCCGACCATTGAGAAATGCCCGTTTTGTGAACTCACCCGCCCGGGAGGCGCGGGCACCAAATCCAATTATTGTCTCCAGGATTCTTCTTGTGACATATTGTCCACCGTGGCAACTCAACTCGACCGAATCTTCTCCTGTGAAGGAGTGCGGGTTTCTGAACACCACCGCAACAACATTGTCGATTGGCTTTCCTTGGTCGTCGGCAAAGCTACCGTAGTGTGCAGTATGGGATGGCGCGGCGCCAAGAGTCGTTCTCCCCTTAAAGCCTCTATCGGCGATCAGGAGGGCATCCTCGCCACTGATGCGAATCACGGAGATTCCCCCCTCACCGATTGGGGTGGCGACTGCGGCAATTGTATCTGTTTCGCGGGCCCACAACACGTGCTATCTCGCGGTTGGTTAAGAAAGGGTTGGAATGTACAAAATCGCGGACCGACTTACAACCGTGCGGCAAAACAACAAGGCCCCGCCAGTAAACCGGCAGGGCCTCTGATTAGCTGATTTCTGCGACTACTTTTTCAGCCGCGGCAGATTCTTGCCCAGCTTCGCGAAAACGCCGCTTGCTTTTTTCTTTTTCGGCTCGACCTTACGAAGTGGTTCATCGTCGCCTTGGCGATTAATCATGACTTGCTGGCCAATCGACAAAACGTTGAAGACGAAATAGTACAGATTGAGTCCTGAGGGGAAGCCGTTGAAGAGAAGCGTCATCATCACGGGCATCATCCAGACCATTGCCTTCTGCCTCGGATCCTTAACGGTCATTTTCTGTTGCACGAACATTGTAATCCCCATGAGCAGGGCAAGTCCGCTCACATCCCGAACACCAAAGAACGGAATCTCGAACGGGAGCGTAAAAATACGATCCGGAATCGAAAGGTCCGTAATCCACCACACAAAATTTCCCTGCCGCAACTCGATGGTTGCGCGAAAGACATTGTACAAAGCGATGAGAATCGGAAACTGAAGCAATACCGGCAGACATCCTCCTGCCGGGTTCACGCCATATTCTTTGTACAGGTTCATCACCTGTTGGTTCATCTTCTGCGGGTCGTCTTTGTATTTCTCCTTGATCTCGGTCATGAGCGGCTGCAGCGATTGCATTTTCTTCATCGACCGCATGCTGCTTCTCGTGAGCGGGTGGAGTGCAATCTTGATGATGATCGAAAAAACAACAATAACTAGGCCCCAGTTCGGTATGAGATAGTGAAGGAAGCTCATAAGTGGCAGCATCACGTATTCCGAAATCGGCCTGATGAGCCACGTCCATCCGAGTCCTACAATGTTCTCCAGTCCCACGCCGTACGACTTCAAAAGACTAAGATCGGCCGGACCAAGGAAAACCCTGAAGGACCCCCCCTCCTCTTGCCCCCCTTTGAACGGCATCTTTATTGCGATACTGTACGATTCAACGGCACCCTTGTTCGCCGCCTCGGACCGCACGCCTTCCAGATAGGCCCCATCACTTGTCCCTTCTTTCGCTATGATGGCAAGAGCAAAGTATTTCGTTCTCATCGCAACCCAATTTACGGTGCCGGAAAGGTTTTTCTGCGGTCGGCTGTCGACGCTTGCCGCGTCAATTTCTGTGAGTTCCTTCCCTGCGTACGCATACGCTGCGCTGAAACTCGACTCGTCGATGCTGTTGTGCTCCGCATATCGCAACCCGCTTTCCCACACAAGTTGGTACTCGTAATTCGCAACAATATCCGTCATCTTCACGAGCTTGATGTCGAGGCCGAGCCCATATTGACCATTCTTGAAGCTCAACGTTTTAACGATTTGCCCGCCGCCCGTGGCGGGCAGCACAAGGTTCAGGGCGTATTCTTCGTCTCCGCTGATTAACCGATGGGCGGGCTCTGTGAGGGCGGCATCAAAATACAAATCATGCGTGTTTATCAGCCGGCCGTCAGACGTCGCGAACAGCAGGCTCAAATCGCCTGCTCTCTTGTAATCAACGAGTTGAACGGGGTGACCGTCCCAGGTCTTGTACTTCTTCAGTTCCCACCGCTTGATAACTCCACCCTTCAGGGATATTTCAGCGATGTACAAATCGGTCTCGATCGTAATTGTGCGATCGGGACGTTTGTCCCGCCCAGCGAAAAATTTTCCGAGGGGGTTGGCTTGCGCCGCTTCCTTCACCTGGGCACGCAGCGTGTCCACTCGCTTGGTAGAATCCCGCTTCGCCGTTTGGGTTGGAACCGGCTTGGGTTGCTCTGCTTGCGGTGTTTGCTTGGGAGAGTTGACCCACATCCAGACGACAAGCAGGAGGAAGATGAGGACGTAGCCGAGTATTGATTGACGATCCATTGTTTGTCCCTACAACGAAATGGCTTACGGCACCGGGTCGTAACCCGCGTGTTTATGAAATGGATGACACCGTGCGATGCGCTTCAGCGCGTACCATCCGCCCTTCCATGCACCATGTTTTTCAATGGCTTCTTCCGCATATTGAGAGCACGAAGGAAGAAAGCGGCAGCTGTTGAACGGAAGAACTGGCGAGAGAAGCAGTTGATACAATCGGATGAAGGAAACGAGCAGGCGTCTCATGGTTTTTCCGAAAGATGCGGTCGCAGTTCCTTCAGGAGGTCAACGATTGCCTGGTCGATTGTTGCATGCGAGCCTGGGGCTCGTGATAGTCGCCCTCGTACACGCAACATAAAGACAACGCTCATGGCTTGTGTCGCAGGTGTCAACGGATTTGTGAGGATGGCCTTGTTCTTTCGATACGCGTCCTTCATCCACCGGCGGGCCCGATTGCGTTCGACCGCGTTTTGAATGTTTCTGCTTACAGAAAATCCGACCTGGAGCGAACCCCGCGCTCGTGGTACGGTTGTAAAAAAACAGCGGACCGCGCCTTTTTGGAGAGACCGTCCTTCTGTGATAACGCGTGAAAAGGCCTGATAGCCCCGAAGGATGTCTCGTTTCGTCAAGGACAGCCTAGGCGGTTTCACTGTTCGTCACAACGATTACTTCTCGTCGCTTACGGTAAGCCGATGTCGGCCCTTGGCTCTTCGGCGGGACAATACCTTTCGCCCGTTCTTCGTTGCCATGCGCGCTCTGAATCCGTGTTTGTTTGTCCGCTTGCGCTGATGTGGCTGGTAGGTTCGTTTCACTTAGTTGCTCCGCGAGATTGTGTTGCACTATTACAAAGCTTTGCAATGTACCACTATTTGTCCTAGCATACAAACCAATCCTGGTTCTGGTAACAAATTCCGAGATGAGAATCTTCCCTGGGTGTTTGTTCGTGGCTCGCTTGTAAATTGCATCAAGAATTGTAATTTTTATACTTGCACTCGGGGTTCTATGGTATTATACTCAAGAGGGCGTCTTTTGTTCTGCGCTCGGTTGATAACGTGTTGACAACTTGTTCGACGTGCTGATGTTCTGTTTTTGCCTCAAAAACGGCGTATCGGATTTCTCCTTGTTTCTGTTGATAACTATGTTCTTAACAATGGAATCGCCTTTTCTTTGAGCCGGTTAAAGGCTTTGAGTAATGTTTACAAGTTGAAAACCGCCCTAAGATCAACAAACATCAGTTTTCCACGGCGTTGATTTCTTTGTTCGTTTCTTGTTAACAACTCTCGTTTATTTTTACTAATGCGGCTCTAATGATTCCTCAAGATTCGATGGATTTGTTTCCGGGCAGCACCGGCGCGCCCGAATTTGCTGATGATTTACAGCGTGTTTGGCAGCGCTGCCTCGCAAAGATACAAAGCCAGGTTACGAGCCTTGGTTTCAAGACCTGGTTTCAGCCGATTATTCCGGTCAAGCTCGTTGACAAAGAAATCACCGTACAGGTCCCGAGCCAGTTTTTCTATGATTGGGTAGATCAGCACTATAACTCGCTCGTACGTGAGACGATTACGTCTGTTCTCGGAGACGGCGCAAGGCTTTATTACTCTATCGCCTCGGAAGACGGCGAGCCCGCGGTTGATGGTCCGCTGGATGTGCCGCAATTTGTGCAATCTTCCGAGATGTCTCGCGCCGCGCAACCGACTCTTCCACAGCCTCAACCCTTTTTCCCGCCCCGAGCCGCTTTCCGGCAGACAGAACAACCGATAGCTCAAAGCAACCTGAACCCCCGCTATACTTTCGAGAATTTCATCAAAGGCGATGGCAATCAGTTGGCTCGAGCTGCAGCGCTTGCTGTCGGCAACAATCCCGGGGGAACCTCTTTCAATCCCCTGGTTATTTATGGAGGCACGGGTTTGGGTAAAACCCACCTTATGCATGCCCTCGGGAATCATGCGATCGGCCTTCGCAAAGCAAAGCGGGTTGTTTACGTTTCAAGCGAGAAGTTCACAATCGAATTTGTCGAAGCAATTCAGTCGGACCGGGTAAATGCTTTTTCATCTTTCTACCGCAGCATCGACCTTTTGATTGTTGACGACATCCAGTTTTTCTCCGGCAAAGAGAAAACACAGGATAACTTTTTCCACACGTTCAACACTCTCTACCAGCTTGGCAAGCAGATTGTTCTTTCCTCCGATGTGCCCCCGAAGGAATTGAAGGGTCTTGACGAGCGACTCATCTCTCGCTTTCAATCCGGCTTGACGGCGGATGTCCAGCCGCCGGACCTTGAGACAAGAATCGCTATTCTTCGAAAAAAGAGCGAGGATAACAGCTTCGAACTCGCTCAAGATGTTGTTGATTTTATTGCCTCAAACGTTACCAGCAACATTCGTGAATTGGAGGGGTGTCTCATCAGCCTTATTGCCAGAGCCTCGCTGGACAACCGGGAGATAACGGTTGACCTTGCGAGAGAGGTGCTGCGAATGGTTGTTAATGAGTCAAAATCCCCCATAAACATTGATCAAATTCAGCGCACGGTGTGTGAGTTCTATGACATTCCGGAAGATTTGCTTAGAGCCAAAACCCGCAAGCAAGAGGTAGTGAGTGCTCGTCAGGTAGCGATGTATCTCTCCAAAGAGTTGACAAATTCATCGCTCAAGACCATTGGATTGCATTTTGGCGGCAGAGATCATAGTACCGTAATCCATTCTTGCCAAGCGGTTCAGGACCGTCTTAAGAGTGATTCTGTTTTCAAACAGAACGTTGACCAGTTACGCCGGCGGGTTGAGTTGGCCGGTCGCTAGCGCCCCTCCTCAGGGCTCTGGTTGGTGTTTCGTTCCACGAGCGGGTGTAGCCACTTTCTCCCCTTCGAGTCTTACCTCAAGTTCTTGATATCTTCAGCTAAAACATGTTTATAAGTGTTTGTTCTCTGTTGACTCAATGAACCGTTTTGAGATTATGATTTTAATCCCAAATAGATGTTCATACTGCTACTCCTGATCAACACCTTGTCAACAGTCGTTTGTTCTCTTTTGATTGTATCTGTCCCTTGCTTCCGCTGGTATTTTACTATCCGGTTTTCTTATTCACACTATTAACAGTCTTATTATAAGTGTTATATCTTATCTTCCTTATATATTATTAATAAGAGGGATATAAGTTTGTTCAATGGTCACTCTCAATTTGTAAATGCCCTAAATTTTTGGTATTTTCTTCCATCAACGCCCAATTGCCCATCTCGCCAAAGAAGGAGATAGGAATGAAATTCACCGTACCAAGCAATGAACTACAAAAGGCACTGGCGAAAGTCAGCGGTGTTGTTCCGTCGAAATCAACCCTCCCTATTCTTGAAAATATACTCTTCAGGCTCTCCAAAAACGTGCTGCAGCTGGCTGCCACGGATCTTGAGGTCTCAATGTTAGCTTCTCTTGATGTAAAAGGGAGCGAAGATGGGTCCATTGCGGTGCCGGCAAAGAGATTAATGGAAACAATCCGGGCCTTGCCGGACATTCAACTGGTTTTTCACGCCGATATGTCGTCTAACAAGGTAAAGATGATAACGGAGATGGGTGAATATGTGTTGATGGGTGAATCGAGCGAAGAGTTCCCCACTATTCCACAAGTTAAAGGGGACGACAAAATTACGCTAAGCGGAGAAATGCTGAAAACCATGATTCATCGCACCCTGTTTGCCGTCAGCAGCGATGAATTAAGACCGGCGATGACGGGAGTTTTGCTGCAAGTAAAGGACGGAGATCTTCGGACGGTGGCGACGGATGGACACCGGCTTGTCCGGATTCAGTACACCGGGCTGAAGCAGCCAAAGTTGAAGTGGGATATTATTGTGCCGGCGAAGGCGCTGAACCTGGTTTCCCGGTCTGTTGATAACGAAACAAACACGGTTTCCGTCGATGCAACGCACGTGCAATTCACATTCGGCACAACAACACTGACATCGCGCGTCATCGAAGAGAGCTATCCAAACTACGAGTCGGTTATTCCGCTGGATAACGACAAAAAACTTGTTGTAGCGAGAGATTTACTCCTTGCCGCGGTCCGACGCGTGGCGCTCTATTCCAGCTCAACGACACACCAGGTTCGGTGTTCGCTGCGGAAGAACGAACTGCGCGTGATGGCCGAGGACATTGATTTCGGCGGAGAAGCAAAGGAAAAAGTTCCTTGCGACTATAGCGGGGAAGAACTGGAAATTGGTTTCAACTCGACGTATCTGATCGACATCCTTTCACACCTCGACGGCGAGGAAGCTGAATTCAAACTGGGCACGTCCGTTCGCGCTGCAATCATAACACCAGCACACCAGAAGGCGAACGAAGATTTGCTCATGCTTGTCATGCCAATGCGGCTGAACACCTAACAGTATGCGGTTGGGCGGGAGACTTTGTGAAGGTAGCCCCATCTCGCGAGTCGGGAGCGGGGCTATTGCATTGTAAGCGCCATCAGAGAATGTGAAGATCCGCGAACTCCACGTACAGAAATTCCGCAACCACGCTCAAACCGACATCGTCTTCGGAGGGGGGATCAATGCAATTCTTGGTGAAAACGGCGAGGGGAAGACAAATCTGCTCGAAGCAATCTCGTACCTGTGCCTGACAAAAAGCTTCTTCGGCAGCGTGGACGGTGTTGTTCTTCAAGTAGGAGAAACGCGGTTCGAAGTTTCCGGTGAGTTGGAGACAGATTCGGGACTGCGGTATCACGTGGCGGTCGGCTACGATCACGCGGATAGAGACAAAAGGTTTTTCATCAATAAGTCACCCCTGAAAAGATTCTCGGAAGTCGTCGGGCTTTTCCCGGTTGTGGTTCTATCGCCGGAGTCGGGTGCCATTACGACGGGAGGGCCAGCCGATCGACGGCGCTTTCTTGACTTTGTGATTTCACAGGCGAGCAAAGTGTACCTTGAGGATTTGCTCGAGTACAGGCGAGTGTTACGACAGCGGAACAGGGTGCTCTTTGACGGCAAAGTCACCCGCTCGGATTGTTCAGAGCTGCTGGAGCCCTGGGACGAAGAGCTGATTGACCGGGGCGCGAGAATTACGCGACGGCGTGGAGTGTTTCTCAAAGAATTGCATCCCATCATCCACGACTCGTATGGTCGGATTGCGGGAAGAGCGGAAGAGCCAACGATACACTATCAACCCTCGGTGGCCCATGAAGAGGGGGTGTCGGAAGAAGATCTCCGGGGCCGTTTCCGGCAGGACCTGCAACGTAAGTCATCGGAAGAAAAACGGCTGGGGTTAACGCTCGTCGGGCCGCACCGGGATGAACTGGAACTTGCCATCAACAACCTCGGCCTTCGATCACATGCGTCGCAGGGGCAGCATAAAACGTTCCTGATTGCCCTGAAAATGGCGGAGTTTCTCTACCTTCAAAACAAGCGTAACGAGAAGCCCATTCTACTGCTTGACGATATCTTCACAGAACTTGACAGTCAGAGATCAGAGCGACTGCTTGCTCTGACGGGGTCGGTTGGACAGGCCTTCATCACAGCGACGAGCGACGGAGTGTTCTCCGCTGATTTTGACTGGGCTGAGACGAATAAGAAGTTCTTTGTGTGCAAAGGAACGGTCGGACATGCGAAAGCGACCAGCATCGCGAATTAAGACCATTGGGGACGCGCTTGATGAACTCGTTGAAACTCTTGGCATCAAGAAGAAACTTCGTGAGCAGGACGTCTTTGTGCTTTGGGACAAGGCGGTTGGGGAGCGAATAGCTGGCGTAGCAAAGCCGACGCGTATCCTGAAAGGTACACTCTTCGTCAGCGTCAAGACCGGGGCGTGGAGGAACGAATTGAGCATGAGGAAACAGGAAATCGTGGGCCGCTTGAACGAAATTCTGGCCGACGAAATTGTGAAGGACATTAAATTTCAATAGGGAAACACATGGCGGTTGACACAAAAGGATTGAAAAAGAAGAAAAAGACGGCGCGGTCCTCAAACGGCGAACGCGGTTACACGGCAGACGACATCACAGTGCTGAAGGGACTTGAAGCGGTGCGGCTTCGCCCCGCGATGTACATCGGCGATACAAGCGCTCGCGGACTTCACCACCTTGTATATGAAGTCGTGGACAACTCGATCGACGAGGCGCTGGCGGG
>Ga0208045_1000040_pt1 | contig 62621 bp, 62 predicted proteins | sample PL_2010_200m_FD_184160 | JGI IMG/M metagenome (GOLD analysis project Ga0208045, IMG submission 184160) | Freshwater microbial communities from Powell Lake, British Columbia, Canada to study Microbial Dark Matter (Phase II) - PL_2010_200m... | ecosystem: Environmental > Aquatic > Freshwater >...
AACTTATTTTGTGTATGCAACCAGCTATTTAACTTGTAATAATCGGAATATTTTTATAATCAACCTACGGCTACCTCGGCTTATCCCTCGACTCTGCTTAGGATGGTTCGCCCTTCGATTTGGTTCGACTCTTCGTCCTTCGATATGCTCAGGACTCGGCCTGAGCGCAGTCGAAGGCCTTCGCTCACCACAAGTCGCTCAAGGCTCATCCTCGCCATCAATGACGAGGTTTTCCTGTTGCGATTGTATAAGTTTGTTGACAGTGCACTATATTTATGATAGCTTATGCCTATGCTGCGCAAGATCAAAGTTCTTATAGAGAAGCTCGAACAAAAAACCATTCCCCTCTATGCCTATTTTTTATGCTTGCTATCTGTGGTAATTATTGAGAATTTCCTAGAGGTTTTCTCAGATACCGCGGTAGTCCACTTTAGGCTGCTAGCCTTTTACCATCCGCTTTCTGTGCCTGCAAGTATTAGTATTGCCATCAGCATTGCCCACATCTTTTTATGGTGGGTAGCGATAACCTTACTATTACCGATAATATTGGCCAGAATCATTAAAGAAGATATATTCAAAACAATGCGGGTTTTCCTGAGCTTCTCCTGGGTGATCCTGGTTACCCCCATATTTGATTTGATTGTCTCAGGTGGAAAGGGTGTAGATATAAGGTACGCTACACCTAAAACAATAGCTGAGTTAGTCTGTATCTTTAAGTACTTAACCCCGGGGGAAAATCTGACTGTGGCGCTTATTTTGATTTTGATATGTTTATATATACTGGTTAAAACCAAAAGTGTTTTTAAGGCTGCTTTAGGAGTACTATTAAGTAGCCTAGTTATCGGAGTATTTTTTCTTTTCCCATCTCTTATAAAACAAACAGCTAGATTAGTAGGAGCTAATATTCCCTTTGTTAATCCGATACCGATTATCAGAATTTTGTTATTACTAATATGGGTAGAGGTATTCATGATTCTTCGGTTAGGATATAAAAGGGCGATTCTCCCTTTTAAGAAAAACGAAGCGGCCTTAATATTACACTTTCTCTTACTCTTTGTATTAGGGATCGGATTATGCAGGCCGGATATAGCAACTTATATCCTAAGGAATGCCGGGACTTTCCTTTTAACAATTATCGCCATAATCTGCAGTTATTATATCGCCAAACAAATACAGCCGCCTATCGCTAATATAAAACAGATCTTATTGGCCGGTTCTATAGGAGCTTTGAGCGCTTTCTGTGTCAACTCCCAGACCCTATTCCTCATCCTTACTTGTTTAGCTCTATTTATGATTTATAAGCTTGAACCAATGGCGCTACATCAGTATACCCTCCTGGCAAATCTGCCTCTTGCCTTTATCATGCTGCTTACGGTTATACTAGGATGGCTTTTTGCCGGCGGACAGATATGGGTATTCCCTCCGATAATCATACTCTATTTCCTGATTTTTGTAACTGCCTGCCTTAATATCCTGGATCTAGATGGGGAGAGGATTGAGTTATTTCAGAATAAAACCGCAGGCTCGCTTTTAAAGCTATTTCCTGAGAAGAAAGTTAAGTTTATAGCCGCGGCTTTATTCCTTGTTGCATATACCATACTTCCTTTAATTATCTTAGACAAGCTACTAGTTATACCCTGCCTACTACTTGGATCTATCCAGTTTTATCTGATTAATAAACAAAAGGCCAATCTAAAGCTGGTATTTAATATCTATTTAGCCAGTATTATTCTCCTAATTTTCTGGCTAAGCCTACGGGGTTATCCCTTACATATCTAACAAGAGCGCTCCCGCAAAATAAAACAGCTTCCTGTTTTAGTTAAACAAGTAAAGCCTTTTTATCTAAATATATTTATGCTATATTGTGTGTAAGCACTTCTTAAAATCCGGATCATAAATGGCCTCCATAAAAACTCGTAAGAAAAATAAACGGGTGGTAATAACCGGTATCGGCATCATTTCACCTAACGGAATAGGAAAAGAGCGCTTCTGGCAGGCTAATCTTAAAGGGACCTCTGGGATAGACTATATTGATAATTTTGATACTGAACCAAATGCTACCAAAATAGGCGGGATTGTCAAAGATTTCTCACCTAATCAATATCTTAAATCTGATACGATGCGCAGGCTTGACCGTTTTAGCCAATTTGCCCTAGCAGCCGCATCTATGGCTATAGAGGACGCCCGGATCTCACTTAAGACAATTAATAAGGATAATACCGGTACCTATGTTGGCTCGGGTATTGGGGGGATCCTCTTCCACGAAGAACAGATCACGCAGATACTGCAAAATAAGATAATCAGGCCGGATCCGCTGGCAATCGTAAAAATCATGCCTAATAGCCCAAGCTCTAATATTTCGATTGAGTTTGGTATTAAAGGGCCTGCGCTAACAATCTCTACTGCCTGTTCCTCAGGATTACAGGCAGTTGGAGAAGCCTTTAATCTAATCCGTTGGGGTAATATGGAGACTATGATCGCAGGGGGTACAGAAGCACCCCTGACCTATTTTACCTTTTCAGCTTTTAATTCTTTGCGTGTAATGACGCAAAGAAACGACCCCCCCGATGAAGCCTCCTGCCCATTCGATAAAAGAAGGGATGGGTTTGTGCTAGCAGAAGGCGCCGGTTTCGTCATACTGGAAACATTAGAGATGGCATTGGCAAGAAATGCCGATATTTACGCTGAGATAACCGGTTTTTCAAGCAACAGCAGCTCCTATCATATCGTCAGCCCTCAGCCGGATGGCGCAGATGTAGCTAAGGCTATCTGGCTTGCTTTAAAAGACGCTGATATAAAGAATAAGGATATAGACTATATTAATGCCCACGGAACCTCAACCTGCCTTAATGATGCGATCGAAACCATGGCGATAAAGCGAGTTTTTCAAGAGCATGCCTATAAATTACTGGTAAGCTCTACGAAATCTATGATCGGCCATCCTATCGCAGCAGCAGGCCCTATCGGTCTAATCGCAGCGGCTTTAGCTATGAAAAATAATATCGCCCCCCCGACAATTAACTATAAAGAGAGTGATCCATCCTGTGACCTTAATTATGTGCCTAATATTGCCTTATCTAAAAAAATAAAAACAGCAATGGTTAATTCCTTCGGATTCGGCGGCAGCAACGCAGTAATGATTATCAAAAAATTTTCTTAACCTACTATGCCAATGGATATTTTTGAACAAATAAAAGGAATTATCGCCGGAATTGGAAAAGAAAAAAACCCCGATAAGATTAAACTGGATTCAACGCTCGACGGCGATCTGGGTTTTGATTCGTTAGCGGCAATAGAGCTTATATACGCCTTAGAAAATGAATTTAAGATCAAGATTGAAGATAATGATTTCCGGCAGATTAAAATAAAAGATATTTTAAATTATATCGAAAGCCAAATCAAAAACCAGCCTCACCCACTAACTTATATCCGACAGTCAAAAAATCAGTATATAAACTCATTGCAAGTAGATAAAAGCTTGGCGCAAAAAATTGATTTTAACCCTTATTACCGCGATATTAAAAGCGGGCTGGGGGCGAGGGTAAAAATCGAAGGCCGGAATTATATCTCTTTGGGTTCAAATGATTACCTGGGGTTAGCCAATGATAAGCGGGTAAAAGAAGGCGCCAAAAAAATAATCGATAAATACGGCCTAAGCATGTGCTCTACCCCTATTACATTGGGCAAGACAGAAATTAACCGAGAACTAGAGCAGATTATATCCTCCTGGCTAAAACAGGAAGATACTATCTTATTCCCCTCCTGTTACCAGGCTAATCTCGGGGCCTTCTATAGCCTTACGGCAAATAAAGATCTTGTTATTGCTGATGAAGGTATCCACTCATCGCTGATAAATGGCGCCCTGCTTGCAGGGGCTTGCCTGAAATTCTTCCCTCATAATGATACGGATAAGCTTAAAGAGGCACTAAAAGATACCTCTGGCTATAGAATGCGCTTTATCTGTATCGAAGGTTTATATAGTATCAATGGGGATATCCCTCCTCTAGATAAAATCAGCTCCCTGGCTGAAGAATACGATGCCTTCTTGATCGTTGACGACGCCCATGGAATAGGAATCTTAGGTGATGACAGCCAGGGGATAAGCGGAGTATTCCCCCCGGATAATAGCATAGATCTGATTAGCGGCTCATTAGGTAAAGCACTTGGTGTCTTCGGAGGTTTCTTAAGCGGAACAGCCAAAGTAATTGATCATCTTCGCTACAGCTGCCCGATGTATTTCTATTCTACCTCCCTGCCAGCGCATATTGCTGCGGCAGCCATAAGCGCGATAAATATTATTAGAAGCAATCCAAAGTTACGCAAGAAGATATTTAGTTACAAGGAGAAATTATATACTAGCCTGAAAAATATGGGATACCGCTTAACAGAATCCCAAACCCCCCTATTTGCCATTCTATTTAAAGATGAATTACAAACCTTAAAAATGGCAAAATTATTATCCGAAGAAAACATCTATGCCGTGCCATTCATCGCCCCTAGCGTGCCTAAAGAATCCCCCCGCATTAGATTGCTGGCATCTGCCTGTCTTGAAGATAAGGATATAGAAAAAGTAATCCAAGTATTTAAAAAACTGCGTTTTGCGTATGCGCCCTAAAGATTATTTCCTGATTATTAACCCCACTGCCCGTTCCGGAAAAGCTAAAAAAACGTATAGGAAGGTACTCGGCTTATTAAAAAAAGAAAACGCGGATTTTGATTATACCCTGACAACCAATGCCAATGAAGCTATAGGATTAGCAATAACTGCCACGGAGAAAGGCTATAAGACAATCGTAGCGGTCGGAGGGGATGGCACGATTTGCGAAACTATAAACGGGATCCTGCTGGCTAAGAAACCGGAAATAAAGCCAAAGTTGGGGGTGATCCATACCGGGACCAGCCCTGATTTTAATAAACATCATAATATCCCGGTCAAGATAGAATGCGCGATTAAGACATTAATCAGTAAGAAATCCCGGCTAATCGATTTATGCAGGGTAGAGTATTATAATGACCCACAAAAGAAAGAAAAAATAGTTTCCTATTATGCCAGCAATGCCAATATAGGGTTAGGGCCGTTGATCGCCCAGAAGGCTAATTGCCGCTACCGTAAATACCTGGGAGATACTTTAGGAACATTAAGCGCCATGTTAATATCGCTAATAAAATTCCCGGGGGTCAATCTTACTATCGATATCGACGGAAAAAAAGAAACGCTCAAGGGAATTATTAACCTGACTATCGGTAAAGACCCTTACCTTGCTTCCGGGATGAGGATATTCTGCGATATTGCTGGGAATGATGGCAGGATGTTTATCCTCTATATCAAAAAGAGCCCCCTCTACCGGCTAATCAGTAATATTACCGGCCTTTATCTAGGGAATATTTTAAATCAGAAAGAAGCAGGAATAACCTACGCCCAAAAAGTTGAATTAAATACTGACAGCGATTATGCTTTACTAGAGTTCGACGGAGATGTCAGGGGATATTTACCGGCGCTTATAACCGTGTTACCGAATAAGCTAGAAGTGATTACGGATAGCTTCACGATAAAACGATGAAGATATTTATAACCGGCTCTACAGGATTTATCGGCAGCCATATCGTCCGTAAACTCGCAAAGAACAGCGAACATACGATCACAATTTATACAAGGCCGACTAGTTTTTTGGGCTTTTTGCCTAAAAAAAATATCCGCATAGCTTACGGGGATATCCGCAATTTTAATACGCTCAACCAAGAGGCTAAAGGCGCGGATATGGTTATTCACAATGCCGCTATGGTTTCTGATTGGGGAAAGAGGCAAGATTTTTATCAAACCAATGTAGAAGGCACCCGCAATATATTACAAGCTATCCGGGATAACCAGATTAAAACAATGATATTTACCAGTACCATCGGGGTATTGGGGGAAGAAAACTGCCTTCTAGCGAAAACTGAATCAGCCGATTATAAACCGAGGATTAACTATTGTCTAGGCAAAGTTCTGGAATCAGCAATGAATCATTACCGCATCAGTAAAATGATAGCGGAGAAGGAAACAATAGATTTCGCCAAAGAAAACGCAATAAACCTTACAGTAGTAAGGCCGGTGTGGGTGTACGGGCCAAGGGATTGCCATGGATGGTCATACCATTTGGCTAAAGCCTTATCATCGGGAATCCCGTTTATACCTGTCGACAAAAAGGTATATTTTCATCTAATATACGTCGAGGATTTGGCTAGCCTGATTGATTTACTGATTAAAGAAAACCTTGAAGGGACCAACATATTTAACGCAGGCAATACTATAGCCACTAGGTTGGGTGAATACTTACAAGTTCTATCTAGTGAGCTTAAAAAAAATATCCCCCCTTCTTTACCAAAATGGGCCTTGCAACCACTAGGATTAATAAGCGAAGTCGCATACAGGTCAATCAACGCCAAAAAAAGCCCCCTCTTAAACAGAGCTAGGGTAGAGATGTTTTATTGCAATAATATATACGATACCAGCAAATTAATCCGGCGGCTTAATTTTACACCCTCAACCGGACTAAGAGAAGGAATTAAGAAAACAGTAAAATGGTGGAGGCGAAATCATTTATTATAGATTTAAATGATATCAAGATGCGATAGGTAATCAAGCTTAAGGCATAATAATATGCTAAAAAGTTACTTAAGACAAAATATAACCTATTATTTAATATCTATGCGTTGGCATAGTTCCTTTCTGGCTGCGATGGCAGGATGGATAGGTATTGCCTATCAAAAACCAGGGGTAAATGATATACCCCTTATCTTGATTATACTGGCGATTCTTTTTATCGGCTGGGGAGTCAATCAGGTAATTAACGATTGCCTGGGTCAGGATGAAGACCGCTTAAATGCCCCTTACAGGCCGATAGTAACCGGAAAGCTAAGCATTAAATTTGCCTACTGGTTAAACTCGCTATTTTTTATTGTCGGGCTGATGATTACTTTGCGGCTAAATACCTGCGCCGCCCCCTTGTATATCTTAGTCTTTACGCTTAATCTGATATATGAGCGGGCAAAAAGCATACCCTCTTTCGGCAACATAATCTTCGGACTATTAATATCCCTTTGCGTATACTACGCCTACCTTTGCCTGAATAAGCGGGGGCTTATAGAAATAATAACTAACAGAGAGCTTTTTATCGCTGTGTTTTTAGTCGCTGTAATAAATGCTGTATTATGCTTTATCTCTGATTTTAAAGATTACGCAGGGGACATGAAATCAGGAATCAGGACGCTGGTAGTTATTTTAACCCCGCAAAAAGCACAATATTTAACCCCTATCTTCGCCGGATTGCCGTTTGCGTTCTTATATTACTTTATAGATTCGCATCTACTCCCTAGGCCTAATCTCTATTTTTGGATTACGCTTTTATTGGCCCTATTATGCCTAGCTTATTCTTGTTTAGTTATCTTAAAGAAAAAAACAGAGGGTCACTTTCGTCATGCGATGAAATGGGGAATTGCCGGAGCTATCATTTTTGAATTAGCGATTGCCTGTATTTTTAGCCCGCTAATTTCTTTCTGTGTCCTGCTGGCTGCCTTACCCTGTTTAACAATATTATTATACTTAGATAAAAAATTTTAAACTACGCAAGGATCAATCAGTAATTTATTTGGAGCGAAAACTGCGGATTGCTTTCATAAAGAGGGATTCATATCTAGAGAACTTAATCGCCTCAGAGGTACAAGTAATAATATAAGCCCTGTCATTTTTCATAAATATAGCGATCCTTACTTTTAATCTATTGCCCTTACCAAAACATTCAAAGGTTAACATCTGGCCCCGCAGCATGCCTGCGAATACCTCGTCTTCCTCGGGGCTATAAATTGCTAACTTACTCATTAATTCATCTTTATTTAATTCAAAAAATGTTCCTAACGAAACTGTCTGTGGCACCTTGGCTACCCCCAAGTTTATATTTTCTTTAAAGGTGTCTCTGGAATCTCTATCATACTCCCGGGCTAATACCGCCGTATTAAATACCCCGGTTTCTGCTTCCCAGGTTCTAGGCAGGAGTATGGAAAATTTATCTTCGCGGCTACTATAACGCCTCCAATCCAGATTGCAACCGCTTAATACCGAGGACAAAGCAACTAAGCCGAGGATAAATAATATGGCTACGGTTTTAGGGAAATAGGCTGTTTTTTTCATTATTCTGAAGGCGCAGAGGTAACCGTTTCCGTAGTCGGTATCAGGTTACCCTGTGAGAATTTAAGGATAATCGGCCCGGCGACAATAATCATGATTGCCGGCATTATGCAAAATATCAGCGGAAATAATATTTTTATCGATGCCTTAATCGCGTACCTCTCCCCCATCTCAAAGCGCATATTACGCGTATCCTCGGATAAATTCTTAAAGGCGTCTTCTATAGATGTGCCCATACGCTCTGCCTGAGTAACCGTACGCACAAAACTGCTGATATCCCGGATATTCAACCTTTTAGCCATGTCTTTTAAGGCATTGACGCGCGGCTTTCCTATCTGTATCTCACCCAGCACAATATTGAGCTGCTCGATAAAAGGATTATAATCGCTTTTAGCAATCAGCCACCTGATCGCCGAGACAAAATCCGCACCTGCGTTAATACACATATCTAAAAGATCGATACTTTCCGGGAATACCCTGGTAATCTCCTCCTTCCTGGCTTTGACTCTCTGGAACATAATAATATCCGGGAGGAAAAATCCCAGAGCCATGCCGATCAAGGAATAGGCCGGAGAAAGAAAAAGGAAAGTTAAGATACCTAATAAGACGCTAATCAATAGCTTGATAACAATTAACCCCTCTATATCCACGCTAATCATTAAGACCTCTGCCTGGTATTTGAGGTTTTTTAAATAGGCTAATTTCTCATAAAACGGACGGGAGATAAAGTATAACGGCTTTAAGACGGGAAAATGAAATAATGATTTAGAAGGATATGCGGTTTCCGTCGTCATCTTAGGGTTGATTTTTATATTTTTATTGATCGCTGCCCTCTGACGGTATTCATCCCATCTGCCGAGCAGAACGTACAATAATAGAAAAAAAGACGCACCCAGTAAAATAATAATTATCGGATTAAACATATATTCCATATTTAACAGCGCTAGAACTTATAGCTACTGATTCTTTTTATTAAATACATCCCAAATAACTGCGCGCCTACGGCTGCGAATAACATCATCTTACCCTGCTGGCTTTCAAGCATAATCGTAAAATGATCCGGGTTCTGTTTATAGACAAAATAGGCAAAGAAGAAAGGCAGCATCGTCAAGATGCCCCCCTGTAACCTTCCCTGTAGCGTAAGGGTAGTTATCTTCTGCTTTAACTTTAGATTATCCCTGATGGTAGTGATAAGCCTGGTGAGAACCTTAGTAAGCTCACCACCTGATTCCCGGGAGATAAGAAGAGAGGTAACCAATAAGTTTACCTCTTCTATAGGAATCCTCTTTCTCAATTTTCTCAATGACTCCTCCAGGCTAACTCCCAGCTTATTCTCTTTTAATAGCAGATTAAACTCCTGGGAAGTAGGCGGAGGCATCTCTTCGCATAATACCTCTATGGCTTGGATAAAACTCAAACCCGCCCTCAATGACGAAACCAATATATTCAGACTGTCTACTAATTGGCCCTGGAGTCTCCTTAGCCTATTCTGGTAGGCAATTTTGATCATCAGGTTCGGGAAAAAAAGGCCTAAAAGGAACCCGATAATCAATCCTGCTATATGCTGCAGCAGCAGGAAACCGACCCCGGCGAAAACAAAAGGAGTCGAACAAAGAAAAAGCACCCTTTTTTTCTCCCAAAATATAAATGATTCCTCCAGCTGCTCTGCAAACTTCTGGCTCCTCTTATTCTGGAAGCGGTAATAATAATCCGCAAGCCAGGGAATCAGATATTTGGATATAATCTGGATCAATAAGAATAACGCTAAGGCGCTGATTAAGAAAACCAATATTAACATTTTAAAGGTCTATTTAGTATTATAATAAGTGCTGGTCTTGATCTGGGTCGGGCCTATATTTGAACTTTGAGGGGCATAGACCTCACCTTTGCCATATATATCCGCGCCCTCGCGTATTTTTCCGGATAGGGCGTTTCGGACATAGTGGCCCATAATCAATAAAACCGCGATGATTACCACGAATATTACCACATAATCGATTGTAGTCTGCGCTTTATTTAGCATAATATTACGCTTTGGTAAAATTAATAAATACTATCGATCCTAATTTTCGGTCTACGAGGTTCGGATAGATAATGATATTAGCGCTGCCATATTTCCCCTGAAAGTATAAGGAGTAGCTATCATTGATTACTGCGTCAAGATCCTCACCGTCATCGATCGGAAGCATATACTTAAAATCTTTTTTAAGGATGTTATCCTTATAGAGTCCGGCGGCATATTTAGTAGGCGTCTCCCCCTGTATCTGCCAATAAGTTCCGGACATATGCATTTTATAAAAATCAACTGCCCCTTGTACCGAAAGGGGAGTAGTATAAGAATACGTGCTTACCCCGGCAGTTCCTCTTCCGACTAAGCGGATACTTTGCGGCGGACGAGGAATGAATTGCGGATCTTCACCCGGTATATCCTGTTTAGGCAGCTGCATATTCGTATCCTTAAAAGAGATCCGGGATTTCTCAAGCGGCGGCCTATCCTTGGGCTGTAGATATTTTAGCATACCGATACGGGTTTCCTGCGCTTTATCCTTTTCTTTGGGAGCCAGGAATATCCTTATCACTACCATCAGTTCATCTTTCTGATACTTGAGGGTACGGGAGCTATCGCGCTCATCAAATTGGTCGCTTAATTTTTTAAAACCCTCTTTTTGCATTACTGTATTATAATAATCGGTAAGCGCGTAGCGGTCTTTTTGGCTGGCATAGGTCGCAGCCTGCATATCTCTTCCGACCAGGCGTAACTCCTGCGAATTGATCTTCTGCGTATCAACAGGGAGCGCCGGTTCAAAATCTAGATCGTAATCCTGGGCATAAGCTAAAATGCCAAAAGATAACAAAAATACCCCTATAATCAATAACTCGCGTAAGCTATCTTTCATATTATAATTTTATGCACTAATTAAAACCCGGAGTTAGCTTAGTTTCAAAAAGATGCAATTCAGTCTTCATATAACTAAATTCATCACAATCACCGCTGCCTGAAAGACAATCTTCAATCCATTGCATACCTACGCCTATAAGGTCGCTGGTGGGCTCGATAGTCGAGCTGCCATTAACGGTGTCAACTACGAACGCATGCCCCATTGCCCTAGAGGTTACTGCCCCATACCTAAAATTCCATAAACCCAGGTTGTTCTCCTTCCTGTAGCGCGTAACAGTAACCTTCATCGGAAAATTATCGGAGATTAATTTCATATCTCCTGTAGCTGTGCTTACGCCTATTATTATAAGCATAAGGCTCAGTTTCATAATAAGAAGCGGCAGATCAATTAATATAAAAGCCAGCACCTCCTTTAGCCAGTCCCACCAACCCCAATCCATACCGCGGATCCAGTCGCTAAGGTAATCAAATAACACAGAGATATCCCACTCAGCAATACTGTAGGGTAATAATTCGAATTTCTTCCTACTTTTTACCGTAACCTCAACCCAGTTATCATATCCTTTATAATCACTGCCATTTCTGTAACTGCTAAGTATTGAGCCTATTTCATCCTGGCCCCAGCCATAACCAGAGGTAACCTCACCGGGCACGCTTCTGCTGGGATCAGGATTACCCCATTTCCAAAAACCATTATCACTTGAATCAGCCATAAAATAGGAGAATCCTGATTGGGTCCAACGCTTAATCCTTAGCCGCGTATCACTATCTGCATTAGGATCATCACCTTTGGTGTAAATATCATTATAAGCCCTAATCTGGTTAGGGTCAAGACCATCAGTAGAGAGGCCATAAACATTGTAAAGGAATTGTTTAAATGTCGGCCTAGGCTCATCAATGGTCATATTCTGAAAGGCATACTGCATAGCTGTCCTTTTTGCGGCATATACCCCCATCCTGGCATTACCGCAGGCCTCAAAATAATCAATCAGATTCTTTATAACCATGGCTATCAATATGATTATAGCCACGATGATTCCGATTATGGTAGCAGCACAGAGAATAGCGACTATCAACTCAACATAAAAAAATCCGCACATACTCTCGCTGGCTAAACCAACCCCTAAGAGCGTGCTGCTTAGCGCGCTTGCCCCGGCTAATGCTCCGGCATCCGCAGCCACTGAAACATCTGTCTTATATACCCCCAACTGGCCGAGATTAACCGTAATCATCACCATAATCAATACCACGCAAAGGATGGCGATTAAAAAGGGGAATGTCTGCGCTTTCTCATACTGGGCTTTATAATTAGAGAATTGGGAGAATATCATTCATACCTCACTAAATACAGATAATTTCATTACTGAACTGAGTTGACAATACTCGCGATACAATCCATCTGCTCGCCCGGGTCGCTATAGGCGCTGCAACAACTACCTATATTATTAATAGCGTTTTGTAAATCCTGCTTCTTCTGGTTCAGTTCCGGCAGCTTTGCCTGCTGGCGGATTCTAAAAGTAGACAATCCGCATTTAGGGCAAATGGGATTGCCAAAGCAATCCTCATCACAGTCAGAGGTCGGCGTATCACATAACCTAGAATAAGGCCCGGGGATACCATATGTTTTACAGTTAGCCGCATAAAACAGCTCATATTGAACCGGATAACACTGGTCATAACAATCCTGATTGAACACAGGCGGGCTTACCGAATAATCCGTGCAATTTGTCGTACAAAGTTCCTCAGCGTCATTCTGAGCAGTAATCTGGGCATTAGTGATAAATCCCGGGATATTAGCAACATGGCTATTGATTATATTTATCTCCTGCTCAATCAAGCCCACCTGCGACTGCCAGCTGCTAATATAGCCATCAGCGATAGAAGAGCAGCCACCCTTGGTGGTTAAAATCAAACATTCATTCTGCAGCTGCACTGTTAGCTGATCACAACAACGCGGCAGATTGGCAGCCATTGCCTCTAATTCAGCAGCTCGCTTATCCGCCTCATCAGCTGCTGATCTTAGTTCATTGGCTGCGGCATAGAGTTCACTTGCGGTCTTCCCATACCCAAACCACCAGCATAATTCCCAGGGATCATCACACTCCTTAGCCGATGCTTCCATGCTACCCGCGGACTCCCTAAGACCCTGTGCCATCTTTCTTTCATTTTGAGCCATCTCGGTATATTGAGTAACTTGTCCTGCCACTTCTTTATCGCAGACGCATTTAATATAACAAGGGCAATTAAAATCATAATTTGTCCCGCTGCCGCAGTCCGGGCAATTAGCTTGGCATGGTTCATCAGGATCATCAAAATTAGGGTCGATTAAATTTAGACCGCTGATTGTTTGATTAACCTGGCCTTTAAAAACCCAATCCTCGGTTAAATCTATCGGCTCATAGGTTTTACCTACTCCGGCAATATTGTATGTCTGACCCTTATATGCAACATCATCATAAAAACCCGGCTGCCCTGCAGCAAGCCGAGTGCTTTCAACAGCAATCTGGCGCTTGGCATAATTAGCGTGGAACCAGAGGGAAATACGCACAATCCCGATAGCCAGAGCAAGCACCCCAATAAAAACCAGTATAAAGTCTAAAACCGCCTGCGACTGCCTCTTGCCATTAAATTTAAACATTATTTGACTCCTGTAGACCATTCCCTGGAACGAATAATTTTATTCTCCTGTTTGCTGGGATCCTGAGTGTAACTAATACGGTTATCATCCGTTATATAGGCATTATGCTCGGCTGTATCATAAACATTCTCGTAATGTGTATAGTCCGGCAGAGTAGAAGGATCGTCAATAGGTTTATTCGGGTCACTTTCGCTGGCGTCAAAACGGGTATATACTTTACTCTGGGCTTTATCGCTTAGTTCAGAATCGACCTTATTAATAATAACCCAACCCGAGGATTTTTTTTCATCTTTCTTAACCGTGCTCTTATAAGTTTCTTCTCTTAGCCGGTCCTCCTTCCAGACAGAAGCAGGAGCCTTGACTTCGATTTTATTGCCATCATAACCTTTGACAACTTTTTCATACCTGGGGAGGCATTTTTCATTATCATCTCCGCAATGATTATCTGAGCCTGACTCAACCCCGATCATCTCATCGTTAATCTGGTAATAAGCAAAACTGGGCTGGTCTTTAGAATCCTGCTTCCCGGGCATCCCCTTCTGCCACATCACCATAGCACTTCCACCCATTGTAGATGGCTGGCCTTGGCCAAGATTACCCATTAAATTATAAAAACGTACATCCTTTTTTAAGGTATAGGTAACGCTTGAATTACGGTCAAAGGCCTTGCGCAGGGCTTTACGGAATGCCTCTACTTTTAACTGTTGCTGCATTTCAAAGCGCTGGCCATACATAATAAGGGTAGAGAGCACAATAATAATAAGCGTCCCAAAGACAGCCAACTCTACAACTGCCTGGCCAGAGCGCAGGCCTTGGTTTATTTTTTTAATCCGGTAAATATTCATTTAATTCACATCTTTATTTAAATTATAGGTCTCCATTACCTTTTCCGAACCATCCTCTACCGAGGCAGAGGCCCGGTTGGTAGTAGTCTCTGAATCGACAAAAGTATAAATCTTAGAGGTATTGGAAAAACTATTATCCCGATTCTCAATCTGGATTGTCCCTTCGGTTTTAGCAGTCATCTCCTTGACATTAGTACTATCCTCTGTCACCGGCTCTCTATGCGGCTGATGGCCCCAAGATTGCCATACCAGATAATCAGTAGTTGCGGCAATCTTATTTCTCAAAGATATCCTCAAAGTAGAGCGGATAAAGAATAAAAAGGATATGATCACCAATAAGGTGACAATCCACATTGTCAGATTATACCCTCTTGAGCTTAACATATACCGCCCTTAATCTTCTATTGCCGGTTGACCTGATTTTGACCTAAAACTATCTACCCTCTCCTCTTTATCTACCGTAGTCTCTACTTGCCCTATAGTAACCGTCATCCCCGGCTCAACTACCTGATCCGTAGGCGTCTTGCCTCCAACATAGGTAGTGGTATTTGTATCAATAGTAGTGATGTATTGAGAAGTAGAATGACCGGGGGCATATTGCGCAGCACCGATACTATCCACATCCTGCTTAATTCTGCCCTGATACCCGCGTTTAATAAAATACTGCATAATTAGCAGCGCGCTAAGGATTACGCAGAATAAAACCACAAACTCAAGTATATGCTGGCCTTTTCTATTCATCAGTTAAACCTTCCCCCCCCCTCATTACGGTAGAGTGAAATTCTGGGCTTCATCTGTCTGATATTCTGAGTGCCTTACTTTTTCTTTGGCTGCTGAATCAGTCTTAGCCTCTGTAGTTGAAGTGGTTTTCCCGCCCTCTCTTTTTTCGAACGAATATGCTCCTACTTGTTGATCAACAACCCCAGTAGCGTTTGTCTGGGCTGAAGTAAGAAACTTCCCTACCTCTGCCTTCTTAGTATTTGCCTCATATTGAATATTCTGGTCTGTGTCTAGCGTCCTTTCTTGTTTGACCGTAGTTCCTCCGCCTGCAAACTGATCACCCATCTTATCCGCGGAGTCCTTTAAGCCGCCCTGATAACCTCTTTTGACGAAATACTGCATAATCAATAAAGCAGCCACTACTACTGCTAATAATATGGCATACTCTAAAACTGATTGGCCCTTGCTTTTTGATTTTAAACTCATATCAACCTCCTTAAATTCTGGTTCTCTTATTACTCAGTAACCGCTTGCTTAGATTCTACCTCAACTGATTCGGTTAGAGTTTTCTGTTGCTGTTTTCTCCCTTCAAAGCCTCCCTTTTGCATAACCGTTTTATCTTGGAATCCTTCTTTAAATATATCCGTCTTCCTGTACTCCTGGGTATAAATATCTATATCCCCTGTACCTGCTGGTAGTTGGTTATTACCTGCAGTAAGCATATAATCCAGGGCCTGCTTATTCTTCTTACGGATCCCGCCTTTTAAAGCAACCTGCAGAATCCCCGCTGCTACGGCAACTACTAAACCGATTAATATCGCATATTCAGCTGTTGTTTGACCTTTTCTTCCTAAAAACATGTTTCACCTCCTTATTTTATTGAAACACTCCCTTAGTTGCATCCTTCTGGGTATTCTCAACCGCAGTCGAGCCTTTCTCATAGGCAGCTTTCGTACTTGTTTTCATCGTGCCCCAGAGAATTACGACAATAATACCTATAATCACCCCTAACAAAACCGTGTATTCCAGAATACTCTGGCCTTTACTGCACCTTAAGATCATCTGCCACCTCCTTTTTTACCTATCCCTTAATGAAATACGGTATTATCTATATCAACTGCTGCTTTTGACAGCGCTTTAGCGCTTTTATCATAAGCATCATCGAGCCCTTTTTTTATGCCAGCATTACTAGACATCATAACGAATACGATAACAGCAATAACCACTGCCAAAAGAATCGTGTACTCTAGTATACCCTGCGCTTTTTTTGACATAACCCACCTCTTTTCTTTTTTATCCTACGGCTGAGGCTTATAACTTATCTCCTCCTGCACCTGCTTTAGCCGCGCGTTCATCGAACGGTACATATACCTGTGCGTAACCGCCAAAGCAGCGATAATAATAGTAAATAAGATCACATATTCAATAATACTCTGTGCCTTCTTACCCATCCGCATCTTCCTTATCATGGCGCGATATACTGCTTGGCCTTGTCAAAATGGATGCCGAAAGCGCTGGTTTGGCTATTCAACCCGGCCAAATAATTAATCGCCAGTAAACTAATGATGGCTACAGCCACCAAAAGGACGTATTCTAAGGCGCTCTGAGCAATAACCTGCTTTTTTAATCCTGCCATATTTTTTGTAAAAAAAATCCGAAAACCAAAAACGGTTTTGTTTTGGTCCCCGGACATTGAATAACTATCTCTCGCCTTTTATAAGTGTAGACTGAACTATTTTTTTCGACGAGCAGATCCCGTGGCCGCAAGGCTAAAGTTAAGTATACCGCCTTGCTGTTGCTTCGCCGTCATTTGATATTAAAAATATAACATTATTAAAAAGCAAAGTCAAGGCTATAATGGAGCATTGGAGAAAGCGCTTTCTCTTAGCAAAATTACTTAGCTGACCTGGATATCCAACAACAGTCTTAAGCCATTATCCAGGAATACTTCCTTTTCATTCGCACGGTTACAGCTATAGCGCAGGGCCTTTAGATACTGATAGCCTGCCGGTAAATGGAAGATTGCCCGGCTGTAACCCTTTTGTTTCCTTATGATTGCCTCTAAAGAGTAGAAATTATCGCACATCGAAACAAAATCCTTCTCTTCATAGCCAAAGGGAAAAAGATGATGCCTGGCAAATAGATCCAGGACTCTCAGGTAGTAATTAAATACCTCTTTAATATCAAAATTACCCTTGGCCTCGAATGGCAGATCCCTGCCGGGTGAAAAATATTTACGGGATCCGGCAGCATAGGTAAAAAGCTCTATCTTACGGCTAAAATCATCAAAGGCATCTTCGGGAACAGGCCAGTTACTTAAATATAATTCGCTGATTTTTTCCGCTATATCCTTTCCCTGCGGAAGATTAGTCAGAATGATTAAATTAACTTTATCCCCTGGCTTGACTTTTAAAACGCATCCTTTTAATGACAACTCTTTATTTAAGTCTGGTTGCCATAATTCTAACTCTATATCTGCCAAATAGATATAATTTTCTAGGAATGCGCATTGAAATTTTCTGAATTCAGAGATATTTTTTATTTTTCGGTAATCAGTGAACTGCCACGGCCAAACCCCGATTAAGAAAAAACGCTGCGCTGTATTTTCCAGAGGGATAGTTTCTAATTCCTTACCCTCGTTACTTAATAGGCTGAGCTTGGGGATTAAGCTGCCATCATTATTCATCCCCATCATAAAGTAAAATAATTCCCGGGTGGGTATGCCGTATCCGGGGGCGCTAAAAAGAACAAGCGGGGCATTCTGTTTAAAAGATTTATTAATCCTGGATTTAACACTGGCAACGGGTGCGGAAAAATCATACGGAGAATATGGAGTCGACCATATTGTATAGAACTGGCCATCAATAAAAAAGTTTGATTCGTTAGAGGCTGTAAATTTGAGATTACGTACTTCGCTAGTTATGGTATTTAATATAAAAGTTAGGGTCTGCCTGGCTAAATCCGGCACAGCATTTAATTCTTCCAAAAAAGATTCCAGCTCTGAAACGGATATATACTTACCTGTTAATACCTTTAGTGCGGATTCAGGGATATAGTTCGATCCCCCTTGGTTGATACTCTTAAATATAGGTAAATAGATCAACCCCTCTATTTTATTGATCAGGTCTTTTTCCTGCCTGTTAGTTAGCCTGCGGATAGTTTCGCTAATCTGCATACTCCCCCCCAAAATATAATCCGCTGCCTTAAGGAATAAAGCGCCTAAACCTTTGGCGCTGACGACTCCTTTTTTTACCTTCCTCCTTCTGCCAACCGGCATACTCAAGCCCGTATTTTTAAAAATAGCATTGACGCTTGATTTAGAAATAAGGATATTAAATTTTTTTGAGACGATAGCAATCGCCTTACGGCAGCTTAATTGAGGGGTATTCTTTTTAAGCTGCGTAATATACTCTTTGACTTCAGATTTCAGTTTATAAACGACACCCATTTTATACCCGGATTATTTTCAGTTTGGACATTTACCTAAAATATATACTTAAAATCCGGGTTTGTCAATCCAATTAACTTAACTTCCGTAGAATATGGAATGATGCGTTAGACAACTAAATGGGTGACGAGGCTTGATTTGAGCAGCACGTTGAAAATTTGAGCGGGCACGGTTGCCCAGCTATGATAAAATCTGGCAGAGCGAAAATTTTCACCGAGCGAGGATTTCCTCGCTGGGGAAATCCGAGCGGTGCTGCGAGAACAAGCCTCGGCAGGACCCACTGCTTGGTAGGGTAATGCAATTAATTAATGGTAATATTACACTTAACTTCTTATTTTAATTGGGGTTTTAATTCTAAAGGAAGGATATACGATCCCCTTCTTCGGTAAGGCTGTCCTGGATAGAGCCAACGGGCAGTTCAATCACTAGTTTGCTAAAAAAACAAATCGGGCTAAATCGGTATGGCTTTAAAGATTTGATAATTTTTTTGACTCTGTTTTCTTGGTCAAGGAAAATACAATCAATAGGAAAAGACATGAAAATAGTATGTACTCCCTTGCAAGGATCGATGATCAAGCCTTCTTTGGGCTTTAATTCTTTTAACCCGATCAAGCCTTTAACCCTGCCTAAAAATCCAGCGGCAACCGTTGCCTGATCAGCCAATATCCTGTTTTTGCTAAGATTGATTATTTTCACGGATTAGGAAACTTTAAAGATACCATCAGAAAGAGAGATGCCTTTTAGCTGGATTTCTTCCAGGAAGGTGGGCAGATATCCCGTGCTTTTAAATTCTCCGATTATGTTCCCCTTACTATCTAAGCCGGATTGCTTAAAGATAAAGATATCCTGCGTGTTGATGTGAATGTCATCCTTCATTCCCAGCAATTCAGTAATCTGAATAACCTTCCTTGTTCCGTCGGAAAGCCGGGCAGTCTGGATGATGAGATTTATAGCAGAGGCAACCATTTCGCGTATCGCCCTTACCGGCAATTCAATACCTGAGATTAAAATCATGGAATCTAACCTGGTTAAAACATCTTGGGTAGAATTGGCATGCACGGTAGTCATAGATCCGTCATGGCCGGTGTTCATCGCCTGAAGCATATCCAGGGTTTCCAGGCCGCGGCACTCTCCGATAATAATCCGGTCCGGACGCATCCTCAAGGTGTTACGAAAAATATCCCTGACGGCGATTGCCCCTTTACCCTCCATATTCGGAGGCCTTGATTCAAGCCTGACCCAATGCTCCTGGTTCAATTTTAATTCAGCGGCATCCTCGATTGTAATAATACGTTCTTTCCCGGGGATAAAACCGGAAAGCACATTTAACATGGTAGTCTTTCCCGAGCCAGTACCGCCGGAGACAATAATGTTTTTACGGCAGACAACCGCTGCTTTGATAAACTCCGCCATATTCTGGTTAAGGCTATTGAAATTAATCAAATCCTCTATCTTGAACTTCTCTTTGCGGAATTTTCGGATAGTCAACGTGGGCCCAGTTAATGACAAAGGCGGTATGATAGCATTGACGCGCGAGCCGTCTTCTAAGCGCGCATCGACCATCGGAACGGATTCATCAATACGCCTGCCCAGCGGAGCGATAATACGCTCAATGACCATCCTAACCTGCTCGTTAGATATGAATTTTTTCTTGGTTATCTCCAGTTTACCATTTTTTTCAATATATACCTCATCCTTGTTATTAACCATAATATCGGTAATCGCCGGATCAACCAATAGATCCTCAAGCGGACCTAATCCTAGGGCGTCATCGAGGATATCCTTAGTCAATGATTTCCTTAAATCGTGGGAAGTAACCAACCCAGTATCTTCTGCCAGGAAATTAGTAATCATTATCTCAGCCCTATTCCTTAATTCCTGTGCTTTCATCTTGTCTCTAAATGTCCCGGCATCCAGCCGCTTAAGATTAAGCTCATCCAAAAGCCGGTTATGTATACGGCGCTTAAGCTGGATTAAAGGATCGTTCTCTAATTTTGATTCCCGATACCCTGTCGATGTTTCAACGGAGACCTGCTCCTTCAAGAACTCGCTGGGTCTTTCTAAAACGAAGTCTTTCAGCAGGATATTATCAATTTTCTGCCTCTGGATAAATAACTCTTCATCAGTAACCAGGGTTTTACTAAGATTGATTATGGACCGGGAAATCTTTGATTTTGGACTATCGATGACAAAGGGTATCCCGCGATTAACCGTCCTGCCCAATAACCTTCCGTCGGAGGGGATCTGGGCGATGATATCAACCGGAATACTAGTTCTGACCTCCTGCCAACTAATGCTATAATCCGATTCCGCCCTATTAAGGATGGTGCGAACCATATTTAAGGGGATATGCATAGATTGTAGTATATCCAGCGCCCATTTAATCTGATAGATGGATAGGATATCCGGGGTGACGACTAAAAAAACGATGTGCGCCTTGTTTAAGCCAGAGACGAGCACATCGTTAAAGCTATTTCCTGCATCAACAACTATATAATCGTAGTCAGTATCTAAAATATCGAACACGCTATCCAGTTTATCCGCTTCAAGGTGCGGGGATTGTTGAGGGTTAACTAAAGCAGGCAAGAAATCAATCCCCCACTTGGTTTTAATCAAGAAATCTTCCTTATTTATTTGGCTACCCTGATTCAGTTTGATACTAGCTATCAGGTCAACTATCGAACGTTGAGGCAAGACATCGATAATCCTGGCCATACCGCCTATTCCATTAATATCCAAATCAAAGAGGCAAACTTTTTTCCCCTGATAACGTGCCAGGGCAATTGCTAAATTACTTGCGATCAAGGTTTTGCCTACTCCACCTTTTGTGCTAAATATCACTATTATTTTAGACATAGATTACTTAACCAAACTGATAAGAAATAGGCACATCCAGTAAAATATCTTCTTCTTTTATAGCGGCAGGAAACGGCGGAAAAGAAGCTATCTTCTTAGCTGCGCTCACTGCTTCATCGTCGAGAATCTTATACCCGGAGCTCTCTTTAACTTTGATATCCAGAGGCTTGCCGGAATATGAAATCTTTAAACTTAATTTTACCGTACCCTGAAAGCCGGCATTCTTGGCGGAATCGGGATAGACTAAATTTTCCAATATCTTTTTTTGCACTACATTTATATAATTACCCCTGGGATCCGCCGATGCATCCGAGATAGGGACGCCCATTACCAAACCCTCCACTTTAAGGGAAGAAACAACACCTTTTTTAATCTCTTTGTCATCAACTATTCCATCTGTCTTTTTATTCTTCTGGCTATCATCCTGGGGCATCTCTTTTAGCGGGCTGACAATTGTCGGGGTTAAGGTTATAAATAACTCCGTATCTCCTCTTTGGCCAGTGCCGCCTCCTGTGGTCTTAGTCTTTCTCCTGAAAGCCGCTCCCAAAATAGGGATATCCCCTAAGAAAGGAACCTTACGGATATCCTCCTCCTCATTCTGTTTAATCAACCCGCCGATCACTAATGTCTGGCCATTTTCCATGAATAGCTCAGTGGAAGCATTGCGTTTAGAAATAGGATAAGCCTTGGCAGTGGGACTATCTGTTGCACCGATTGTTTCAGCTGTTCCAACGCTACTTACCTCTACCTTCACCCCTAATTTAATCCGCTCACCCTCCTCAACCGTAGGCTTGATATTTAATTTTATACCATACTCCTTATACTCAATATTAGTGCCTGTGCCGCCTGCGGAAGCTACCTGAGTGGTAAAAATCGGCTTCTCCCCTCCGACTAACAACTCTGCCTCTTTACCGCTCTGACAAGCAAGCCTAGGACGAGATAGTATACGGGCCTTACCTTCCTGGGCTAACATATCCAGCTTAAAAGTAAAAGGATCGGCTGCAGTGGCAGTTCCACGCTGCAGATTAAGCACCTTAAACAAAGTAGACCACTTGGTCCCAGCAGCTGAGATTCCCGGAGAACCTTTTTCAATAATATTGAGTGCACCCGGCCAGGTAAAACCCAAAGTATCAGTAGCGTCTTTATTCAACTCCAGTATCTGAACTTCTATTTCCACTACAGCCTCTTCTTCTTTTACCTGGATCAGATCGATTATGTTCTTCTTCAACGAACCCAAAACTATAGTAATCCTTTCCCTATCCTGGGAGGTTTTGACTTTCCCTAAAAGTAAGACCTTGCCCTCATCCTCTTCTGCCTGAGTATATACTCCTGGAAGATTCAACTTTGAGAGTAGGTTATCAATGCGGAGTTTTACTGCCTGGATATCCTCGGCAAAAACCTTCACCTTATAAGACTGCTCACCAAAATTATCCCATAGTATTAAAGTTGTTTTCCCGGGGGCCTTAGGGATAACGGATATAGCGTCTTTACTGACCCGGTTGATATCTATTATCTCAGGGTTGCCTATGATAATCTTTTGCGGATTGCTAGTCGGCATAACCTTAGTTTCACCTATATATAATTTAATCTCTTCTGCCGCGCTATCTTCTAAGGCGTTTAAAGGAAAGAGCGAAACACTACACAAGCTCAGAACTAAAAAAATAACTAAAGCAGCTATCTTTTTCATTATATTGCTCCTCTATGCTTATTGTGATAAAGGAATTTTATCTTTATTCAATCCCCGGTATATCTCGATATACTCCTGTTCTGCTCCTGCTTTTTTATCAACCTCTTCCCGCTGAAGATCCACCTGAGATGACGAATGAGGCATCAAATACTGAAACAGAGTATCCCAACTAATGGGCTGTAATGATTCTACCTTGGCATCCGCTGGAGAGCGCAATATTAATTTGACCTTACTCTGTTCGCTGACAAAGGCGATTAGACCCGCTTCATTGGGAGTAAGAGCCAGCGTAAAAAACGGAGAAGAAACCCGTGTCTCCTGCTGCTTACCTTTTGCCTCAGCATATCTAGATTCCTGAACAGGTTGTTCATCCTTAAAAGTTCCTATATTCTGACCCACTGCCAAAACTAATACATTCTGTAAAACCATGATTATATTTTCCTGATTCACTATCTTGCCATCCGCTGTTTTGGTGGGTATGGGTATGGAGGCTAATATATCGATATAATCACCGGGATTGACCATACCGGCAACGGCATTGATTTCATCCACTGAAATGGCAATCGCTCTTTTACCGACGGGGGTTATCGAGGCTAATCCTCCTGCGGCACTACCCTGTTTAGCAAAGATAAGTTTCGATAAGGTAATTTGCTCCCCTTGAGATATGGAAACAATAGCAGTCATTCCGGCGATCCTGTCCATCGAGTTTACTGCCTGCGGCTGCACGAACTGCCTGGGAATGATAGAAGTATCAAACATGCCTGCTGTTACAACGGTCCCTTGGGGTATATTCGTCTTGGCGACTAGAACTGCTACCTGATTCGACTGCATCTCTGAGATAACTTTTTTGGCCTGTTCCTTGATTACCCTGCTCTGCTGGTCTAGATGCGCGTTAATAAGTAATACTGCTATAGAGGCTAAAACCATGCTGGCTACTAAACTGATAATCAGGATAACTTTTTGTCTTTGCATTGGCTAAACCTTTCTTAACGTTATTTTATCTCCCCTTCAAAAACCTCTATTTTCGCCTCTCTCGATAATTTACCGATCAGGTCATCTAATTTCTTCTGCTGCTTTAAAAACAATAAGCCTCTTTTGATATCATCCCAGAGATCGGAAAGCGATTTCTGCTTGCCCCCGCTTTTGGCTTCCAATTTTAATATATAATAACCATCGGGACCCTTAAAAACATTACTGGTTTTCCCGACTTCTAAGGTGCCCGAAAATGCCACTTCGTCAAACTGGACAAATTTGCCCCCCCTTTTAATCAATCCCAAATCTCCTCCGTCTTTCGCGCTCGGCGATTTTGACCTCTCAACCGCCAAGGCGGAAAAATCCGCACCTTGTAAAAGCTGTATAAGGATACTTTTGGCTTCCTGCTCGTTGGCTACGACTATCTCGCGGATCTGCCTTTGTTCCGGATCTTTCAACTCATCCTTATAGGTATTATAATAATCCTCTATTTCTTTTGAGCTAACCTCTATACCGTCTGTTTCTTGCTTAACCAGCTCCATCACTAAGAGATCCTGCTTGGTTCTTTCCAGCGCCTGGATGACTTCCTCCTTCTTGTCCAGCCTTTTGATCAAAGCATCCTGATATAAAAGCACGCGCCGGATCATCTCTTTTTTTAAATAATCTATCTTCTGGTCGCGGGTGGTAATTTTTGCTTCCGGTTTTTCCACCGAGACTAAAGAATTAAACCCCTCTATCTCCTGGTTTAGCTCTTCCAAAGTTACCGGAGCATTATTTACCCTAGCCACTATAGGCCCCTTTACAGAAAGGCTAACAACAGCACCTTCCTCGGATGAGCGCTTTGTAGTTTTTGTTTTAAATATATCAATCTTATCGCAACCGGCTAAACCGAAAAAGATAAATATACTTAAAATAACAAATATATAACGAACCATATTAACCTCCTAATTTGACACACTCTTGGATGATTCTTTGATTAAGAGAGCTACCGCAGAAGCTATCCTGCCGATCAGGTAAATAAAGAAAAATGAAAAAGATCCCTGCAATAAAACTATTAGCCCCGACAAACGGGAGCCTCCAGGGATCTTCCCCATAAAAATAAAAACCGCCGCCAATATACTCAAAGCCAAAATAACCCAAGAAATGATCTTCATTACCATACCGGATACTTTAAGAAATTTCATATGTTCTTGCATATTCCCTCCTTCTTCCTTTATATTTCTATCATAAAAAAGATAAAAACACAATAGATTTTTGTTGGTAGCCCCCAACCGGATTTTCCCACACCCAACTCTTTTACGATTATGCGGGATCCCGCTCTTACCATTTAGTAGGCGGAACGGGAGAACCGGTATAGTTTTTGCTACCGATTAAATCGTCGGGCAAAAACTATTAGCCCCAAGGGGATTTGAACCCCTGTTTAATGGCTGAGAACCATTCGTCCTAGGCCAGGCTAGACGATGAGGCCATCTTTTCTCTCTCATTTTAAAAAACTTAACCTTATTCTACTATATAAGGTCCTTTAGTCAATAATTTTATTGACCTTGCCATTTTTACATTATATACTGGTTTTATAAAAATTAAGCAGCGTGTGTCAGTTTAATCTTATAGAATACCATTCTTAAGTAAGATCTATATTTATCTAAACGATGTCCATAAAGGCGGGTTTAGGTTTTAGCTCAGACAGGGACCACCTCAAAGCGATCAAAGATGCGCTCGAGCATGCCAAAAAAACACTTGGCGGGCAAAAGATTGACCTGGCAATTGTTTTCAGCTCTATCGAATTCTCCTATGTTAATCTCCCCAAGATCATCGCTGGTTTCTTAGGGAATATACCGATGATAGGCTGTAGCAGCCTGGCAGTGATCTCCAGCGGCGGCATATTCAAACACGGGTTAGCGATTATGCTTCTTAGCCTGCCCAAGCATGTCTATTTTAACACTGCGATAACCACGGATATCTCTGGAAAATCAACTATTACCGCCGGGGAGGAACTGGGAGAAAAATTATTGCAGGGGTTTAAGGAGCCTCCCCGCATTTTAAGCGTTATATTCTCCGACGGATTAATCCCCAAAAGTTCACAATTACTCACCGGCATCCAATACAGATTAGGCAGCGGCTTTCCCTTGGCCGGCGCCTCGGCCTCAGATAAGCTTTCCTTTCAAAAGACATATGTATATTTCAACCAGGAGACACTCAATAATGCTGCCTGCGGCATGCTCTGGGGCGGCAAATTCGCTTTCGGCTTAGGAGCCAAGCACGGGTGGCAACCTTTAGGCAAGCCACATTTAGTCACCAGTTCAAACGGTAATATCGTGCACGAAATAGACCACGCCCCGGCAGCTAAAATGTACGAAGATTATTTTGCTTGTGATGCAGCTAAACTCAAACAGGAATTAAAGCGGATCTCTATTCTTTATCCGTTAGGGATATACCTTGATGGGCATGATGAATACCTGCTCAGGAATATCACGTCTGTCGGCGAAGACGGTTCGCTTATCTGCCAGGGAGACGTTGCGCAGGATAGCCAGATTAGATTAATGATCGGAACTAAGGAATCCTGCCTTAACGCCACAGAAAATGCGATAGAAGAAGTAAAAAAAGGCTTGCGTGGAGCAACCTGCAGGTTTATATTAGTCTTCGAATCCGTATCGCGCTATACCTTATTAGGCAGGCAGGTAAATAAAGAACTGGAGATAATTAAAAATGAATTTCCCGAGGGCACGCCGATCATCGGGCTCTATACTTACGGAGAGCAAGCTCCGATCAAAGCGCTTAATTACGGAGGCAAAACCTATTTCCATAACCAGACCATCATCATCCTGGGCGTGGGAGAATAACAGATGAGTATATTTGACCCTGAATATATCATGCCTTCGCTGGCATTAATCGTTATAGTCGGCAGTATAATGCTGGCAGTGCTTCTGTTTTTAAAAATGGCTGCCTTAAAGCAAGCGCGGGTTGAAGTTGCCAATCTTAAGAAGGCACTGGAGGAAATGGATGAACAAGCCAGGTTAGTAGTGCGCACTGACTTGGAATTAAATAAAATCCAGGAGGAATTAGACAGAAAAATCAACAGCCTTTATGCCCTGCAAAGGATCTCCCAGACAATCGGCACGACCCTGGACGAAAACCAGATATTCAAAATGATCAGCGCCGACTATCTGGAAGATTTAGGGTTTGACAAAGCCTGCGGATTTCTCTATGCTGCCGAGGCTAAAAAGTTCATCCTCTGCCTTAATATCGGTTATACGGAAGAGGCTATCGTTAAAATAAAATCTTTTGTGGAGTCAAACAAAGAATTTTATTCTTATTTGATCAAAGCAACGGTAAAATCACCGGACAATCAGCCATTCAGGGATAATATAAACCATATTTTCGGGGTTCATGATTTTATCGTTTCCCCTGTGCGGCCAAACGAAGGTAACCAGGGATTTCTCTTTGTGGGTAAAGAAAGTTCGGATAGCTTGATTAGCGAGGGGGATGAAGAGATAATCACTGTTTTAGCTAATCAGCTGGGGCAGGCCCTAGAAAATGCCCGGCTTTTTGAAAATACCTGGCGCGCACACCAAGAACTGGAAAAGAAAGTTACGGAAAGGACCCAAGAGCTGACCCTGGTGTTAGAGGAGGTTAAAAAAATAAACAAACGTAAAACAGATTTTGTCTCCAGCGTATCCCACGAGCTAAGGACCCCATTAACCTCGATCAAAGGCTATGCCTCGATACTGCTGGCCGGAAAGCTCGGTTCCCTGCCTGAAGATGTGCGCCTGCGCCTGGAAAAAATCAACCGGCACAGTGACGAACTAGTGCAATTCATTAACGACCTCCTCGATATTGCGCGCATCGAATCCGGAAGGATGACTATGAAAAAAGAGCCGCTGGATCTAAATAAAATGCTTGAGGAGGTCGCCGATTTATTGTCAGTGCAGATAAAAGATAAACAGATTACCTTTACCGTTAATATAGCAAAAGACCTGCCGGCGGCAAACGCAGACCATAATCAAATCAGGCGCGTCTTTATTAACCTGATCAATAATGCTATTAAATTTACTCCGCCTAGCGGAAAAATCAGTGTCAGCGCTCAAAAAGTCAATCAGGATATCAAGATCGATATCAGCGATACCGGATGCGGGATGAACGAAAAAGAACAAACTGGGCTATTCCAGGAATTTTATCGCGTTGACAATCCTATTAACCAACTGAGTAAGGGTACAGGATTAGGGCTAGCATTAGTAAAAAATATAGTAGAAGCGCATAACGGAAAAATCTGGATCACCAGTAAGGTTGATCAAGGATCAACCTTTACTTTTACTCTACCCGTAAATAACTAAAAACAATGGCTATAAAAATTCTCGTTGTTGACGATGACCCGGATATCAGGGATGTATTGAAATTGACCCTTGCTGAAGAGAACTACGAAGTATCCGAGGCGCAAGACGGGGAAGAGGCTTTAAAAATTATTTATAGTAAGCCTTTTGACCTGGTTTTATTAGATTATAAAATGCCTAAACTCGACGGCCGGCGTGTCTGTTTAGAGATAAAAAAAGACCTGCTTTTAAGGCACCTGCCAATCATCATGGTCACTGGCAAAGGAGAGATTAGCGATAAGGTCGATGGTATTGACTCCGGGGCAGATGATTATATCGTTAAGCCGTTTGAGCCTAAGGAGCTCTTGGCGCGCATCCGCATGATTGTCCGGCGCACGGAAAGGGATTTAGAAGCAAACCCGCTTACCCGCCTGCCGGGAAATATCTCGATTTTAAACGAACTCACCCGCCACCTGGAAAATAAAAAGCTATTCGCAGTCTGTTATCTTGATTTAGATAAGTTTAAGGCTTATAACGATACCTATGGTTTTGAACACGGTGATGAGGTAATCCGGGAAACTGCGCGCATCATTATCCGCAATACCCAGCAATACGGCAACCCCGACGATTTCATCGGCCACATCGGAGGTGACGACTTTGTAATTATAACCACTCCTTCGGCCTCAGATAACCTCTGTAAAGATATCATTGCTGACTTCGAAAAGACCTCCCCTTCTTTCTACAATCCCGCAGACAGAGAGAATGGCTATATTATTGCGCATAACCGTCAAGGACAAGAACAAAAAGTCCCGCTAATTTCTATTTCCATCGGGGTAGTGACTAATGAAACGTGTAAGATCGACCACGTGGCGCAGATAGGAGAAATCGGCGCAGAGTTAAAAGGATATGCCAAGCAACTAGAAAGAAGTAATTACGTCAAAGATAAGCGTAAGGCAGCCTAAAAAAAACCCGTCCCTTTTTAAGCAGAGATTAATAACTGCCTTTTAGGGACGGGTTTTTATTTTATGCGAGGAGAGGGAGTTGAACCCTCACAGGCTCATCGCCCAACAGCCCCTCAAACTGTCGCGTCTGCCATTCCGCCATCCTCGCGCAAAATATATGAATATTCCAGGTAATCTTTATAAAATACCACTATTTAGGCAAATGCTTTACTAGAACGCAATGAATCAATGATTTCGCTATGCCTGTCTAGATGAAGAACCAGGATATGCCCCCAGGTCCCCTCGGGCGCAGGCCATCCTGTTTCAGGATGCTTAATTTCAACAATAGGCCTGCGTTGTTTAGCGAACTTTCTAGCAAAATCGTTATTCAATCTAAAGATGCTATAGCCGTGCTCCTTGAAAAATCTGCCAATTTTTGCGTCATTACTGGGCTTGTATAACATAATTATAAAAGCAGGATGGTATTCGTTAACAGACCGCAAGAAACCTTCCAGCACCTCCAATTCACTCCCTACGGTATCTATCTTGATAAAATCAGGTGGCTCAAGCCCTTTTTGGATCAGATTATCGAGCGTAGTAATATCGGTTTGGATAGTTTTGTTGTTTGAGTCTTCGTAAGGAAATAATCTACTATTATCAGTACAATCGGTTAAATAAAGCGTGGCTATCCCTTCATAATTGCCAACTGCTTTATTAACAACATAAATATTGCTGATTTTATTAAGCAGTTTCAGAAACTCGATCTCTTTGGAATTACGTGGCAAGGGTTAAAAAGTAAACACCTTGCCTTGGTTACCCACTAACCTTGAAAACAAAAGTGCCATCATCCCGACGCTACCCCCTACATCATACGCTACCTGCCCCTGTTTAAGCAAAAAAGGCAATACCCTCTGGGCTTCCGGCTTCCAACCTCCGTAAATCGGCGCCCATCTTGTAGCATCGGTAATCCTATATTTATAACCTTTTAAAGATCCCTTCAATATCAAGGTAACGGTTCCGGGTCTGTATATTGTTTTTTTGAGAATTTTCTTAAAAGCTCTAAGTAAAATATTAGATTCGAATAGGCTCATATATCGATTGCGAGTTTTACGTTTAATAAAACTTGCGCGCATTGGTATAGGTAATAATTATATCTCTTGGCGCGCACAGGGTTATTATACAATATAAGACCTGAATATCAAGAAATTAAGCTTGATAAGTTTTATGGTGAGCTAGCTCTTCGACCAGTTTTTTATTATGTGGATAACCTGCCCCGCACGGACTATCCCGCAAATTTTGGCTGCACGTGTTGGTCGGGCATAGAAATCTATCTCTCAATTTACAAGCCCTATTATATAAGGATTAGGCTGGATTTCAAGGACATTATTGGACATCAGAGATAAAGTTATAGAGTAGATTTGAGGTGTTTAAAGGTTCAAAACGTAAAGCTTTGGACAAGATTTCTGGATTTTTGTCCATTTTTGTCCGCTATTTTGGGGAGAAATATCGCAGATTGAATACAAGGTAGGCTTGTCCGCCTTAAAAGGGGGACAAATCTATTTTATACAGGCATTAGCTAAGCGCCATTCACGATAACTCTCAAGATCGCTTATGCTATATTCACTGTATCTGTTATAAAAATTGGATTCGCTTAGTTCTTTCTTTAAAGAATCGATTATAAATCCATCGATACGTTTCCAAATGTAAGAAGCAAATTTAACTGGATTAGGATTCCCATGTTTATCACAGTAATTAAGGTCATAACTTTCAATCTTTTTATATACAATCAGGATCGCTTCCTCGAGTAAATCCTCTCCGAATCGATGAACTAGAGCAGGGAATGCAATTTTATGGATTCTAAAAATTAAAAAACCGATATGACGAAAAACTATCTCATCCTTGCTTTTTTTAGACCCTCTCTGAGCTTCCAAGATTAAACGTCTTTCTTCAGATATAGGAATCTTCGGATAACGTTGAACAATGTCCTTATAAGCTTTCCTCATATCTTACTATTACCCACTATCACTATGATGATCTATATGGAGATGGGAATGAACATGTACCCTGTTTTTATGCCTGTGAGTATGAATATGGATGAGATTATGATCTCGAAGCATCTGTTCATCTTTTAATATTTCAGCGGGATTGCCAAACTTAACAATTTTCTTCTCCTGACTAAAAACATAAACTGTATCGGATATTTCCTCTACTATATGCAAATCATGGGTAGAGGTAATAATTGTTTTTCCGGATTCATTTGCCTGAATAAGTAAATCTATAATATGTCTGGCTGTTAAAGGATCAAGTCCTGCGGTTGGCTCATCCAAAATAAGAACATCCGGATTGATCATCAGCGTAGAAGCAATAGCAACTTTACGCTTTTCGCCAACGCTTAACTGGTGTGGAGATCTATCCAATAAATCTTTGATCTCCAAAATACTCAAGACTCCTTCCAACCGTTTTTCGATTTCCTTTTTCTCAATACCAAGCTGTAAAGGACCAAAAATAACATCTTCTTTAACAGTGGGACAAAATAATTGGACATCGGGACTCTGAAAGACCAGGCCTACTTTCTTTCTGAAATCTACTGAGAAATCTTCATCGTTAAAATCATCTTCTTTGAGTTCCTTACCAAAGGATTTAATAATGCCCCTGTCCGGAAAAATGAGTCCGTCAAGCATGTGTAAAAGCGTAGACTTACCGCAGCCATTTGCGCCGATAATAGCTATTTTTTCTCCCTGCCTGATAGTGATATCTATATCGCATAAAGCAGGGAATTTTCCGAGATACGAAAAATGAACGTCCTTTAATTCAAAAATGACATTATCCATAAGAACCTTTCAGATTTTTATCCGATAACTTAAATAAAATACCAAGGTAGAAATTACTACTACGACAATTAACCATACCCAATCTATTGCCTTAGCTCGAAAGTCATTTAATACCATTGGCTCTCCCCGGTAACCCCTAGAGAGCATCGCCTTATACACGTCTTCATTGAGCTGATAAGAACGCTGCCATAAATATGCGATATTCCAAGCTACAATATGCTGTCCTTTTCTGTAATGGATTTTCCCTCCTATGCGGCTCTTAAGCGCAAGATACGTATTTTCTATCATCTCAATAAATAAAAAAACATACCTATAACACATACCAAGCGTCATAACGAAAAGCTGCGGTATTCTGAAAATACGCAGCACCTTCAATAATTCAAAATGCCTGGTGGTAATGCTTAGAAGAACTCCAAAAGATACCGAAGTTATCACCCGCGCTACAAACAAAGAGGCCCCGGATAACCCTTGACGGGTAATGATAAACTTAAGGCTGGCTATTTTAAAAGTAATTAGCGTTTCTCCCGGAGTAAAAATATTAAATAAGGCTGGGATAGCAATAAAAAGAGAAAATAATGGGATGAATACCCATGTCCGCTTTAAGAAGAATCCTAAGTTAATTTTAGAAAGATAGGTTAATAGCAAACATAGCGTATACAGGCATGCCAAGGTGAAAATATTTTTTGCAAAGAGTACCTGAAGAATGAATAACAGGAAAGTTATCGTTTTTATCCTTGTGTCTAAAGATTGCAAAAAGCCTTTCTTCAAGGCATATTCATCGGCAAAGATAGAATCCTTTAAAAAAGACAAAGTGCCGAAAATAGAACGTTCTATAAAGTTGCTTCTTTTTTTATTTAAGATGTTTTTCACTTTGTTTATTCTCTATTTCTTCTATTTCGATACAATCAACTGAAAATCCCTTATCCTTTTTGATATCAATATTTGTACTAAGACATTCAATGCAATGGAAGATCTTTGAACTTTCAAAATTAGTTTTACAGTCCTTGCAAGTAATTTTAAGCATTAGGGGCTTAATTGCCAACGTACCAAATAAAGAATAAATCTCCTCATGCTGAATTTCAGTTGAATGTCCCCACGGGTTTATCTACTAATCTTCCTTTTTAGAAAGAAACTTTCCCAGTAATAAAACTGCTAGCGCAGTAACAGCTATTCCCAAGATAGCCGATACAATATAGGCAAAGCTAAGATGCGACAAGCCTTTTTCTTCCCAGCCTTTGAAAGCATAATCCGGTATAGGTGCATTCCATAAACTCGATAGTTTTTCTAAACCTTTAGGCACGTATCCTACAAGTTTCTGCATCTCATCAGCTCCCCACTCACCCCAAGCGCTTCCTGCTTTAAAATGCTCAGGGAGCATTAACCCTAGAGGAGACAAAACGATTAATACCGCAATGCCAATCCATAATTTAGTAATAAGCTTCATTATGCCACCCCCCTTTCTTCAATAAGCTCAGGAGATTGCTTCTGTAAGTATTTAACCACCAAAGCCGTCACGATTACTTCGACCCATCCGAATACCAACATATGTTCTCCTAACATAGCAGGAACAGCCACATTAAGCCCGTACGGACAATAAAGCGCCTGCCCGTTAGTTGTATGGAAAAAGAGTGGTTGTAAACCAAACTCGATACCGGCACATAGCGCCGCGATATTAATTCCAAGATAAGCACCAATGCCCGCAGCGATCACCCGTCTATTTGATCCTATACGACTGCCTACGCTGATTAACCGATATACGTAATAACCCACAAAAGGCAAAACAAACGCCATATTGAAACAATTCGCACCTATCGCAGTAATCCCCCCATCTCCAAATAACAAGGCTTGAACTACCAAGGCAACAGTTATGGCAATGCAAGCTGCCCAAGGACCTAAAAGTATTGCCAGCAAAACTCCCCCTACAGCGTGACCGGTTGTTCCTCCAGGTATAGGCAGATTAAACATCATAATCACAAAGCTAAATGCCGCGCCTATTGCCAGCATTGGCACCTGTCGCGCTTTTAGTGTTTTCTTAACAATCTTTGACGCAACCGCCCATATCGGCAACATTACTGCGTAAAAAACTCCGCAAGTTGCCGGCCCTAAATATCCATCTGGTATATGCATATCTTCCCCCTTATTTTTACTTTAGAAATCAACCTGTGCCCTCATCCCGCCGACAAAGATTCCGCTTGTATCATCAGTGACATCTTTACCGAATGGATTCCAGATATACTGAAAGTCCGGGCTTATAGATAAGTGATTATTTACAAAGATACGGTAATACGCCTCAAGATGCCCTTCGGCCTTGGCCCTGCGCACCGGATCAGAATCTGCATAGAACTTCTTATAATCGCCGGATGGAAAAATTTGCCCTGCCGCAAAAGCCAACACATCCTTTTCTCTACCCCAAGACTTACCTTCAAGTTGAAGACCCACACTCCAAGACTGCTCAAGGGAATATTTAAAATCTCCTGTAGCCGTGATTTCAGGATTGTAAACTTTCGGATCCTGCCAGCTGTAACGGGCAAAGAGAGTAACAATATCGTTGGCTTTCTGATCAAAGCTTAAGCCAAAGCCGTAGGCAGCTTCTTTTGTTTTTTCAGTATCCAGCCATTTGGTATGATAAACATTATTATTCCATCCTAAAAAGCGGTAGTTTCCGGGTAGATTAAAGAAATTAGTCTTAAAATGTACTTGCCCAATATTAAAGAGATTGTCTCCTATTTTCTCCCAACTGCTCTTTCCGTTAAATAAACCATAGTCTAATTCAAACCACTCCTTTGGCATATAGGCAACACGTATACCCGCTCCGTTATCCGGAAATTCGATTACAGGGCTATTACGGAAAATCCTGCCTAAGAATTGAGTGGTTTCGTCATTAGCAACTTCGCTTTGATCAAAATAAGCAGTAGGATCAAGTTTACCAAAAGTAACAGCTGCCTTGTCTTTGAATAACCCCTGCTCATACCAAATCTCAGTTACTCTAACATTCTCATGGTCGTCGGCATCGCGGTTAACATTACTATATAACGTTAAGTTATCCTCAAGGCCTGCGCCCTGTCCACCCTCTAAATGCAGGAATGCCCTACCGTCAACTTCCTTAAATTCTTTAGCCAAAGTTATATCAGCCGAATACGAACCGTCAGTGCGGTTCTTCTTTTTTGTCTCGCCGTCAGGAGCATAGTTAACGTTATTGGCCCCCTGAACAATCATTGTTGCACCTGCGCCAAGCTCAAGCCCTTCCATAAGCTGCATAGGAGCACCCGGAACCCGGTGAAGATTTTCTTCAAATTTTGACAACTTTGTTTCGTATTCTGAAATCTTCTGTTGTTGTGTCTGGACTGTTGAATTCTGCGTAGCGATATATTTGTCCTGGTCTGAGACTTTCTTTTCTAAGGCAGCAATACGCTCTTTAAGCTGATTGATCTCGCCCCTGATAGAAGCTTCATCAGCAAAACCCGATGCAGAACAAAGAAAAGAAAAAGCTAGTAAAAATAATGTTACTTTCTTTAAAACCGCCATAAATATACCCCCCTTTCATCTGCTGTTTGCTCCAGCCGAAGTTTATGGTATACTTATGGCTGGGCTTGGTGTTTGTGATTAACGCCCAAGTACCGCGCCCCGCCGGAATCTTTTGCGAGAGGATGGCGGGGTTGTACTATTTTTCCTGCGCCACATTCTAGTGATTCAGTAGCACAGTGTGATAAATATCGAGGTAATCGTATTATTACGTTTATTAAATTCGTGCCACTAATAGCCAAAAAAAATAATACCTACTGCTATATTATATCAACTCCTTACCTGTCGTAGACATGCTTAGCGTTGAATGTTTCACCCCCTTTACCGCTTTTAGATTTTCTGACAGGCGCTGGATTTTTTCCGGTGAGCCTTTTACGGCAAGTATCTCCAGGCAATTGTTGTGGTCTATATGGATATGCTGCGAGGAAATGATGCAAGAGCCGAACTCATGCTGTATATCCAAGAGCTTATTTACCAGTTCACGCTTGTGGTGGTCATATATAAGCGTAACTGCCCCGACGACTTCATTCGCATCAGACCATTCTTTCTTTACCAGTTCCTGCCGGATTAAGTCCCTGAAAGCCTCAGAGCGATTGGTATAGCTTTTGGACTCGATTAGTTTATCAAATTTATCCAGAAGCCCCTTGTCTAAAGAAACTCCGAATCTTGCTATCGAAGACATATATCTTCCCCTTGTATTACGAATGTAAGAATTGTAGCACCAATATATAACTTGTCAAGTGGTATTAGAGATAAATTTCAGGGTATGATTATGGTATTTTGTTCGAAATAGCCTTTAGAACCATTATTCAGACTTTCCTAGTAGGAAACCCATAAAAACTCTCAGTTTATTGGGTTTGATCGGAGCGGTTTTTAATTCACGAAGTAATTGCTGTTTCTGTTGGTTAAGGGAAGTTATTTCTTGGTCTAATTTTTGGACGGCCCGTACAATGTCGTGCTGTTTTTGAGAGCGATCTTGCGGACACATCTAAATCAAAGAGTAGTGGCAATTCACTACGTTTTTCCCCATGGTTCCTAATTCTTTAGAGGTAGAAATAACCAGACCGTGAGCATCTTTTACGCGCGAAATTTGTAACCACTTTATTAAGGAGCTTACTCGCCCATAATCAATAGTTGAAGATAATTTCACTTCAATAGGATAAATCATCTTGCCGGTTTCAATCAAAAGATCTACCTCTAATCCGTCTGTACTGCGATAATAATAAAGCGAGCAAGGATCTGCAAAAGCAGAAAATCGTTTATAAAACTGGGTAATACATGCGGTCTCAAATAAGGCTCCTGCCATAGGGCCTGAAAGCGCATGTTGCTCGCTTTGCAGGCCCACAAGGTATGAAACAATCCCTGTATCAATAAAATAACACTTTGGTGCTTTAATAATTCTTTTACCGAAATTTTTATGATACGGCATCAAGAAAAAGATAAGCCCGCTTGCCTCCAGAAGCGTAAGCCATGACTTAATGGTAGGAACTGAAACGCCAATATCCCGCGATAGCGTAGAACAATTGAGCTCTTGAGCCGTGCGTGCTGCCAGAAGTTTTACAAATCTCTCGAAATCATGCAGGTTTGACTGTTTTATATATCCACGGATATCCCGATCGACATAGGTTTGCAGATAACTAGAAAACCATAGTTTGCGCGATACTTTGCTATTAAGAACTACCTCGGGATATCCTCCCTGTAAAATCCACTTGCCAAACGGCACAACTTTATTCGGTAGTTTCTTGGCTTGAAAAAGCTCGTTTAAAAATCCGTCTGCATCGCTTAAATGAGGCCGTGTATTTTTCTGCTCTTCTTCCAAAGAAAAGGGAAATAAATGCAAAATAGCAATGCGGCCAGCTAAGGTTTCGCTAATGCCCTTCATTAGAGCCCATTGTTGAGAACCTGTTAAAACCCACTGGCCAGGTCTCTTATTATGCTCAATACGGGCTTTAATATGAGACAAAAGGCCGGGGGCATTTTGGATCCCGTCAATAATCACTGGCGGCGGGTATTTTTCCAGGAAACCGCGCGGATCCTCAATAGCCAGCGACCGCACATCTATTTCATCGAGAAGCACATAATTATATCCCTTAAGAAATGATTTTGACAAAGTAGTCTTTCCCGATCTTCTTGGGCCGCCGATAAAAACAGCAGGAAAAGACTCTACGGCTTCTTTCAAGGTTTTTTCAATTAAACGCTTTATATACATACTTGCTATTTTAAAGTATAACTTTAAATTGTCAAGTATTTTCTGTGGCTATTTTTAGAGTTCAAATAAATTAAAATCTCGGATAGTTTGAATCGGATAAGTCTCCTCTGGCCCATTAGACAGAATGGCATCTTTTTGTGCCTTCTTAACCTCCAAAGAGTAGTTCTGGAAATTTTCAGGAATTCTGTAGTTTCTTTTATGGTGAAGATTTTATCGTTGAAATATATTCTGTCTTCTACATTTACACTTTCTTTGTGCTTTATCTTTAAAATCGAAGTTGTCTTTTTTTCTTGTGATGGTTCTTCCGTTTTACCATTGGTCTTTTCATAATAAAGGTAGATACCCTTGTTAATGACCTGTGCGATCTTGCTTAATCTTTCTTGAGGCGTAAGATTACGATAATTACCTACTGCCATAGAATTCCTCCTTTCTAATACAAATATACGCTTTTCTTCTTAAGAAACTAAGGCGGTGGTTTCAAATTATAAATTCTTGAAACATACCGAAACAAATGGAAACATTAAAATGCGGCTCTTAGTGTGGATTAAGGAAGGGGATCGGACGAGATATGAAACATCGTGAAACTATTTGTAACGCATTTAAACAAAAAAGGTTGAAAATAAAAACTGGGACGCATGGATTCGAACCATGATAACAAGATCCAGAATCTTGTGTCCTACCGTTAGACGACATCCCAAAAATTTGCGGGATAATCTGAAGTCCTACCGCCCTCCTGCGCCCTTCAACATCAATATATTAGGTAGGGCTCGGGGGATTTCGCTAGATAAAAACTTAAAGTGCTCAATTAGACGACAGGGCAAAACAATAAACCTATATTTCTACCATCCCCCTACGCCATTCGGCTTCGGGGGATTAAATTCGGGCATATAAGTTATGTCACTAATCGTATACTCGCTGGCTCCATAACTTATGCCCTCATTTAATTAGACGACAGGGCAATACTTACGAATTCTTTTATATCCTACTTCCCTGCCTAAAAGCGGCAGGGACTGTGCTCGCCTACGGATATCGCAGGATCGCTTGATTACCTGCCTGCCGGCAGGCAGGGACGACAGGTCAACGCTTTTATATTTTATACTATTGTGAAGATCTGGCAAGTTTATTTTTTACCTTGGGTATCTTAACTATCCACTGAAGATGGACCAGAAAACGCGTATCAATAGTATAATGGCGACGATCACGCCGATGACAATGAGTATATAGATAATATCTTGCTGCTGATGCTGTTGCTTTAAATATCCCAGCTCTTCCTTAATCGATTCTTTTTTATATTCGTCTTTCAACCCCCTCCTCTTTGCCCAGGTTTCCAGGGCTTCCTTGCTGAATTTACTTGAAACTAAATCGCTGAAAAGTTTCTTTATATCCTGGCTTAAAGATTCATCTGTACTTTTATAAACCCTGCCATCTGCCTCCAATACCAATACCGTTTGAATCTCTTTGGTGGTATCTACTTCTAGTTTGGGAAAGGCACCGTTACATACCCAACAGCTTTCTCTGGCAGGGAGATTTTTCGCGCCGCATTGCTGGCATTTCCTGAGATTTATTTTTGCCAGTGGCCTTCCACAGTCAGGACAGGCTTGCGCCTCCTGGTCAAAATCTTTCTTACAAAATACACAGCTATAATAAAAAACCACGCTGGTTAAATTGGCTTTTTTGTATTCCTCCTGCTTCTGGACGGTTAACTTAATCTTTCTATTGCCGAGCTTATAATGATAGACGCTTGGGTTATGCTTATTTTGATCTTGGGCTTTCTTCTTAGTATTTTTCTTTTTGAAAAAATATCTTCTATCTTTCATCTCAATATCGCTATTAATAATAGTTTTATTTTAAACGTGCTCCAATGCGGTTAATGGTTAACTTATCTAAACAAGTTTTTAATTCTTTGGCGGGTAAAATAATAAATAAAACAAAGCGAGAAAATTATATCTATGGCGCACGCAGTAATTACTGATATACCGGTCAAGGAAGAAAAACTCGGAGAAAAAGGTATAGCTATATGCGAATTTTGAAAAAGCCGATCCAAATAGGCACTATGATTTCTAAATGCATAGTATGGATGTCTCCAGTATATAGCTGAGGCGTTAAAAATAAGTATGCCTATGGCGACTTTGCGGAAATTATTGCTTAAGCGTAATACGCCCAAGCCTGTAAAGAACCCTAAAACTCTTAAGGACATGGCACAAGCATAACGGATACCGATCATCCACGCAGGTATAGGGGAAAAAAGATAACGGTAATAATTAAAATTAAACGACCATACTATTATCCACAGCAAAGAAGTAAGAATCACCCATAGACCAAACAAAGTAATGCCCAATGGTATTTTTCTTTTCTTGCTCATTTTATATCTGTCTTTTATCCGGCTTAATAACTGGTAAAGTTATATCAAGCAATAAACAATCTTCCCTTTTTGTCAAGGCGCAGATTACCAAAGATTTTCTTTAATCCAGTTATCGGTTACCTTAATTGCCTTAGCCAGGCCATGGGCATCATTAGATATGCCTTTACCGGTCTCGCTAGCAGCTACATAACCCCCGCCAACCACTCCTTTTCCTAGGCCGCAAGCCGTACCGCATCCAGCAGCCAATAAAGAGGAAATAACCAATACAAAAACTAAGCTCCACCTTTTAATCATCACTTTCTCCTTTCACCCACCTGCTCAACCTCTCTCTTGTGCGCTCTTTACCCAGATAATATATAACTTCAAATAACCCCGGGCCGATAGTCTTGCCGGTTAAGGCTACCCTGATCGGGTGAATAAGTACTTTAGCCTCGATCTTTAACTCGCTGACTAAATCCCGAAATTCTCTTTCGATAGTAGTAACGTCAAAGTCTTTCAGGGCGTCTATTCTTTGTATAAACAGTTTAAATTCCCGGGAGAGGTCATGAGAAAGAAATTTCTTCTGGGCTGCCGGATCAATCTTAATCTCTGATTCAAAGAAGAAATCCGCCCAATCCGGAAAATCAGATAATCTGGAAAGCCGCGCCTGGAATAATTTTACTAAAGAACTGATATAATTTCTATCGAATTTATCCTGCTGAATATAGCCCTTAGCGGCTAATAGCGGGATCAATTGGTCGGTAAGCGCCTCTGTGTCTTTTTGTTTCAAATACTGGTTATTCATCCAATCCAATTTCTTCAAGTCAAAAGTGGCGGCGGCCTTGTTCACATCAGAGATATCAAATAGTTTGATTGTCTCCTTGATATCAATAATCTCCCGGTCCCCCCCAGGCGCCCAACTTAGCAATAACAGATAATTAACCAAAGCCTCAGGCAAATACCCCATCTTACGATAGTCACTAATTGCCGTAGCCCCGGTTCTTTTAGAAAGCCTCCCCCCTTCAGCTCCCAGGATTAAAGGCAGGTGGGCAAATGCCGGCAGGGAAAACCCCAGCGCCTCATACAAAAGAATCTGCTTAGGGGTATTAGAGATGTGGTCATCCCCCCTGATCACATGCGTAATATCCATGGTGGCATCATCAACTACGCAGGCAAAATTATAAGTAGGGGTACCGTCGGATTTAATTAATACCTGGTCTTTGATAGTATTGGTATCGAAACTAATTTCTCCGCGGATTAAGTCATTGACCTTGACTAGCTGCGGCGCAACTTTAAAAATAATCGCCTCCCCTTTAGTTTCGCCTATCTGCGTATAAGCCTTGCCTTCTTTTAAAAGTTTTTCTGCCTGCTCTCTGTAAATCTGCGTCCTCTGGCCTTGGTAATAAATTTCATCCCAGGAAAACCCCAGCCACTCCAGGCTGCCTAATATCTCCTGGACATATTCCTGTTTTGAGCGCTCCCTGTCCGTATCTTCTATCCTTAAGATGAATTTCCCTCTCTTGGCCCGGGCATAAAGCCAGTTAAAGAGGGCTGTGCGGCCACCTCCAATATGCAGGCTTCCTGTTGGCGAAGGAGCGAAGCGGACCCTTACCATTTTTTAGCCTCCCTTAAGCGTAGCCCTAGGAAAAGTCGAATAATAAAACGGCTCTTGATCATCTCAAGCTCACCCCTTCTTCTAAGGCTTTTCGATTAATACGGACTAATTCCTCTTTTCCTTTAGGCGCCATCTGGGCCATAACCTCAGATACGCTTTTTAACTGTACAATCTTCTTGCGGGCAAGCAGGCACCCCAGGGCTACTACATTCGCCACCTTAATATTACCTAACTTTATCGCTATATCAGTAAAAGGATAGCTTGCAATATGCCTATTCTTATCCTTTGACTCAGCCAGGGAACTATTCAAAATTAATAAACCAGCCTTCTTCAGCCTTTGGCCGAACTTATTTAAGGAAAGTTCATTCATAATAATCAGGCTATCTGCCTCCTTAATATAAGGTGAGCCAATTTCCTGATCAGATATTACCACTAAACAGTGAGCGGTTCCGCCACGCACCTCTGGGCCGTAACAAGGCAGCCAGGTTACGTATTTATCTTCCCTCATTGCTGCCTCGGCCAAGATCTTACCTACAAGCATAATACCCTGGCCGCCTGAACCAGCGATTATAATGCGTTCTGTCATTTTGTGTTTGTTGCTGTTTTTTGCAGTTTCTTGCAGTTCATTGCGTTAACGCGACAAATGCTATAAACGCAACGAACTTCACTTTATTTTTCCCAACGGAAATTCCTTAGTCATTATATCCTTAATCCAGCCCAATGCCTCCTGCGGAGAAAGACTCCAGTAAGTAGGACAAGGGGATAATATCTCAACTAGAGAGAATCCCAGATTATCTATCTGGTTCTGAAAAGCCTGTTTTATGGCTTTCTTGGTTTTTAGGACCTCCTGGGGAGAGTGTAATGATACCCGCTCGATATATTTTACCCCCGGCAGGATAGCAAGCATCTCGGAGATCTTTAAAGGATAGCCCTGGAAACGAAAATCCCTTCCTAACGGGGTAGTAGCTGTCTTCTGATTTAATAGGGTTGTGGGAGCCATTTGGCCTCCGGTCATCCCGTAGATCGCGTTATTAATAAATATCACCGTCAGGTTCTCCCCCCGGTTAGCAGCATGGATTGTTTCATTAGTGCCGATAGCTGCTAAATCCCCATCCCCCTGATAGGTAAATACTATATTCTGCGGCCTGACCCTTTTGATGGCGGTAGCTACGGCCAACGCCCGGCCATGCGCTGCCTCAGAACAATCAAAATCCCAATAATCATAGGCAACTACTGCGCATCCTACCGGAGCCACCCCGATTACTTTTTCCCGGATCTCCAATTCATCGATTACCTCAGCAATCAGCCTATGCGCTATGCCGTGGCCGCAACCCGGACAATAATGGGTTGAAATATTGCGTAAAGATTTAGGGTGCGAAAATATTATCTTCATATAGCTGTTTTGTTCGTTTGGCCCGTTTTGTTCGTTTGGTCCGTTAACGAGCTTAACGGGCATAACGAGATTAACCAGCAAAACGAATTACTCTATTTATAATTTCTTCTTCGTCGGGTATTCCGCCGCCTGAGCGGCCTAAAAATTCTACCGGCGACCTGCCGTTTATCGCTAATTTTACGTCTTCCAGCATCTGGCCATAGGACATCTCAACCACCAAAAAAGCTAATTGCTTATTGTTTACCGCTAATCGCTGAAAAACCTGATCGGGAAAAGGCCATAAAGTAATCGGCCGAATCATTCCTACCTTCTTGCCTTTCTCCCGTAAGCTATACACTACAGATTTAACCACCCTGGCCATCGTTCCGTAGGCTACCAGGATAATCTGGGAATCCTCTAAGAAACTAGCTTCGTAAAGCTGTTCTCTCTCCTTAATGATTTTGTACTTCTTCTGTAAATTAATATTAAATTTTTCCAGGTCACCTTCTTCCAGATAAAAAGATTTAACCACATTGGGCTTTCTTCCTGCGCACCCTGTTAATGTCCACTTTTTCGTATTCCGTCCTGCGGTTGCCTCGGCGGACGGCGGACGACGGACAACGGAAACCGGCTCCATCATCTGGCCTAAAATACCATCACCTAAAATAATCGCCGGTATACGGTAACTATCTGCTAAATCAAAGGCGCACTGCATAAGATCGTAAGCCTCCTGGACATAAGCAGGAGCGAAAACTAGGGAATGGTAATCACCGTGGCCTCCCCCCCGCGTAGCCTGAAAATAATCGGATTGGGCAGGAGCAATATTGCCTAATCCAGGGCCACCCCGCATAATGTTTACGATTAGCGCAGGTAATTCTGCGCCGGCAATATAAGAAATACCCTCCTGTTTAAGGCTTACTCCCGGGCTGGAAGAAGAGGTCATCGCCCTGGCTCCGGCAGCCGATGCCCCAAAAACCATATTGATTGCTGCCAACTCTGACTCCGCCTGAATAAATACGCCGCCTGCCTCAGGCATATATTTAGCCATATAGGCAATTAATTCATTCTGCGGGGTAATCGGGTACCCGGCATAGAAACGGCACCCTGCCTGAATTGCCCCTGCGGCGATAGCTTCGTTACCGCTAATTAATATCTTTTTTATAGCCATATTATTATTTATATACTTCGATACATACATCCGGACAGATTATTGCGCAGACAGCGCATCCTAAACATTCCCCTTCTTTTTTGATTCTTACTGGTCGTAATCCCTTTTTGTTGAGCTTTACATCCGCAGTAATCAGGCCCCGCGGGCACACGCTGACGCAAAGCAAACAACCTTTACATTCCTGGCTGTTAATATTTATCTTGGGCATATTATAGATTTTATTTTTCCTGCTATCCCCGGGGAGTTTAACCCGTATTTCTCAAGCAGGATTGCTCTTTTGCCATGAGGAATAAAATCACAAGGCAGGCCTATTCTGGTTACCGGCTTCTCTATCGCCTGCTCCACCATGCTTCCAAAGCCGTTATCCAGAATGCCTTCCTCAGCTGTAAAAATAAATTTACTTTTAGAGCCTATTTTTTTTAACAAAGAAATATCTAAAGGTTTCGCAAAGCGGGCGTTAATTAATGTCCCGGATAAGCCCTCTTTAGCCAATAACTCCACTGCTTCTAAAGAAGGATCCACCATGCTCCCTAAAGCAACCAGCGTAAAATCATCCCCCTCCCTTAATAATTCAGCCCTGCCAAATAATATCTCACCCTGCGGCAGACTGCTATAGGTAGTAACTGAGCGTGGATAACGGATTGCCACCGGCTTATCTAGATAAAGCGCGAATTCCAGCATAGCTTCTAATTCCCCCGCATCCTTAGGAGCCATCACTACCAGGTTAGGTATGCTGTTTAAGAAACTAATATCAAATAATCCCTGATGGGTCACCCCATCTTCTCCTACAATTCCTGCCCGGTCAACCGCAAAAACAACCGGCACATCCTGCAAGCAAACATCTTCGATAATCTGGTCGTAAGCCCTTTGCAGGAATGTCGAATATATCGCCACTACCGGTTTTAAGCCTCCGCAAGCCAGGCCGCCGGCAAAACAAACTGCATGGGCTTCCGCTATGCCTACATCGAAGAACCTCGCAGGATAAGTATCGCGGAACTTATCCAGACCCGTGCCCTCTGGCATAGCTGCCGTAATAGCGACAATCTTTTCATCTTTAGCTGCCAACTCAACTAGCTTTTTACCAAACACCTCTGTGTAGGTAACCAGGGTATTTTTTGCCTGTTGGATGGCTTGGCCTGAAACTACTTCAAATGGGCCCAGTCCGTGAAATCTCACCGGGTCGTTCTCAGCCTGAGGATAACCCTTGCCCTTTTTAGTCACGATATGCAGCAATCTCGGCCCTTTAATGTTAAGTATGTTTTTTAAAGTCGGGATTAAGATGTTTAAATCATGTCCGTCCAGAGGCCCGAAATAACGAAACCCCAGCTCCTCAAATAGCATACCAGGAATAAATAGGCTTTTTAATCCTTCTTCGAATTTCTGCGCCATATTCAATATCCGGCTGCCCCTTGGGATGCGTGACTTAATAAAATTCTCCAAGGAATTTTTGAACCGGTTATAGACCGGTAAGGAAATAACCTTATTTAAATAAGTACTGATCGCCCCTACGTTGGGGGCGATGCTTAGCTCATTGGTATTCAAAATAATCAGAATATCCTTTTTGAGGTGGCCGGCATTATTGAGGCCTTCAAAACATAATCCGCCGCTTAAAGACCCATCCCCGATTACTGATACAACCTTAAAATGTTCCCCCTTAAGCTGATAATCCCTGGCGCAGACAAGACCTAGGGCTGCTGAGATCGCAGTTGAGCTATGGCCGGTAATAAAGGTATCGTAGGGAGATTCATTCTTAGAAGGGAATCCGCTTATCCCCTGAAACTGCCTGAGAGTGGAAAAACTCTTGCCTCTACCGGTTAAAATCTTATGGGCATAAGTCTGGTGCCCCACATCCCAGACAATCTTATCCTTGGGGGTATCAAGGCAGTAGTGCAGGGCAATAATTAATTCCACTGCCCCTAAACTAGAGGCGACATGGCCTCCGGTCTGAGAGACTACCTCAATAATCTTCCTTCTAATTTCTTCAGCTAATCCTGGAAGCTGATCGAGGCCTAATCGTTTTAAATCTTGCGGTGAATTAACCTGGTCTAATAACATTACACCTTATCCTCGGACTCTGCCTGATTAAACTTTTCCAAAGAATACTTACCGTCTTTCTTGGTTAACAGCTCTACTTTGCGCTGGGCATCGCTCAAAGAAACAGAACAGCTCTGGGCAAGCTTAATCCCTTCTTCATACTTCTTTAATGACTCCCCTAAAGTAAGTTTGCCGCCTGATAATTCCTCAACGATTTTCTGCAGACGCTTAAGGTCATCCTCAAATGACTGTTTCTCCTTCATACTCGCTATCCTCCGTTTATTGGTTAAGCTCACCCTCTAAAATATGGCCTCAACAAAAGCGGGACCTCTCTTCAACTATCTCCTTGACTAATCCGATAAAACCCCCTTTAGCTAAAATAGTTTTTACCTTATCCCCCGGCTTGATCTTTGCCGCTTCCTTAATGATTTCTCCCCCTGGTAAAAGTACGCTCAAGCTATAGCCCCGCGATAATACAGCTAAAGGGCTGAGCGCATCTAATTTTTCAATCAAAGAAACCATTCTCTCCCGGGAAATATTCAGATAGTAGCGTATATTCTGATTAAGCCCGTTGCACAACTCGTCAAGAAGCTGCTGTTTCTCAAGTAAACGATCTAAGGGGCTTTTAAGCATATGCCGTAAAGCAACCAGCTCATTCTTTAAATTGCCGATCAGCTCAGACATTATAAATATCATTTCCTGCCTGAGGCTACCTACCTCTGCTATAAGGGCATTCCTTTTGTCCACGATGATCTTGGCAGCAGCTGAAGGAGTCTCTACGAAAACGTCGGCTACTAAGTCAGACAAAGTAATATTTATTTGATGACCGACCGCGGAAATAACCGGGATAGCCGAATTATAGATTGCCCTGGCAACAATTTCTTCATTAAACGACCAAAGGTCTTCTGCGCTGCCTCCCCCCCTGCTAATAATAATCAGATCGACCTTGCCAAATTTATTAAGGTCTTCGATACCCGCGGCTATTTCTTTGGCCGCGGGTTCCCCCTGCACGCGTACTGCGCGAATTACCGCAGACACCCCGGGAGCGCCTTTTGCCAGTATCTGCAATATATCCCGGATGGCTGCTCCGGCAGTAGAAGTCACAATCCCCAAGCAAAAAGGCATTAGCGGCAATTCTCTTTTATGCTCCGGCGCAAATAATCCTTCTTTGGATAGTTTATTTTTTAATTGTTCAAAGGCCAGCTGTTGTGCCCCCAGGCCCTTGGGTTCAATTTTATCCACGATCAGCTGATATTGGCCGCGCACGCCGTAAACATCAATCTTGCCAAAACAGATTACTTTCTGGCCATCCTCCAGCTTAAATTTAAGTTCCCGGTTTGCCCTTACGAACATTGCCGCCGCAAGCAAGGCAGATTGATCTTTTAAAGAGAAATAAAAGTGTCCGGAGGTAGCAACCCTAAAGTTAGAGATCTCACCCTCAACCCATACCCCCCCAAAAGTGTTTTCAAGGATTACCTTGATATCTTGGGTGATCTCGGAGACAGAATAAATATGCTTTTGCTCTTGAGGGCCCATAACTTGGCTAAAAAGGTCTGGTCCGGGTTTAGGCATTATCTTAGGGATAAAAAATTAACTATTACTTTTACTGGTATCTTTATTCGCAGGCAGCTCCCCTGCTATAGGGGTAACCGCCTCAGGCTCTTTTGCTTTCTCTTTTAAAATAATCAGCTGCGTTGAATAAGGGCTTAAGACCAATGTTTCCTGATAAAGATCCGTTGGGCCTAATTCCTTTTTTTCTAACGGGGCAAACTCGCAATCAAGGCTACAGGATGAATCTATAATATAGCGTTGATAAAGATAATTTCTCTTTAAATTTTTAATCCCAAGCTTAAGGTTGCGCGTAGTAGCTTTGAATTTTAGATAACGCATATTTAGCTCTTTGGCTTTGTTCAATAACGCCTTTTCTCTTGCGCTTACGCGCAGAGAATCGATCTTGATTTCGTTATTTACTATTTTATCTAACTTGCGGGTTTGAATAAAATCTAAAATAGACTTTATCTCTGAACCGCTTAAACCGGAGATATTTCTGGAAAGATAGTTACGGGCGATATCCGGATCAAGGTAATTATAAACCATGATCGCAAGATAATCATCACCTCTGGTTGCAATTATCCCCACAAATTCATCATCAAGCTTAGGCAGGGAGGTAAAAAATTTATTCCCCAGGCTATACAACATCCTGAAGAGATTATAGATGCACTTATATCCGCCTTTGTATTCGCCAGATTCGGAATCAAACCAGAAGGCACCCGTATTTCTAGTTACCCCTGCAAAATTATTCTGAAAGTCTTCTAAGCAAAAATAAAGTTGATAGTTAATCCCTGCCCGGTACATCTCTTTTAGCCGTGCGGGTATATAGCTGGCGGCTATATAGGCTTTCTCTTTTCTCTCCGCTAAGATATTGCCATAGCGGTCATAATTCCATTCATCGATAATCAGGGGGATATTGCGCTCAAAATGGAAAAAGGAAAGCCAATCGCGTATCAAATTTACCGTTGTCTTCTTATAAACTGTTGCCTCCTTCTCTATCTTGGGGTCGGTAGAATAACTGTGCCAACTGATAAAATCCAAGGGGAGATGATTGCGGTAACAGAATTTAATCAGCTCATAGACCAGGCTGTTTTCTGGCCTCAAGATAGTATTGCCGTTAAGATTCTGGAACCACGAACTTACGCTGGGGCCGCCTACGAGAATATGTATTTTGGTCTCTGCTTCTAATTCTTTGACTGATTCGGCAACAATACGGTAGATTAAAAAATATTCTATTTTCTTTCCCAGGAAAAAATCCTCCAGGTCAGGAGCATTCCAAACCTCATACCAAATATTATACTTTTTCTGGCAACTTAAATAGCGGATATGGCCTTTAATTAACTCCTTTAATGCCCCCCGGTCCCAAGGGGGGCTTCTTTTATCTAGGACCTTGCCTAACCCAGCAGGAGTGCCGAATAAGCTTAAAATAACGATACCCCCTGAGTCGCTTATTTTTTTAATAATCGATTCGTAATTACCCAGTAATTTCTCCTGCATATCCTTATCTTTGGCCAGTTGATTTATATTCCAGAGATCGTATTGCAATCGGTAAATACCATTAAACCCGATATCCTTTTGCCAGATATCCAAAACTTCCTGGGCGGCTAATTCCTGCGGCCAGCTTTCCTTAGGATGAAAACCGCGGCCGCTTAAATCCATATTCGGCTTAAAGATCTCCGGCAAAGCGATAGTGGCGGAATTAGGGTCCAAGGATAACTCCAAGTCCTTCTCCTGGGCATAAACGCTGTAATTACTGATCATTGACAGGGCCAGGCAAAACAAAAAAACCAAGCCATATCTAAAACCTGATAAACGAGTTATCTTGATTAAGCCTTCTTTCAATTTAACTTCTCCTGTATCCTCACGATAGACCTTGCCTTACCGGTCTTCTCATCTATATCCAATACTACGGCCTGCAGTTGGATATTGCCCTCAGCTATATCAAATCTAGTCGGTATGGCAGTAAGAAAACGACTCAGCACATCTTCTATTTTCCTGCCGATTACCGAATCCAGCGGCCCGGTCATACCTACATCTGTTATATAAGCAGTACCTGAAGGTAAAATCTTCTCATCTGCCGTCTGAATATGTGTATGCGTGCCGACAATCGCGGAGACCCGGCCATCCAGATACCAGCCTAAAGCAACCTTTTCTGAGGTTGCCTCGGCGTGGATATCAACAATGATCACCTTGGTCTTCTGAGACAGTTCTTCCTGAGCCTGCAGGCTAACGCGGAATGGGCACTCCAGGGCTTCCATAAAAACCCGGCCATTGACATTGATTATTCCAATCAACGAACCATCAGCAGCTTTAAATAACCCCTTGCCTCGTCCAGGCGCAGTAGCAGGATAATTAAGCGGCCGTAAAATACGCGGCTCGCTGTCAATGATCTCAAAAATATCCCTCTTTTTCCAAATATGATCACCGGAGGTAAGCACATCCACTCCAAAACCGAATAAATCCTCGGCAATCTTGGGGGTAATACCTGAGCCTCCTGCGGCATTCTCAGCATTAGCAATGATAAAATCTAAACCATACCTTTGTTTTAATCCCGGTAAAAGAGACTTGATTGCTTCTCTGCCTGGACTACCCACGATATCGCCGATAAATAATATTTTCATATTAGGTATTTTGTGTAATGTTTAACGTGTAAAGCGGATGTATTACTGTGTAATGCAAATTTTCTTTTCATACGGCTATATCGTATCTACATTACACAGATATTTATTTGGCGTATTCAATCGCCCTAGTCTCTCTAATCACCGTAACTTTAATCTGCCCGGGGTACTCCATGCCTTCCTCTATTTTTTTACGGATATCCCGCGCAAGATTAATCGCATCACTGTCCGTAATCTTATCCGGCTGGACAATCACGCGAATCTCCCTGCCTGCCTGAATGGCAAACGATTTTTCCACCCCTTTAAAAAGGTTGGCGATAGATTCTAATTTATCCAGCCTTTTAATATAGGTTTCCAATGTTTCTCTGCGGGCTCCTGGCCGGGTAGCGCTAATAGCGTCGGCTGCTACCGTCAGAACCGCAAATAAACTCTTGGGCTCTGCCTCTTCGTGATGGGCCTCGATAGCCGCTACTACTTCAGCTGACTCATTGTACTTCTTGGCCAGGTCTGCGCCAATCTTGGCATGCGTACCTTCTATTTGGTGATCAACCGCTTTGCCAATATCATGCAGTAATCCGATACGCCGGCCTAATTTAAAATCTAGGCCTAATTCCGAGGCAATGGTCCCTAAAAGAAAGGATACTTCCTTGGAGTGCTGAGCGGCGTTCTGGCCAAAGCTGGTACGATATTTTAATCTTCCCAAGAGCTTAATTAATTCCGGATGCAGCCCGTTAACCCCTGCCTCAAAAGCAATGCGCTCCCCCTCCTCCCGTATCTTATCATCCATCTCTTTCTTGGTTTTTTCTACGATCTCCTCGATCCTACCGGGATGGATGCGGCCGTCGGAAATAAGTTTTTCTAAGCTCAGGCGGGCGATCTCCCGGCGCACGGTATCAAAAGCAGAGAGAGTAACTGCTCCAGGGGTATCATCAATAATTACATCAACACCCGTAGCCATCTCTAAGGCCCTGATATTACGGCCCTCTCTACCGATCACCCTGCCTTTCATTTCGTCGTTAGGTAAAGTAACTACGCTTACCGTTGATTCTACTGCGTGCTCTACAGCGCACTTCTGAATAGCCAGGCTGACTAACTCCCTAGCCTTTTTATCTACTACTGTGCGCAATTCTTCTTCTTCTTTTTTAATCAAAACCGCCTTTTCCACATTGAGTTCTTCGTTAAGACGGCTTAATAAAATCTGCTTGGCCTCCTCTGTGGATAGAGAAGATATTTTTTGCAGCCTTTCTTTCTCTTCAGCAATCAGCATATGCAATTGATTGTCCTTGACCTTTAAAGATTCTTCCTGTTTCTTAATATTCTCCTGCCTGACTTCGATTTCTTTTTCTTTCTTCTCCAGAAGATCCAGGCGGCGGTCAATGTTCTCTTCTTTCTGGGTCAGCCTCTTTTCTAAATTAAGCACTTCCTGGCGCCTATCTTTTGTTTCGCGTTCAAAATCCTGGCGCATACGGTAAAGCAAGTCTTTGGCTTCCAGTTCTACTTCGCGATGCCTGTCCTGGGCTTCTTTCTTGGCCTGTTCTAAAATATGCCTGGACTGAGTCTCGGCATCCTGGATCTTTTTTTCTGCGATATACCTCCTTAAAAAATAACCCAAAAATGTTGCAAAAAGCATAACACCCAAAAGAATTATTATGTTCAACATTTGTCTTTGACCCCCCTTATTGCCACAGACGACCGGAATGTGTTTTAAATATGCACCTATCCTACGGCAGAATAAACGCAATTATTCTTTCTCTGTCGTGGTTATTAATTGATTCCTAATTTTCTGTGGTTAAGCAAAAATAACTTTGTTGACGCAGATATCCGTTGCGCTGGTAGGAAGATTAGGTAAGATTTGGAAATCGAATGCCAGACCTATAGAATGTGCCTTAAGAGGAATCCTTTTTAAGAAACGGTCGTAATAACCCTTACCGCGTCCTAAGCGGTTTCCCTTATAGTCAAAAGCCACCCCAGGCACAATCACCAGATCTAAGTCTTTTAATTTCATAAATTGCTTGATCGCCGGCTCCTGCGTTCCATAGATACCCTTCATAAGTTTTGCCTTAGCCGATAACAGGCAGGGTTTGATTCTTCTATTTATTGCGCAGACAGGAACCGCGACTATCTTACCTAAGTTTTGGGCTTCTTTTATCATTTCTTGAGTCTCGACCTCACCACCGAACGAGATGTAAAACATTACTCTCTTTGATTTTCTAAAAACCAAGGATCTAAAAAGCTTATCTCTAATCTTTTTGCTTTTCCGCTCTCGGTCTTCCTCCTTTTGCGTTTTAAGCTTTGGTAAAATTTTACTACGGATTTGCTTTTTTGTCAATGCCCCTACTCCGCCTAATGTTGACTTCTACCTTAATGCGCCGGACCAGTATCAACAGATGGAATCTCTTTGCCCTGCCGGCGGTAATAATCTTTAATTGCCGCCTTAAGCGCCTCTTCTGCCAATACCGAACAATGCATTTTAACAGCCGGTAGGCCCCCTAAGGCCTCCGCTACTGCCTGATTGGAAGTCTTCAGCGCCTCAGTTATCGGCTTACCTTTAATCAGTTCTGTGGCCATTGAACTGGTAGCGATCGCCGCACCACAATTATGCACAGCAAATCCTCTGACCAGGTAAGAATTCGGCTCATTATAAACCTGAAAATTATAAACTGTCCCTTTAAAATTCTTTTCCTCAATCTTCTTGATCGGCACAAGGAAATGTTTATTATTGTAGTAGGCAAACTTATGGCTCCTTACTCGCTTAAAAGATATGAGGTACTGCAGGGAGTCTTTAAGTTTTCTATCGCCGATATGGCAACCCGTCTTAAGTATCTGTCTAATCGAAGCAAATATCCCTCCCCTAGCAAGGATCTCCTGCACCTGGATAGCCAATGATTTAGAGGTAGTAACAATACGATAGGTTTTGCTATTATTTGGTCTGCGCCTGTGCATATCTCCGTCGCCCCGTAAATATGTCTTAACCATCTCCCATTGTTTGGCAAATGGCAATAACAAAACATCTTTGGATAACGACTTATTTCTGGCTATTTTATTACAGTGGAGCAGCAAAAACTTTGCCAATCTCCTGGAACAAACATATACTTCTGTAACATTGCCCCTGTCTCTGCTTTTGGGCTCTTTGCTTGTAGCCTTTTCCAAAAGCTCTTTAGTCTCTTTTATAAATTCTCCCTCTTCTTTATTAAAAGCAAAAGCAACCACATTACCCCCGGCACTAATATAACCCTCTGACAAATAATAGCCCATCAGCCTCATCAGCTCTTTAGTAAATAAACTGTTGTCTACGACTCGCTGATTAACATTAAATATAAGATAGTCGCCTTCTGAGAGCTCACGGGCTTTTACAAAATCCGGCGTGGTTAAGAAAAGTCTCTTTTCATTTACCCGTAGCCAACCGCATTCTAAACTGCTTAGTCTGGCCCCTTTTATCCACTCTCGCTTTATGCACAATACCGGATGCTCGCCGGTAATGCTAAAGGAATTAAACGGTGAAATAAACGGGATAATCTTAAATATCTTGCCGGCATAATCTCTCTTGTAAGTTTCTGCTACTTGCGTTTCTTGGCCTTCGCTATTTATTACCTTAACATCCGTAGCTACGTCTGCTATCTCTTCCCAGCCCCCCTCGCTTAAAACCACCTCTTCTTCTGCAGGCAAGCAACCAAAAGTTTTGAATTTTGCATCTACGATTATTTCATTCTCCACTTTAATATACATACGCATCACATCCCCGCAGATCGGATTCCCCACATTGCCGATGCCGCTGGCATCGGGAATTTCCCCGACATTGCGGGGATTTAAAAAATGGTCCATTACTTTTTCAGAATAGGCCTGGTCTGCCATAATTTTAATTTACTTTGCTAATATTACTTTGCGCGGTTTAATTGTTTTTTTGAAGTCTCTGGGTGGCTGTATTATTTTTAAGGTGTCTAGTTTTTTTCTTTTTTCCAGCTCTTGATAGATCAAAACCCAAGCGCAGTCTTTTTCCTGGTCTACCTCGCACTTACCCTTATTCATCCCTCCGCAAGGGCCGTTTAAAAGCCCTTTGGCACAGAGGGTAATCGGACAAATCCCGGCGGTAATCCCTAAAACACACTCGCCGCAAAGAGAACACTTCTCATAAAAATTACCCTGTGCATCCATCGTTGCGCCAAAGAGACTATTACAGGCAGGCAAAACCGCCAGGCTCAAGCGATCGTTATCTTTAACTGACTGCACCCCCAAACCGCAAGCTAAGACCAATAACGCCTCTGCCTGGCGCAACTCCTTGATATTTTTGGCTAGTTCGGTTTTGATCTGGCTGGCGATACAGGGCGCATCCGGAATACAGCTGCCCACAATTACTTTTCCCGCTGCCTCAAGGAGCTCCTTTATTTTCGCCAGCTCTGTCTGGCCACCGGTCTTACAGGTAGTAGCACATTCCCCGCAGCCGATTAAAAAAATCTTGCGATACTCCCTTAAGCTATCTATAAGCTCCTGAAAGGGTTTTTGCTCTGTAATAATCATTTTTCTTCCTCTGGGTAAAACCTAACTATAGGATTTTAGCACCATTTAACAAGAGACTCAAGAAAAAAGTATGCTTTAGCGGCAAGCCAGATAATCCTGATAGGATCTGTTTTGAGCTAAAAGGCTCCGGTGTTCAGCGATATCTATTTTTTGCGGCCCCTGCAGGAAATAAATGAGGTCCAACTTGTTAATAGTGGATAGACGATGAGAAATAATGATGATCGTGCTACCCTTTAATGCCTTACGTATGTTGGCAAGAATTCTCTCCTCGATCTCCACATCTACGGAGGAAAGGGCCTCGTCCAAGATAAGAATCTTAGGTTTTTTAACCACCGCCCTGGCAATGGAAAGGCGTTGCTTTTGACCCTCGGAAATTTTACAGGCATTCTCCCCAATTCTAGTAGCATACCCCTGAGGCAGACTGTTAATAAAATCATCAATACAGGCAACTGCTGCCGCCTCCTCTATTGCTCTTAAATCAGCATCCTCTTGGCCGTACCTAATATTATTTTCCAGAGAATCATCAAATAAAAATGGTTCCTGAAGTACCACCCCGATCTGGCTGTAGAATGCCTGCGATTTTATAGTATTGATATTGCGTCCTCCGACTAGGATCTCACCAGACTGGGGTTGATAAAGCCTTAAAAGTAAATTGATTATTGTCGTCTTGCCGCACCCAGAAGATCCCACTAGACCAACGCAGGCACCACTGGCAATAGAAAAGTTTAAATTGCTCAATACTGCCTTTGTCTCTCTTTCAAGCGGAGGTATCGCTGTACTAGGCACTTTATAAGTAAAAGTTAAATTCCTGAATTCGATTGAGTTTTCAGGAAATATAATTTCTTCTGCCTGCTGGCATTCGGCTACCTCTGGCTGGGCAGCTAATATTGTCTCCAGCCGGTTATAGGAAACCATTACCAATGATCCCTGTTGAAAAAAATTGGCTAATGAAACTTGAAGACCAGATAGCTGGTTCAGATACATCATAATCGCAGTGAGGCTACCTAAGCTCAAGTTACCTTTGATCAGTTGATATCCTCCATAAATGCCGATTGAACCTAAAATAATGCGGTTCGTCAGGCTGCTGGCAAAAGAACCCTTTATCTCTAATCTGATATTTTCAAAGTTAACTCTTAGATTCTTAATCAAGCTCTTTATATAATACCTTAACTCGCGCCTTTCTTTTCCGAATGCCTTAACTAATTGCATATGCGTCATGACTTCCTGGAGCCGATTAAAAATAACCTGTGAATTTTTAACCCAAGTCTCAAGTACCTTCTTCCGCTTTTTAGTAAAATATACCGTAATCAAGTACAAAAATGGCGTAAGTACTAAAACCACTGATGTCATTTTCCAATTCAAAAAGAGAGCGATGACAACAACTAATATCGACCTGGGGATAAGGGTTATGACCCGTGGCAAGGCTCCAGTGATAAATTGAACAAACTGCTGGACATCGTAAGAGATCCTATAAATATGTTCTCCTGTAGATGAATCCTGAAAGAAACTATAAGGGAGTTCCTGCAGCTTCCTGAAGACCTTACGGTTGAAGTCAAAGCTTATACGGAATTTTATTTGCATGTTTAAATAACCGCTCACCCCGTTTATTACACTACTCAGGATAAACATAAAGCCACCAACCGCAACCAGGATGATAAATAATTTTAAGTCTTTTTTCCCATAGGCCTTATCGATCATAAGCTTAGCCATATACGGTCCGAGCAAACCTATGCCCATATTAATGGAGTTGAGAAATAAAACTAGCGCTTCTTTTTTCCAAAAAGGCAGAAAATAACGGTAGAATTTGATATATTCCATTTTGAAAGTCGATAAATTTTATCGCCTGCTACACTGGCCTTAATTTAAGCAAGGTTAATTTCCCCGGATCTCCCTTTTCTTTTTCTCTTCTTCGATAATCTTCTGGGAAATCTCCGCGGGGACCTGCAGGTATTTAGAAAACTCCATCGAGGCGCTGGCCCTGCCGCTGCTCAATGAACGTAGAGCAGTGGCGTAACCGAACATCTCTGCCAAGGGCACCTCTGCGGAAATAACTTTTTGCTTGCTTTTGGTTTCCATATTTAGGACTTTCCCCCGACGGGAACAAAGATAACCCACGATACTGTTAACATATTCTTCCGGGGTAGTGGCCTCAAGAAACATATACGGCTCAAGCAGGATCGGATTGGCCTGGAGAAAAATCTGTTTAAAGCCCAGGATTGCCGCCATTCTAAAGGCAAGCTCTGAGGAATCCACTTCATGAAAGGAACCGTCAAGAAGGTTTACCTTAAGATCCACCACCGGATATCCGGCGTAAACCCCTTTCTGCATTGCCTCCAGAACACCTTTTTTAATCGCCGGGATAAAAGACTTTGGGATTGCACCCCCCTTAATGCTGTCGATAAACTCAAACCCCTCACCTGCTACTGCGGGAGAAATTTCCATCACTACGTGCCCGTATTGGCCCCTGCCGCCGGATTGCTTGATGTATTTCCCCTCTCCGTTGGCTGCTTTAAGTACGGTTTCCCGGTAAGCTACTTTTGGTTGACCGACAATTGCTTCTACCCCGAATTCATTTTTTAATCGATCGACGATAATCTCCAGATGCAACTCCCCCATCCCGGTAAGTATGGTTTCCTTGGTTTCCTCGTCACTGGATACTATAAAAGTCGGGTCCTCTTCAGCAAGCCTATACAAGCCTTTACCCAATTTATCCTGATCCCCCCGGCTTTTAGGCGCAATACTTAAGGAGACTACCGGAGCAGGGAATTCAATTGCCTCTAAAACTATAGGCTCCTTCATCGAACAAATTGTATCGCCGGTGACTGTATGCGCCAAGCCGATCACCGCGACGATATCCCCGGCAAAGGCATTCTCAATATTCTCCCGTTGGTTAGCGTGCATGCGTACAATCCTGCCAACGCGCTCCCTCTTATTCTTGCGGGAATTCAAAACATAAGTACCGGTCTTTAAAACTCCGGAATACACCCTGAGATAAACCAGCTTGCCCATATGCGGGTCAGCCTGCACCTTAAAAGCCAAGGCAGATAAAGGCTCCTGGGCATCTAGTTTACGCTGCAAAATTTTTTCTGCATCATCCGGAGCGCACCCCTTAATCGCAGCCAGATCAATTGGCGAAGGCAGAAATAATGTAACAGCATCCAGAAGCTTCTGAATACCTTTATTCTTAAAAGCGGCGCCACAGAGCAAAGGAACCATTTTATTCGCAATCGTCCCCCGGCGGATAACGCCGATCAACTCCTCATGACTTAAAGCAACCTCACCAGCCAGATACTTCTTCATTGAGGCCTCGTCCAACCCCGCTGCCTTTTCTACCAGGATATGGCGGTATTTTTCTGCCGTTTCTTTATATTCTGCCGGAATATCTTCGATGCGGAAATCCTTTCCTTGCGATTCCTCAACATATAAATATGCCTTCATCTCGATCAGGTCAATCACTCCGGCAAATTTATCTTCGGCGCCAATAGGAATCTCCAAGGCAATAACATTACCTCCTAGCTCCTCTTCAATCCCTTTTAATACTGCAAAAAAATCTGCGCCTACTCGGTCCATTTTATTGATAAATGCAATTTTAGGCACATTGTATTTGTTAGACTGGCGCCAGACGGTTTCTGACTGCGGCTCTACCCCCCCTACTGCGCAAAAAACCGCTACTGCTCCGTCAAGCACGCGTAGGCTGCGCTCGACCTCTACGGTAAAGTCAACGTGGCCAGGAGTATCGATTAAGTTAATGTGGTAGCCTTTCCAAAAACAAGTAGTAGCAGCAGCGGTGATCGTAATCCCGCGCTCCTGCTCCTGCTTCATCCAATCCATCAGGGCCTTACCTTCATGTACTTCACCGATCTTATGCGACTTACCGGTATAAAATAAAATCCTCTCGCTGACCGTGGTCTTACCGGCATCAATATGGGCTATGATTCCGATATTTCTCACCAGCGCCGCATCAATAGTAGGGGTTAGAATAGCCTCTTGCTCCTCTTGCTTCTCTATCTCTGCTAGCTGCTCTGGCGCTGCTTCATCCGGAACAGATTCCTCCTCGGGTTTACCAGCTATCTGCTCTAAAGGAACCCTCTCTTCTTTTTTAATCTCCTGCTTAGCTACTTCTTCTATTGGCTCTGTTGCCTGCACCTCTTCAACCGTCTGCTCAGTTTGTTTTATGTCCTTGATGATCCCCGGCGCTTTTTCGCTACTGCCTTTTTCCTTGAGCTGACTATTTAATTTAGTAATCTCCTCAATCAGGACTTTAATCCGCTCCTGGCTGGTTTCTAAATCTTTTTCCAGCTCAGTGTATTCTTCGTTAAGCTTATTAAACTCCTGCTTAGGCACCCATTCGCTGGCTTGTTGCTGTTTCTTAAATCCTTCGATTACTTTAGCTTGTTCCTGCGTCTGTTTAATTTGTTTTTCTAATTTATGCCGGAAGATTTCTATCTCTTCGGTTTTCTTCTTGCTCTCTTCCTCTAGGGCTTTATTTTTTTCATTCAACTCCCTGATTTCCCTGGCAAAATTCACATTTTTGGAAAATTCTGTCTCTAATTCTTTCTCTTTGGCCTTAAATTTTGCTTCCAGCTCAAAGTTGCGCTCCTGGATCTTTTTTAGATTATCCTCTGCGGCCTTTACCCATTCTTGGCGCCGGTTGAGCTCTGTCTTTAAGTCCGGATATTGCTGGCGGGACTCTTTAATCTCTTTCTGCAAATTGGCATAATCGGCTAGCGCTTTTTCAAGCTGGATTTTCAAATCCTTAGCCTCTTCTTCCAGACGCTGATTGCGTAGTTCGCCAAAGTAGGCTGCCTGTGCTTGGGCATTCTTGGGCTCTTTCTTTTTCTTCTTTTTATCCGGCTCGGCGATAAATAACTCGTAGACAGCAAAGATGATCAAAAAGGAGCTCAAAAAAAATGTTATCGCAATCATTATAATCATTTATTTCCCCTCTATTTCAAAACCGGGCCTTATAACCTAAGCAAATTTATTTTTTAAAAATATCCGCGACCTGAAAGAGTAACGTTGCGCTATCTAACGGTTTCTCCAGGTACGCTAAAAAACCGCTCTTGGCTGCTATATGCTTATCTATATCATCCTTCTTTAAAGATATGGCGATGATTGGTATATCCTTGTAGCGGGAAATGGATTTGATCTTCTGGCCTACCTGAAAACCGCTTTGCTCAGGAAGCACTAAATCTAATAATATCAACTCCGGCCTGACTTTTTTAAGAAGCTCCATCCCCTCCTGGCCTCTAAATGCGGCATAGACCTCATAGCCAGCCTGACTCAAAACATTTTTAATAAAATTGACTGTCTCGGGATCATCATCAATAACCAGTACCTTCTTGCTCTTTTCCATACAACTTATTTTTGTTTATCCTTGCTGCTTAATTTTTCCAGGCGCTGCTTGATTTTGGCCTCATAACCGATATCTGTGGGGTAGTAATATTTTACCCGCTTGCTGGTGTATTTCTGCTGCACAAAATGACCAGGATAATCATGAGCGTATTTGTAACCCTGGCCGTGGCCGAGCTTTTCTCCGTCAACAGAAGCGTCTTTTAAATGGTCTGGCACCTCTTGAACTTTTCGCGTCTTAATATCTTCGGTCGCTTTCTCGATGGCCAGATAACTAGCGTTGGATTTAGGCGCGCAGGCAACATAGATTGTAGCCTGGGCCAAAGGTATACGCGCCTCCGGCATGCCTACAAATTCCGAGATCTCCAAGGCAGCATTAGCTAACAGCAAAGCCAAAGGATCGGCGTTGCCTACGTCTTCGGAAGCGGCAATACAAATCCTCCTGGCAATAAAACGCGGATCTTCGCCGGCATAAAGCATCTTTGCCATCCAATATAATGCAGCATCAGGATCTGAGCCGCGCATGGATTTAATAAAGGCAGAGGCAGTATCGTAATGGCCATCTTCATCATGATCATAGACTACTGGTTTTTTCTGAATGGATTCAGCCACCGCCGCTAAACTTAAATTAATCGAACCGCTTTTGGATTTCGCGGTGGTTAAAACAGCTAACTCTAAAGCAGAGAGCGCTCTACGGGCGTCACCTTCACAAGTTTTCGCCAGAAAAGCCAATGCCTTCTCTTCGGCCTTAATCTTCAGTTCGCCAAAACCTCTAGTTTTATCTTTGAGCGCTGATGATAATATGTTTAAGATTTCGCCCTGGGCCAAGGCTTTTAATTCGCAGACTAAGGAACGCGATAAAAGCGGAGAAGCCAGAGAAAAAAAGGGGTTATGTACCGTAGCCCCGATTAAAATCGGATTCCCTTGCTCTATATCCGGCAGAAGCACATCCTGCTGGGCTTTGTTAAAGCGATGGATCTCGTCGATGAAAAGGATGGTCTTCCTGTTAGTATTAGATTTTTTTTGTTTTGCCTGGGTAATCAGGCGCCTCATCTCTTCGACATTAGAAGTAGTGGCATTGATCGCAGTATAATAAGCTTGCGTGGTATTGGCAATGCACCAGGCCAAAGAAGTCTTCCCTGTCCCAGGGGGACCATAGAGTATGAGCGAACTTATGCGGTCTGCCTCAATTGCCCGGCGTAAAAGTTTTCCTTTGCCTAAGATATGTGTCTGACCGACAAATTCATTTAGGCTGACCGGCCGCATACGTACAGCCAATGGCAAATTCTTATTTTCGCTGTGATTCTGTGCAAAAAGGTCGCTGGTCTCTAAAGATTTTATCTTCATCATTAATGAATCAACCTACGGCTACCTCGGCTTATCCCTCGACTCTGCTTAGGATGGTTCGCCCTTCGACTTGGTTCGACTTCGCTCACCACAAGTCGCTCAGGACGAATGGTGAGCGTAGTCGAATGCATTCGAGGTATGGTGAGCCTGTCGAACCAAAAGCCGAGGCCTGTGATGGTTGATACTCAAGCCCATTCGGCTTGGTTCGATTTCACTCACCACAAGTCGCTCAGGGCTCAATCCTGAGGGTAATCGAAGGACTGAGCAAACTTCGTTTATCCTCGCCATAAATGACGAGGTTTTGCTGTTGCGAATGTATAAAAAAAATCCCCGCAATGTGCCGTTGGAATGTGATAGGCTGAACCGATTTGGTTTCAGGTGGGTGCTTTCCCTTTCAAGCCTCAGCTTCAAAGGAGTATGAGCTCCCATTATATTGTTGTTGGTTCAACAATTATCAATATCTTCCAACGCGCACCGCAGGGATATATTAAAGAACTTTTTTATTTCTGTAAAAAAGTATACCATATCTATTAAAAAAGTCAACCCTTTAGCGAATTAAGTAATGCAAGGATTATTTCGCACTTTCGTATTGAAGCATCCTCTTAGATTGTTGAATTGGCCTTAGGTTTATGTGTTTAATAAGGCCGAATATCCAAAGATTAAGGCTGCGTT
>Ga0208045_1000041_pt1 | contig 61248 bp, 55 predicted proteins | sample PL_2010_200m_FD_184160 | JGI IMG/M metagenome (GOLD analysis project Ga0208045, IMG submission 184160) | Freshwater microbial communities from Powell Lake, British Columbia, Canada to study Microbial Dark Matter (Phase II) - PL_2010_200m... | ecosystem: Environmental > Aquatic > Freshwater >...
ACTCATTACTTAGCACGTAATGAATAAGCCGGGATATGGTTTTCATGTTCATTTTTTCATATATGCGGGCCCTGTAAGTGTTCACAGTGCTGGTACTCAGGGACAGATTTTGGGAAATTTCTTTGGTGGACAAACCGGAACCTATCAGACGTAAAACCTGAAATTCACGGTCTGACAGATCATCATGGAGATTCTGCTTTGGCGATGATTCGAGATCTAACGCAAGCTTTTCTGCTAATTGTTCACTAACATATCGCCTTCCAATTACGATTCTCTTGATGGCCTTAATTAATTCTTCCGGAACACCCTCCTTGGTAATGTATCCCGATGCTCCTGCTCTCAGGGCCCTTACAGCAAATTGTTCCTCCGGTAAAATACTCAGCATCAGTACAAAAATGTCCGGATTAAGGACTTTTACCTCTTTTAATACATCCATGCCATTCCTGTCCGGTAAATTAATATCCAGGATAATCAGATCACAATCATGTTTCATGATAAACTCACGAACATCACATCCTTTTTGCAACTCGCCAATAACAGATAAATCGGTTTCTGACCCCAGGATCTTTTTCAATCCTTCCCGTATCAGGTAATGGTCATCTACAATAAGTATTTTTATCATGTGTTGAAAGGTATTGTAATACGTAATTCAGTCCCTTTCCCTTGTGTACTTTTCACTTCCAAAGTTCCACCAAAAAGGAGCGTCCTTTCCCGCATACCCAGCAATCCGAATGATTTCGTCTGATCTATATTTTTTACATTAAACCCAATGCCGTTATCCTTGATTTTGAGCACAAGTTCATTATTTTGTTTTCGGATATCAAGTTGAACCTTTGTGGCTTTTGCATGGTTGGCAATATTGTTAAAGGCTTCCTGAACAAGTCTGAAAATCGCTATATTTTGTGCCTGATCAAAATTAATTTCATTCACAGTTGATCGTAAATCAACCTTCATCTTAGTCTGGTTCGAAAGTTCATCCATAAGCCATTCCAAAGCTGCAAAAAGCCCATGGACATCCAGTACTTCAGGCCGTAATTCAGCGATCAATCGTCGTACATTCTTGACAGAATGACCTATTATCTCTTTAGAATTTTCTAACTCTTTTAAAATTTCCTGGTCAATTATGGGATGGTCAATGTGTTGTATTTTTTGCTCAATGGTGGATAAATTTATTTTCAACGCCGATAGTACCTGACCAAACTCATCATGTATTTCCCTGGCAATAACTTTCCGCTCTTCTTCCCGAATTGACTGCAAATGCGCAGCAAGTGATCGCAATTGATGAGTTGACGCTATCAATTCTTCTTCCGCCTGCTTGCGCCCGGTGAAATCATCAAAAACTGCCACGATTTCGCCGGATGGGAGTTTATAAACGAAGTTTTCATACCAACCGGTCAATTTATTGTCATGATATAACGTCACGGGGTGATATGACGGTTCACCTGTCTGCCAAACCCGCCGAAACACATCAATTAAACCAAAATATTCGACGCCGGGACGAACTTCGAATATGCTCCTGCCAATCACCTTTTCCCGCTGATCGTTATTAATCATTTCACCGGCGCGGTTGAAATCCTTGAAAATAAAATCCTGGCCGTCGCCTATGACTTCGTACACTGCGACGCCGCTGTTGATATTTTCGAATAATTCCCTGTATCGTTCTTCGCTTTCGCGCAGCGCCTCTTCAACCTGCGTTTGCTTGGTGAAATCTACAAGAGTTCCTTCAATTCTGACAACTTTGCCATTCTCGTCTTTAACCAAATGAGAATTTTCCATGATAACTATCTTTTCACCACTTATAGTCTTGGTATTTACCAGATAGTTCCTGATGAATCCCTCGTTCATCAATTTGTCCAGATATTTTGATCTCTCCTGCGGATTCTGCCACAAATCAGATATTTTGACTTCTGTCATATCTTGGTTTGGATCAAAGCCGAAAATCCTTGTAAAAGCCGCATTATGATCCAATAACAAACCTTCCAGGGTGCAACTATAGTATGCTTCAAACAGGTTGGTTATAATATCACGGAACTTTTGTTTGTTCTCCCACAGCTCATTTTCAATCTGCTTTTGCTGGGTTATGTCTTGAATGGTTCCGATATATCCCGTGATATTACCGTCTTCGGTAAAACGAGGAAATCCTCGCACAGAGGTATAGATAACCGATCCGTCTGAAATACGGATGATTCGATTTTCAAGACTATACGATTCACCGGCAGCGAAGGCTTTTTCTATAATGTCAAATGAGCGTTGCCAATCATCGGGATGATAGAAACGTTCGTGTCCATCTGGCCATGAAGGGGGTTCTTCGGCAGGATCCAGTCCAAAAATCCGGAATAGCTCCTCAGACCACTTGACCTCAGATGTAGCGAACTCAAATGTCCAGCTTCCAAGTTTAGCTATTTTCTGGGCATCGGCTAAATCATTACGGCTTTGCAGGAGCTGTTCCATCATCCACTCTTGTTCCGGGAGGACTTTTCCTTTTTTTATCATGGTTTCTATAGTGAAAGCCAGGACTTCGTTGAACCAAAGTTACTTCATTACGATGGAGGAAGCAAATAATGATGATAAAGGTGCAAAAAACACTCTCTTTGACCAGTCTTCGCCGAAACAAACTGACCACACCTGAGCATTGATTGTTAATAAGTTGAAGGTGCCAGTTTAAATGGACGCAAGGTGGTCAGATACACTGGCTTATCCACTTTGCTCTAGTGATGATAAAATTTATGACAAATTAGCCGGAAAATGTAGTAATACTAAAAAATAACTGTATATTTGCTCATTATGTGGGAAAATAAACAGGTAAAAAGAATGATCTCACATCTTCTTCCTGGTGTCGATGATCATCAAATTCTGCTTCTTACAGGAGCAAGACAAACCGGAAAAACCTCGCTGGTTAGAGAACAGTATGATACGCTGCCTTATTATAACCTTGATGCTATTGAGTTCAGGGATCAGTTAAGTGCCATCAGTACGTTCAGTTGGGCAAGGGAAGTCGGAGTTGCTGTCATTGATGAGATTCAGAAAGAACCTGGACTGTTTGATAAAATAAAGTACGCATTTGATGATGGCGGATTGAAATTCTCTGTTCTTACGGGTTCTTCACAGATCCTGCTGTTGAAGAATGTGCGTGAAACGTTGGCAGGAAGGGTAACCTTGCGCGAGTTGTTCCCATTCATGCTGGGAGAGTTAATCAACCCTTCAAGGATTGATCCGGAAGCAACTCTTCTCTTCAAACTGATCTCAACCGCCAAAGCAGATGAAATCCTTGAAGCTCAGGTTTCGGTGTTAATGGGGAAAGAATGGGATCTGGCTAAAGCAGCTGAGTCATGGCTCAATACCTGGGGAGGTATGGCACCATTGATCCATATCAAAACTTACCAGAACAGGAGATTCTGGCTGAATGATTATGCCACGGCCTATCTCGAGCGTGATTTGGCCGACCTGGCCAGCCTTCATGATTTGAAACCATTCCGGAAGTTCCAGCAAATATTGGCCTTACGGGCAGCAAATTTACTTTCCTATACTGAGCTGGCGAAAGATGCAGGCATTGGAATAGAGACGGCCCGGCGATACCTGGAATATCTCAGAATCTCATACCAGACATTCCTTCTCCAGCCATTTCATAAAAACCTGACCAGCAGTCTCGTAAAAACACCAAAATTGTATTGGTTTGATAACGGATTACTTCGTCATCTTTCAGGTTTGGGGTTTGACCTTGACAATGGCCAGCTATATGAGAATTATATTGCGTCGGAATTGATGAAGTTTATCCGAACAACCAGATCAGATGCCAAATTGAGCTTCTATCGCACCAGATCGGGCATGGAGATAGATTTTCTTTTGGAAACAAAGCATGGGATACTTGGTTTTGAGGTTAAAAGCCGTGATTCTGTTTCGGCATCTGATTTCACAAACTTAAACCGGCTTGCTGAAGCTGCATCCTCAGAATGGTTGGGGGGATTCGTCATTTACCGGGGAAACAAGCTCGAACAATTTGGAAAAAGATCCTGGGCAATTCCATCAATCCGGCTGTTCAGTTAGTCTTTGCAAAAAACACTCTCTTTGACCAGTCTTCGCCGAAACAAACTGACCACACCTGAGCATTGATTGTTAATAAGTTGAAATGGTCAACTAAAATCGGCGAAAGGTGGTCAAGCCCTCCGGTTTTTCCATATAGAAACAGGATTATTGTTTTATTAGTTTCTGCTGAACAGTCCAGGTATCTCCACTGATTCTTATCAAATATATTCCATCCGGCAAAAAACTGATATTCATATCAGTAGTTCTGTTGTTCAACTCCCGGTGCAAAATAATTTCTCCGAAAAGATCATATACCCAAAGGTCTAAGGCTTGATTTTCAGCACAATCAAGTGTAATTCTTCCGGATGAGGGATTTGGATACAGCTTTATTTTTTGTTCATTCAAATCTCCCAACCCAACATTGACATCTTTGATGCATCGGATACTTAACGCAATTGATTTTGGGGTAGGATTACGGTCAACCCCTGCAAATAAGTACCAAAAATAGCGGCTCCAGGCATACGAACCGGATGTTGTGGATGTCCACCACAATCCATTTTCGGAAAGGGTTTCAAAGGTGAAACTGGTGCCAAGCATACCTCCGGGAAGACCTGTGAAATCACTGCTGTTGGTGGCACCTGTGTTGGGTGGTAACCAATGTACCGTCCCGGCTTCTTTCATTTTACCGCCAGCAATATTGGAACCCCCAAGGAACATTTCAACCGCAGTCCATTCGGCATCTGTGGGAACATGCCATCCTGAAGGACAAATTTCATTGGTGTCAGCTGCAGCGTACCAATTATACAACGCGCCATATACCGAATCAAACGTGATAGAATCGTTGTCATAATAACATCTTGCTCCTGTGGTCATACCATTCCATGAGTTGCCACCGGGAACATGAGGAATAGGGGCCCCATTGTTGTAATGTGTTGTTTTCAGGTTTTCTTTTAACCAAACCTGACTACCGATTGCCACAGTATTATATACATTACCATCATAGTCGGTTACTGTCTGTGCCTGGATCTTTATAGTAAAGATTGTAAGGCATGCGAAAAGCAGAATTTTTCTGTTCATGTAATTTCCTCCTTTTAAGTAAATTGTTTAAACCTGGATTTCAGGTTCTAAGCTATAGAGAAAAATCACAGATGGTTTGAAATAAGGTTGTAAAACGGTTGTTAAATAATTTACAAGAGCTCGATGAATGTCTCTTCTCCGGAAATAAAGACTGGTAGTGGATCTCCGATCTAAACTGAGTAAAAAAGGAAATTTTCAAATGAATACGACTGAATGAAAAAGTTTGATCCTTCTTGTTCAGAATGTTTTTTCCTTGACAAGAGTAAAGATCAAATCAGCCATAGTGATAGCCTCCTGAATCTGGGAACTCGTTAAGTTGATAATGCTGTCAGGGTATCTTATCTGGACTGCATATCGTGAAACTCTGTCAACTTCTTCAAAATACATGTCAAATGAACCATCTTTTGTAACTGTGAGATTTAATAAATATCCGAGATCATGTACCGGCTTAAATTCGACATCAAGAAACACAAGATACCCCTTTAAGGATTTCTCAATGGCTTGTTGACAATGAAACGCAATTACATCATCAAAGTCGGGCATATGCGAAGCCACAATTTTGGCTGTTTCCAAATCGCGGGCGGCTTTCAACAACCAGGACTGAACAAGTTCATTTGATGGCATAAAGCACCTTTCCCGATTTTAACACATCATGAATAAAAGTAAATTTTTGTTCTTTGTCTTTTGCAATTTCTGCTGGCGTGTAAACGAGGATATCCATCGGTATGAAAAGATCCCTTAATGCCTTGCGTATGCCAGCTGCCCGGTTTATGGGATTTTCACTCGTTTGCTTAACCAGCAGAAGATCCAGGTCACTTCCTTCATGTGCATTACCATTGGCGTATGAGCCAAAGAGAATGACCATTTCAGGTTGATATAACTCAACAATCCTTGACACTACATGATCCATTTCCAGCTGAGATACCATATTTAATACGGTTTGCATTTCAAAGATACACAAAAAATATGTACATGAACATTCAATATTTGAGAATAGGGTATCTTATTCCAATACTTCTTTTAGGGTGGCATCGACTGGAATCGAACCAGTGACACAAGGATTTTCAGTCCTCTGCTCTACCAACTGAGCTACGACGCCGGTTTGGGACTGCAAAATTAAGTGAAATTTTGAAAAAACCAAGTATCTTTATCCTCGAAAAAGAATTGCCATGAATTGCGCATAAATTGCGCATAAATTGCACATGAATTGTACCTGGATTACTGACCAATGGCAATACATGGCAATACATGGCAATACATGGCAATACATGGCAATACATGGCAATAAACCTTGTCCTGGATTTCGGCAACACCAACCACAAAGCGGCTGTTTTTGACGACGATGAACTGGTGAGGATGGATCAGTACGAAAGGTTGACCCTCTCCGGGCTGAAGGAGCTGCTGGCAGTATTTCCGCAGATCCGGGATGGGATTGCCAGTTCTGTTGTGCATTACCCGCACGGGATAAAGAAATTCCTGAAGCAGCACCTGCATTTTTTCGTGGAGCTGGACCACCTGACTCCCCTGCCGCTGGTCAATACGTATCGTACTCCGGCTACGCTGGGCCGCGACCGGATCGCTTGTGCGGTGGCTGCCTGCAGGCTTTTCCCGGGCATCCCTGTGTTGGTCATCAATGCCGGAACGTGCATCACCTACGATCTGGTAAACGGGAAAAATGAGTACCTGGGCGGAGCGATCTCCCCCGGATTGCAGATGCGCCTGAAGGCCATGCATACTTTTACGCGGAAACTACCGTTAGTAGAACTTCAGGATCCCGGTGAACTCACCGGCAAGGATACGAGGGAATCGATGCTATCGGGAACGGTACACGGTGCCATCGCAGAGATTACGGGAATTGTAGCGGAATACCGTAAGACCTGGCCCAACCTCCAGGTAATCCTGAGTGGAGGAGACAGGGAGTATTTGGATAAACTCCTTAAAATTCGCATCTTTGCACTCCCGAATATCGTGATGGTCGGGCTGAACTATATTCTAGAATACAACCTGCTGTATGCCAAATAGATCCCGGTACCTTTTTCTGTTGATCGGATGCCTGACCGCTCTCACTACCACTGCTCAGATCCGCATTGCCTCCCCTTACTCCCGTTTCGGTATCGGCGATCTGGCCGACAACAACAACGCCTGGAATCTGGGTATGGGGCAGACTTCGTTCGCCATCCGAAGCCCATACCATGTCAACTACGGCAATCCTGCCTCCTATACAGCCTTCGATTCCCTCTCCTTCGTCTTCGAAGGGGGGTTCAATGCAGATATTGTTCAATTGTCATCCAACGCCCAGACCGCCACCAGTAACTATGCTTCACTGGGCTACATTCTCTTCGGAATGCCGGTCACCAGATGGTGGCGGACCAGCCTGGGACTGATTCCTTTCAGTGATGTGGGCTACAATGTGTTGAACCTGGAAGAGTACCCGGGCATTGGTTATGTGGCCAGGATTTACCGTGGCGCCGGAGGGGTTAACCGGTTTTACTGGGGCAACGGATTTAAACTCTGGAAAAGCTTTTCGATCGGATTCAACTTTTCCTACCTCTTCGGAAACATGGAGCGCGAAGCCGTAGTTCTTTTTCCCGACTCCATTTACTACTCCAATGTCAAGGTGAAGAACAATGTCACCATCAATGACATCTATTTTAATTATGGCATTCAGTATCACGGACGGCTGAAGAATAACCTGCACCTGAATGCCGGAGCGGTTTTTGCGCTGGAATCGAAAATGAATGCGCAGACCGACTATGTGGCACACACTTTTTTTATCGGAGGATCGGGAATTGAATACCCGAAAGATACCCTGGCGATAGGAGAAGGCTACAAAGGGAAAATAGTGATCCCCCTGATGGCGGGCTTTGGGATCGGAATGGAGAAGACCGACAAGTGGCTCTTCAGTGTTGACTACAGGTGGGCTAACTGGAAAAAATTCACCGCATTCGACCTCACCGATTCCCTGGTGAACAGCCAGCAGATCAGCGCAGGCGCCGAGTTTCTACCGGATATAAACAGCTTTAATAACTACTTCAAACGGATCCAGTACCGGATAGGATTCACGTATAAAAACACGTACCTCAAGCTGCGGGGGAAACAACTGCACGAGTATGCTGTAACGGTGGGATTCGGACTGCCGCTTCGAGGGGTCAGGACTGCGGTGAATGTCTCTGTCCAGGCAGGGATTCGGGGTACCACCGAAGCTGACCTGATCCGGGAAACCTACCTCCGGTTCATTGTCGGGTTCTCCATCTACGAGCGATGGTTCATCAAGCGAAGGTACTACTAGTCCTGACCCGGTTACTTACCCGGTTGTCGTTTTCAGGAGCAGCATTCCTGCTCATCTGGGTCCTGTTCCAGGGGTGTGGCCGGGAAATTGAAACGACGCAGATACCGGTCGACTCCACCAGGCAGGCATTGATGACGGCCACCGAAATTGATGTCCTGTTTACCGATTCGGGACGGCTGGAAGCCCGGGTCACCGGTCCGCTGGTAAAACGCTATGAAGGGGAATCCTCCTGGCTCGAGTTCCCGAAGGGATTCCTGGCCGAAATGTTCGATTCGACGGGCCGACTGGAATCTACCATCACCGCTGATTACGGAAAGCGGCTGGAATCAACCAGGATCATGACAGCCCAGGGCAATGTAGTGGTCAGGAATGAGATAAAAAATCAGCAGTTGAATACCGAGGTGCTGACCTGGAATGAGATCAACCATACCATCCAGACCGATGCCCCTGTAAAGATTACCACCCCCGATAAAGTGCTGTACGGTACCGGCCTGGAATCGAATGAGACCTTTACCAACTACCGGATACTCAAACCCAGGGGAGAGATGAAGGTGGAGAAGGACTCCATCTGACGATTTACGAATGATGCGATTTCCGATTTACGATTTCTCCGTACACTTGGTGGTTTCAACGGAATTAAGTACTTTTGCCCCCTGTTTTTATAACCTAGACAAGAAATGGCGATCATTGGAAAAATCAGGAAACATTCAGCGCTGGCTGTGATCATTGTGGGTGTTGCGATAGCAGCATTTGTTATCGGAGACTTCGGGAAGAGGCGTACGCATTCTTCAACCGATATCGGATCGGTGAACGGCGAAGACATTGCATACATGGATTTCAATAACAAGGTAGAGGAGAACCTGGATATCCAGCGTGAGAATACAGGCTCTGATAAGATCTCGGAAGATATGGCTTACCAGGTCAGGCAAAACACCTGGAATACCCTGGTAAGATCCATGGTGATCGGAGACGAACTGGAAAAACTGGGGATGGTTGTATCCCCGGAAGAGTTGTTCGAACAGATCCAGGGGCCCAATCCGCACCGGTACATCCTGCAGTACTTCGTAAATCCCAAAACGGGCAGATATGAACCTGCGGTAGTCCGGAATTATCTGAAAAACCTGGAGAATCTTGAACCGAAGGCCAAAAAACAGTGGCTGCAATTTGAGAAGGCTATCAAAGAGGATCGCCGGGATACCAAATTCAATAATCTGATCAGCAAGTCATACTTTGTGCCGAAGCAGATCCTGAGGAAACAACATGAACTTCAAAATAAAACATTAAGTATCAGGTACATCTCTCCATTATTTTACACCATTCCAGATAGTCTGGTTGTTCTCACGGAAAAGGATTATGAGAAGTTTTATAATAAGAACAAATTCTATTTTTACAACGAAGAGCCCGTTGTCGACCTGGATTATGTCACGTTTGATGTGAAACCCTCTGACCAGGATCGTTCGGATATTGCCAGCGATGTTTCTCAACTTTACGGTGAGTTTGTAACGGTCAAGGAGCCGATGGCCTTTGTCAACGCCAACTCGGACAAGAAATTTGACACCGGTTTTATCACTAAGGGGGCATTGCCCGGCAAACTCGACTCTCTTTTGTTCAACTCTTCTGTGGGTACCATCATCCCGCCTTTTCAGGAAGGTGAAACCTGGTACATGGCCAAGCTGATAGCAAACGCTGAGCGCCCCGACTCGATCCTGGGCTCCCAGTTACTTGTCACGTTTGCAGGATTGGAAGTAAATAAAGAAATGACCCGGACAAAGGAACAGGCCAAAAGGAAAGCCGACAGCCTCCTGGCAGTGCTGCAAGCCAATCCCGGTCGGTTTGAAGAGGTCACGAAAGAGGTTTCCGATTTTCCTTCTGCCAAGGAGGATGGAGGTCGCCTGCCCTGGTTTCACGACGGAAATCCCAATATTGCCCCCTTCTTTAACGCAGGGATTAAAATGAAGCCCGATGAGATCAGGATTGTGGAGACACGAATGGGCTACTCACTGTTTAAGCTCGGGGAAAAATCACCGGAAAATCTGAAAGTTAAGGCAGCCGTTTTGCAGCGGGACATCGAGCCCAGCAATAAGACATTCCAGGATACATACACAAAGGCCAGCATGTTTGCAGGCACCTATAAAACCCCTGAGGCCTTTGATAAGGGTGCAGTGGCAACCGGCGTGTTCAAGCGTCAGGCCCAGAATGTCAAGCTGATGGATCAATCGGTTCAGGGATTGAAAAATGCCCGGAACATGGTTCGGTGGGCTTTTGCTGAGCAGACTAAGCCCGGCGAGGTTTCTCCGGTATTTGACCTGCAGGGAGCGTATGCGGTTGCCCTCCTGAAGAACCGGTACCCTGCCGGCGACATGTCGCTCGATGACCTGAAGGAACGGATCGAACCCAATGTAAAGAACCTGAAGAAGATCGAACTCATGGCCGGGCAACTGACCGAGGCTTTGCAGCGGGTCACAGACCTGAATGAGCTGGCGACCAGCTTCAACACGCGGGTCGATACAACCATAGTTACCTTTGCCGGGATGAACCGTTCCACCATTGGCAGGGAGAACGATGTGGTAGGCGAGTTGTTTACCCTTCCTGCAGGAAAACTGGTCGGCCCGTTACAGGGCAACTTCGGGGTTTACCTGGTAGTGGTCGATAATGTCATACCAGCACCGACCCAGGAAGATTTTACATCCGAAGAAAGATCCGACAGACAGGGGTGGAATAACCGGGTTTCAAATTCCCTCTTCGAGGCCCTTAAAAAACAGGCCGAGATCAAGGATAACCGGGAGCTGTTTTACTAGATGCTGCTGCTTCGCTGCGCTCGCAGTGACAATGCCGGATGCTGGATCCTGAGTTATTACCTTGACCCTACTTTAGGGTATCTTTAATCACAATCTCTTTCCGTATGCTGGCCCATTCCCGGCGGCTTTCGGTGTAGGCACGCAGTTCGACCAGGTATTTTCCGGCTTTCACATAGGTGTACCGCGGATTGGTATCGGTGGAGGTAGAGTCGTTCCCGAAATACCAGTCGTAAGAGAAGGCATTGGTCGACCGGTTGGTAAATTTCACCGTACAGGGAATTTTGAATTCGTTGTTGCCGCTGTAACTGAAATCAGCAGTAGGGATGGGTTCATTTTTATAACACCCGGCCAGAGCCACAAGGGCAAGAAACAGAAGCACCCGGTTCAGGAATGGATTCATTCCGCTAAGATAAGCACTTTGTTCTGTAACACCTCAATCACCCCCCCTTCGATCTCAAAAAATTTTGGCTGATCTCCCCGGATTAGCACCTTTACGGCGCCTTTTTTCAGAACGGAGATTAGAGGAGCGTGATGATCCATCACTTCGAAGGATCCATCGATCCCGGGCACCTGCACCAGGTGCACGTTATCCGCTTCAAAGAGTGTGGTATCAGGTGTAATGATCTCTAAACGCATTTCAGTTGGCAGTTGGGGGTTACTTATTCTCCGCTAATATCTTCTTGCCTTTCTCAATGGCCTCTTCAATGGTTCCCACCAGGTTGAAGGCGGATTCGGGATACTCATCCACTTCCCCATTCATGATCATTCGGAATCCTTTGATCGTATCCTCGATGTTCACAAACACGCCGGGAGTACCGGTAAATTGTTCGGCCACATGGAAGGGTTGAGAGAGGAACCGCTGCACACGGCGGGCCCGGTGAACCACCAGCTTGTCTTCATCTGAGAGTTCGTCCATCCCCAGGATGGCGATGATGTCCTGCAATTCCTTGTATCGCTGGAGGATCTCTTTTGCCTGCTGGGCAGTTTTGTAATGCTCGTCACCCACCACATCGGGGGTCAGGATCCGGGAGGTGGAGTCGAGCGGGTCAACCGCAGGATAGATTCCCAGTTCCGCTATCTTCCGGCTCAGTACCGTTATTGCATCCAGGTGGGCAAAGGTGGTAGCCGGCGCCGGGTCCGTGAGGTCGTCGGCAGGCACATAAACGGCCTGGACGGAGGTAATGGATCCCCGTTTGGTGGAAGTGATCCGTTCCTGCATAATCCCCATCTCGGTAGCCAGCGTTGGCTGGTATCCCACGGCCGATGGCATCCTGCCAAGCAGCGCTGAAACCTCTGACCCGGCCTGGGTAAACCGGAAGATATTATCGATGAAGAAGAGAATATCGCGGCCGCCTGTCTTCTCGTCGCCATCGCGAAAATATTCGGCCAGGGTAAGGCCCGAAAGAGCCACACGGGCACGGGCTCCGGGGGGTTCGTTCATCTGGCCGAATACCAGGGTTGCCTGTGATTTCATCAACTCCTGGTGATCCACCTTGGAGAGGTCCCATCCCCCTTTCTCCATATCTTCGAGAAACGCTTTTCCATACCTGATCACACCCGATTCGATCATCTCCCGCAAGAGGTCGTTCCCTTCCCGTGTACGTTCACCCACACCGCCAAAGACAGACATCCCGGAATATTTTTTCGCAATGTTGTTGATCAGCTCCATGATGATCACTGTCTTGCCAACCCCAGCACCTCCGAACAACCCGATTTTTCCCCCTTTGGAGTAAGGCTCTATCAGGTCGATCACTTTGATCCCGGTATAAAAAACCTCTTTGGTGGTACTCAGGTCTTCAAACCTCGGGGGATCACGGTGGATCGGATAGGTATGCTTACGGGAAACGGGACCCAGGCCATCGATCGGCTGACCAATGACATTGAATAATCGGCCTCTGATCTCTTCCCCCACAGGCATGGAGATCGGCGCTCCCAGAGCCACCACCTCCATCCCGCGACGAAGCCCGTCGGTAGAATCCATGGCAATGGTCCGGATCGTGTTTTCTCCCGTGTCGTTCTGACATTCCAGGATGAGGGATCCGCCATGCTCCTGCTTCACTTCCAGCGCGTCGTAAATATTTGGAAGCGGTATATGTTCATCAAATACAACATCCACTACAGGACCAATTATCTGAGTGATTTTACCGGTAATTTTTTCTTGCATGGCCTCTATTCAGAATTTTTTGCAAATATAAAAAAAAATGCATATATTAGGTTATCTGACCCGCAACACCCGGCCAATCCGCAGGGTTGTAGTGGATCTGATATTGTTCATGGCACAGATCTCTTTCACGGATGTATGGTACTTAACCGCCAGGTGGCCCAGCGTGTCCCCGCTTTTGATCTTGTGGTAAACAGCGGTAAAGTCCCAGTCGTGGGGATAGAATACCTCTTTCCGGATGGGGAAAACATTGGCTACCAGCATGCAGCTGTCCAGATCGATCACCCTCCGCGGATCAACCGGTACATCCCGGTACCGGATCTCGAAATGCAGATGAGGGCCCCGGCTGCGGCCGGTTGAACCTCCAAACCCCACCGGATCTCCTGCTTTGACAACCTGGTTGACCGTTACTTTCAGTTTTGACAGATGTGCATAGAAGGTTTCCAGACCATTGTAATGGCGCAGGATGATCAGATTCCCGAATCCTCCCCGGTTAGACCGTGCATAGCGCACGACCCCGTCAAACGCAGCCCGGACAGTATCGCCCATTTTTAGTCTGATATCCAGTCCTTTGTGCGTGTACATGAAGCCCCGGATCAGGTGCTCCACAGGAACAGGCATACAGAATTTCATCTCTTCCGATGTGAGGATCAATACAGTATCCTGTATGCTATCGGGCTTCATGTACCCCAGGCAGCGAACCTGGTCAGTGGTCCATCCTTCAGAAAAGAGGCCGGAAGAATCGGCTTCTATATTCAGCATCACCGGTTCGGCTCCCAGGAATTCCCAGGAAAAGTTTTTATAGAGAATAACCGGTCCTTCCACGGTTTCTACCGTATCGAGAATGTTATCGGGATTGACCTGAGGCACGACAAGCAGGGGAAGCAGTACAAACACCAGGATCAAAGCCGGGAACTGTTTCATAGGATTACTTTTGTTCCTGTTTGGCAAAGAAGCGTTTCTGGAAGATGATCAGCAGGGCAACACCCACGCTAATGGAGGAATCGGCCAGATTGAAAACAGGGCGGAAAAAGATAAACTCCTCACCACCTACCCAGGGGAACCAATCCGGATAGTGACTTTCGATCAGAGGGAAGTAGAGCATATCTACCACCTTTCCGTGCAGAAATCCCGTATAGCCCCCTTCCGGAGGGAACAGGGTAGCCACCTGGTGGTAGTGGCTGCTGCTGAAAATCAGGCCGTAGAAGGCGCTGTCGAGAATGTTTCCCAGTGCTCCGGCGATGATCAGCGCCAGGCATACCGCCAGCCATTTATCGAAACGTGGTTTTTTCGACAGGGTGACCAGCCAGACCACCATGACGATGACCGCAATGATACGGAAGACGCTCAGGACCAGTTTTCCCGTATTGCCTCCCAGCTTCATGCCGAAGGCCATTCCTTCGTTCTCAGTAAAATGCAGGTAAAACCAATCGGTAAAAACGGGAATGCTTTCACCAAGGTACATATGGGTCTTCACCCAGATCTTGAATACCTGATCGAGGATAAGGATCAGGATAACGATGGTGAAAGGGAAAGTCAGTCTATTCATCCTGTGGCTCAAACGGACGGGGTGCATGAACAGGAGGCGATGGGATGGATCCCTGCCGGAGTTTGGCTTCAATGCTCAGGGTGGCATGAGGAACACTCCGCAGCCTGTCTTTCGGAATCAGTTTCCCGGTAACTCGGCAAATCCCGTAGGTCTTGTTTTCAATCCTGACCAGCGCGTTTTCCAGCGCTTTGATGAACTTCTCCTGCCTGGCTGCAAACTTGCTGTTCTCCTCTTTGGAAAAGACCTGGTAGCCTTCCTCCAGCACTTTAAACGTAGGCGAGGTATCATTGGTGTCGTGGTCGTTCCCGGTGGTATAAGATTCGGTCAGAAGTTTCAGGTCGTTCCTGGCTTTCTCCAGTTTATTCATGATGATCAGGCGGAACTCCTCCAGCTCTTCGTCTGAATATCTGGTCTTCTCACAGGTGGTTGCAGTTTTTTTCATAGTTCTCACGTTTTTAATCCACTTTTCTGATGGATATCCAGGTGGAAATCGTATCGGTCAGATCAATGGAATCCTTGTTTTCCGCGTCAATCTGCTCCACTATTTGGAAATCGCGGGCCAAAATTTCGGTGCAAATATAGGAAATATTTTTGTCGATAGCCTCTGTAATCTCGTGATGTCCCTGAAGTTCAACCACGATGTGATCCGTCACTTCAAATCCTTTCTCTTTCCGCAGGTTCTGGATGCGGTTGATCAGTTCCCTGGCAATTCCCTCCTGCCGGAGTTCGGACGTAACGGTCACATCCAGGGCTACTGTCAGGTTCCCCAGGTTGACCACCTGCCATCCGGGAATATCCTCCGAGATGATCTCCACCTCATCCCGGTTGATCACCACTTCTACTCCTTCCAGTTTGAACTGTACCTTTCCGTCCCGTTCAAGTTGTGTGATCTCCGCCTGTTCCAGGGAGGTGATGCGGCCGGCCAGCGATTTCATCAGCTTGCCGTATCGCGGGCCCAGTTTTTTGAAATTGGGTTTGATTCGCTTCACCAGGATACCGGCTGTATCGGTGATGTATTCGAGCTCTTTCACATTGACTTCAGCAAGGATCAGGTTTTTCACACGGTTGACCTGTTCCCGGAGCTCAGGCAACTGGATCGGTAGCAGGATCCGGTTCAGGGGTTGCCGTACACGGATGTTGATCTTCTTCCGGATCGAAAGCACCATCGAAGAGATCTGCTGGGCAAGTTCCATCCGCTCTTCCAGCGACTTGTCGATCAGGTTCTCATGGGCTGCCGGGAAGCTGGTAAGGTGAACGGAATCCGCGGCATGACGACCGCTCACCGAATTCAGATCCACAAACAGGCGTTCGGCAAAAAACGGAGCGATTGGTGCAATCAGCTGGGCGATCACCTCCAGACACTGATAGAGCGTCTGGTAGGCTGAAATCTTATCGCTGGTATACTCTCCCTTCCAGAAGCGACGCCTGGAGAGCCGCACGTACCAGTTGCTGAGATGTTCATCCACGAAGTCGAAAATGGCCCTCCCTGCTTTGGTGGGTTCATAGTCGTGGTAGCATTCATCCACAAACCGGATCAGGGTGTGGAGTTCCGACAGGATCCACCGGTCTATCTCCGGTCGTTGCTCCATTGGGATGTCTGCTTCCCGGTAGGCGAACTTATCGATATTGGCATAGAGGGCAAAGAATGCGTAGGTATTGTAGAGTGTCCCGAAGAATTTCCGTTGTACCTCAGCCACCCCTTCGAGGTCGAATTTCAAGTTATCCCATGGCTGGGAGTTAGTGATCAGATACCACCGGGTGGCATCCGGGCCGTAAGTGGCGATGATCGAAAATGGATCCACCGCGTTCCCCAGCCGTTTCGACATCTTATTCCCGCTCTTATCGAGAACCAGGCCGTTCGACACACAGGTCCTGAAAGAAACCGAGTCGAAGAGCAGGGAGGCAATGGCATGAAGGGTATAGAACCACCCCCGGGTCTGTTCCACCCCTTCGGCAATGAAATCGGCCGGGAAATAGCTCTCCAGCAGTTTCCCCGGATCGAAGGGATAGTGGTACTGGGCATAAGGCATGGCTCCCGAGTCGAACCAGACATCGATCAGATCGGGTTCCCGGCACATCGGTTCCCCACTGTCGGTCACCAGGATGATTTCATCCACAAACGGACGGTGCAGATCGAAGGTGTTATAATTTTCTTCCGAGAGGTCGCCGGGGACAAACTTTTTCAGCGGGTTGTTCTTCATTACCCCTGCTTTCAAGGCCTTCTCTACCTCCTGCTTCAGCTCTTCCACCGAACCAATGCAGATCTCGTGCGATCCGGATTCGGTTCGCCAGATGGGAAGGGGAGTGCCCCAGAACCGCGACCTGGAAAGGTTCCAGTCGACCACGTTCTCCAGCCAGTTCCCGAAGCGACCGGCACCTGTGGATTCCGGTTTCCAGTTGATGGTATCGTTGAGGGCCATCATCTGGTCGCGGTAAGCGGTGGTACGGATAAACCAGGAGTCGAGTGGATAGTATAGCACCGGTTTATCGGTCCGCCAGCAATGGGGGTAGGAGTGTTCGTATTTTTCAGCCTTGAAGGCTTTATTCTCCTTCTTCAGCCTGATGATGATCTCAATGTCGACCGGCAGGTCAGTATCAGGATTGAAGGCGGGATCGTACTCGGTCTTGACAAATTTCCCGGCAAATTCACCCATCTCGGGGATAAAACGTCCCTGTTTGTCCACCAGGGTCAGAGAGCCCAGCCCATATTGTTTTCCCACCCGGAAGTCGTCAGCTCCAAAACTGGGAGCGATGTGCACGATTCCGGTTCCGTCGTCGGTTGTGACGAAATCCCCCAGTACTACCCGAAAAGGATCCCCTTCGGCCGGCTGGACGTAGGGCAGGAGCTGTTCAAACCGAACCCCTTCGAAATCTTTCCCTTTGAACTCACCGGCTACCTGCCACGGAATGTGTTTTTGTCCCTCCTTGTAGTCAAGGAGATCCATTCCGGCATCTTTTTCAATGAAGAACTGGCAGAGGAGATCTTTGGCCAGGATGACCGTCTGTTCCAGGAAGGTATAAGGATTGTATGTACGTACCAGGACGTACGTAATGTCTTTACCCATAGCCAGTCCGGTGTTGGAAGGGAGGGTCCAGGGGGTGGTGGTCCATGCCAGCATGTAGAGATCTCCGAAAGGCTCTTTGAAGAGAAACTCCGACCGTTCATCCTGGATAACCCGGAACTGGGCAACTACCGTATTGTCTTTCACGGTCTTGTAAGCTCCCGGCTGGTTCAGCTCATGCGTACTCAGACCGGTTCCGGCGGCGGGTGAATAGGGCTGGATCGTATATCCTTTATACAACAGATCTTTCTTGTAAAGCTGGCTCAGCAGGTACCAGACCGTTTCAATGTATTTGTTGTCAAACGTGATGTAGGGATGGTCCAGGTCGAGCCAATACCCCATCTTCACGGTGAAGTCGTCCCAGAGGTCTTTGTATTTCATCACTTCGGTACGGCACTCCTGGTTATAGGCTTCGATGGAGATGGTCTTACCGATGTCCTCTTTGGTGATCCCCAGTTTCTTTTCCACTCCGATCTCCACCGGAAGGCCGTGTGTATCCCATCCGGCTTTCCGGTCCACATAGAATCCCTTCATGGTCCGGTACCGGCAGAAGATATCCTTGATAGTACGGGCCATCACGTGGTGGATTCCCGGGATGCCGTTGGCGGAAGGTGGCCCTTCGTAGAAGATATAGGGAGGTTTCCCTTTGGATTGTTCAAGACTCTGATCAAACACCTTGTGTTTATCCCAGTAAGTGAGGATCTCCTTTCCGATCCCGGTCAGGTTGAGGGTTCTGTATTCAGGGTACTTCGTTTGCTTCGTCATTTCATTCCTCGCAATGACCAAGGTGGTCTTTTTAAAGGGCTGCAAAGATACAATTATTAAAATAATTCCTATTTTTGTATCCTCAATGTAAGCGAATAGCCCTATGGTAATCAATGTATCCATTCCGCGATTTACCATACCGGTGCCCGTTACCCGCACCCGGTAGGCTATTCCTTTCAGATCCCCATTCATTTATTTATTCACTGAAATTTCTGGAGGAAAAACCATGAAAACATACCTCCGCGATCTGAAAGAGGCGATTGCGGGTACGGACCAGGATTTCACAACCGGGAGCCTTCGCCGGGCCATCTTTCGCAGTGCCGGCGATGCCGCCATCTCTATGCGGGTGTTGTGGGTGGCCAACCTCTTCAACATCGTGCTGGATCCCTTGCTGATCTTCGGGATCGGTCAGAACCTCGGTGCGAAACAGCCGAAACGGGCCGAACGGTCGGTGTGGGCAACAGCCTGGGCCAATATGATCCTGCTGGCCTGGCTGCTGGCCATTCCAATCGGAATGAACGAAACCGGCGTTTTTCTGGCGATTGTTGCAGCCGAAACCGCCATGACCCTGTCGGCCTGGCTGTTATTCCGGAGGGGGAAGTGGAAGGAGAAGGAGGTATAAGGCCGTGGTGCAGTGGTGCAGTGGTGATGGTGGTGAGATTGGTAAGATTGTTGTATTTTTATCGGGTCTCTCAATTCGTTAATCGAAAATCGGATCATTCATAAATTGCTTTGACCTTCGATCCTTGAGTCTTGAACCTGCATATTCATTCCCCCTGCAAGTGGCTCTCTCCTTCGTCATCGCCGGTAGCTGGATAGCCGTGCTGACGCTGCTGGCCGAGCGGTTCGGGAGCAGGATCGGCGGATTGATCACCAACCTGCCTTCCAACATCCTGATCACCCTGATCTTTATCACCCTGACGCAAGGGACAGGTTTTATGCAGGGGATGGTACCGGCGATCCCCATCGGGGTGCTGATCGACTCGGTTTTTCTTGTAGTCTTCATCCTGTTGCTTCGCTACAACCTGCTGTTCAGTATCGTGGGTTCACTGGGAAGCTGGCTCGTGCTTGCCGTGATTGCAAACAGGATCCATTCCGGATTACTCTGGATCAATGTCGCTATTTATTTTGGCGTTACCATCCTGGCGTTCCTCTTTGTGGAGTATGGCTGGAAAATCCCGGCCATGGGGAAATCGGACAAGCGATATACCCTGTTACAGATGGCGATCCGGGCTGCTTTTGCCGGTGGGATCGTTGGAGGGGTGGTATGGATCTCACATTTTGTCCCTGCTTACCTCACCGGGATTGTCAGCGCCTTTCCGGCCGTCCTCTTCTCCTCCATGGTGATCCTGGCGGTGAATCAGGGCAAGGCGTTCGCCCAGGCTACAGGCAAGGTGATGATCCTCTCCACCTCCAATATCGTTGTGTACGCGCTGGGAGTCTATTTTACCTATCCGGTGCTGGGGATCCTGGCAGGCACGATCGTCTCATTTCTTCTTGCCTTTTTGTGGGTAGTGATGTTGAGGCCGGTGATGAGAGTAGCGAAATAGCGAGGTAGCGAAGTAGCGAAATACAAATGTGAAAATATGGCAATTCATGTGCAATCCATGGCAATAGATGGCAATAGATGGCAATTTCTGTATCTTCGTTTCCAAATCGTTAATTCTATGAAAAAGATCCTCCTCCTTTCCTTCCTGGCCGCCATGTTTCTTTCGGGCTGCCTCGATTTTCAGAAAAACATACCCCAGGGTCCCTGGCTGGGGGTGATCCGGATCGATAGCGCTGTTCCCGACATGGATTTGCCATTCAACATGATCTATGAGAAGAACATCGAGAGCGAGACGATGTATGTGCTCAATGCCGATGAAACCATCTTCATCACGGAGATTGACCGGGTCGGAGATTCGCTGTACATGAAGTTTCCTGTCTTTTCGAGTGAGATTACAGCCGAGTTCCGCCACGATTCCCTGGTGGGGAGATATTATCCAAAAGGCATTGAAGCCAGCACCTGGTACGCTTTTTATGCGATTCCGGGAGTGGATGAACGCTTTCCATGGTATACTGATGAACCCACTGCAGATGTGACCGGCCGCTGGCGCTTTATTGAGAATCCGGGCACACCCGATTCCAATATCCTGGTTGGGGAATTTCGGCAGGAGGGCGGCAGGGTGACGGGGACTATTCTCAATCCGACGGGTGATTACCGTTACCTGGAAGGGAAGGTTTCCGGAAACAATTTCATGCTCTCGGGCATCGACGGAGCACATACCCTGATTTTCGCGGCTGCAATTTCCCGGGATGGAACCCTGGAGAACGGCCGTTTTATGGGTAGTCCGGGCTGGAAAGCCACCTGGCGGGCTGTCCGGGACGAAGAGGCTTCCATTCCACGCGGGGAATTTCTGATCCGGTTGAAACCGGATGCCGGACCATTCACTTTCTCTTTTCCAGAAATCAATGGCGATACCATTTCACTGACAGATACCCGTTTTAAGGACAAAGTAGTGATTGTACAGGCGGTGGGCACCTGGTGTCCCAACTGTTTAGATGAGGCAGTATTTTATCGAGATATCTACTCTGAATACAAGGATCAGGGGCTGGAAATCATAGCGCTGAGTTTCGAAGACACGACCTTGGAAGCATCCATGCCCAGGATGAAACGGTTCATGGAGCAGACGGGAGTTACGTATCCCTTCCTCTATGCCGGACCTCGCGGCCGGGAATCGATCCGCACCGTTCTCTATCCGTTCGAAGGTATCATTGCCTATCCCACCACCATCTTCATCGACAAGAAGGGGAAGATCCGGAAGGTGGAAACCGGATTTTCGGGACCCGGAACCGGGGAACACTACGACCAGTACGTGGATGAGACGAGGGGGTTTATTAATGAACTTTTACGGGAAAAGTAGAATATTAGGGTCGAGGGTCGAGGGTCGAAGCGATTTACGATTGATCCGATTTACGATTTTCGAATTTCCCTATTTCCTCCTGACCGGGTTGTATGCCCACTTCACCCACACTGCACCCCAGGTGAAGCCGCCTCCGACAGAGGAAAGGATCAGGTTATCACCTTTTTTGAGCTGTGATTCCCAGTCCCAGAGGCACAGGGGTATGGTGCCGTCGGTGGTGTTGCCGTACCGGTCGATGTTGATCATCACCTGCTCTTTATTGATCCCCATCCGGCGGGCGGTAGCATCGATGATGCGGAGATTGGCCTGATGCGGAACCAGGTAAGCGATATCATTGGAGGTGAGGTTGTTGCGTTTCATCACCTCCATGGTGACATCGGCCATCTTGATCACTGCAAATTTGAATACAGCCTGCCCCTCCTGGTAGATGAAATGTTCACCGGCGTCGATGGTCTCATGCGAAGGGGGTTTCAGTGATCCTCCGGCCTTCATATGCAGAAAATGGCGGCCTGATCCATCGGTGCGCAGAATGGCATCCATGATGCCCACCTCATCCGTTGTCGGTTCCAGGAGTATTGCACCGGCACCGTCGCCAAACAAGACACAGATTTCCCGGTTGGTATAATCGACAATAGACGACATTTTGTCGGATCCGACCACGATCACCTTTCTGTGTGATCCGCTCTCCACATATTTCGATCCGCTGACCAGAGCATACAGGAGTCCGCTGCACGCGGCATTGATATCATAACTGAAGGCATTCTTGATCCCTACCTTATCGCAGATAATGTTGGCAGTGGCAGGGAAAACCATATCCGGGGTGACCGTGGCACAGATCAGCATGTCGATCTCTTCGGGGCGGGTATTCGTCTTTTCCAGCAATCCTTTCACTGCCTCCACGCCCATATCCGAGGTAGCCAGGTTCTTCCCTTTCAATATATGCCGTTCACAGATTCCCGTACGTGTCTGGATCCATTCATCATTGGTATCGACCATCCGTTCCAGTTCCTGATTTGTCAGAATGTAGGGAGGGACGTAGCCCTGGATACCTGAGATTTTCGCTCTGATCTTTGTCATGGAGAGGATTTAGATATGCTGGCAGGTGAACTAAAAATGGTTGATCGCATATTTTTCAAATGCTTGCTTGATCTTCTGAGGCAGTCTTGCCTGATGAATCTCCCTGGACAGGAGGAGCATACGCCGAATGGCTTTCCCGTTGGAGATACCATGACCTACAATTACATTGCTATTGACACCCAGGATCGGGGAGCCACCGTATTTTTCATAATTGAACCGGTCGAGGTAATCGTCTTTGATTCCCCGTTTTACAAGCACCCGGTACATGGCTTCCACCTGTTTCAGGACGATGTTTCCTACAAAACCGTCGCATACGATCACATCCACCCGGTCGCGAAACAAATCACGTCCTTCAACATTCCCGATGAAACGGTAATCTTTGGTCTCTTTCATCAACTGGAAAGCCGATTGGGTAATGAGGTTCCCTTTCTTCTCCTCGGTTCCGATGTTGAGGAGCCCGATCCGCGGGTTTTTTACGTGCATCACATGCTCTGCAAAGAGAGAGCCCAGGAGTCCGAACTGATACATCACATCCGGTTTGCTGTCGGGATTGGTCCCGACATCTATCAACAGGGCAGAGCCACCGTTTTCCTTCGGGATATAAGCCGGAGTACTGGGCCGGATCACCCCCTGGATGGTATTGACGCTGTAGATGGCTCCAACCATCATGGCACCACTACTCCCGGCACTGGCAAACGAGTGGATCTCTTTGTGCTTGAGCATCCTGAACCCGACTGCAATGCTGGAATTGGGTTTGGCCATAAGGGCTTTGGTGGGGGACTCACCCATCTCAATCTGATCAGGGGCATCTACGATGTCAAACAGATCAGGATTAACATTCTCCTCTTTCAGGAATGGGAGGATCAACTCTTTATCACCGATCAGTACCAGACGGTCGCTCTTCGGCAACTCCTTGTGCACCAGCAATGCCCCATGCAGTGTGGATGTGGGTGCGAAGTCTCCCCCAGAAACGTCTAAACCAATCCGCATGATTATTCGGATGCGGTTTTTTCGATGGCGGGTTTCCCTTTGTAGTAGCCGCATTCAGGGCAAACCCTGTGGTACAGCACCGTGGTGCCGCAATTGGAACAAACGGAAAAGGTTGAAACTTCCGCCTTGTAATGAGTCCTTCTTTTATCTCTCCGCGTATTCGAAATTTTTCGTTTCGGGTGTGGCATAACTATGTTAATTACGAATTAAGAATTACGAATTAAGAATTACGATTTACGAATTCAATTATACTTTTTTTAGCACTTCTCACGTCTTACGTCTCACGTCTCATGTCTTACGTCTTACGTCTCACGTCCCTCGTATTTCTTTCAACTTCTCCCACCGGGGATCAGGGGCCCGTATTCCGAGCAGTTCATTCAGTTTAGCGAGCATGTCGGGCTTACACTGACTTATTCCCTGGTCATTCTCCGGATGAACCCGTCTCATAGGCAGGGCCAGATGAATGTATTCGTAAAGAATAGGAGCTGTATCATACTGACTTTCTGATTCCGGGATGATCTGGACCACGTCGTCCTCTTCAGAGAAGGTCTCCCCGAATTTTACAATCAGCTGTTCCTGGCTGCTGACAGGCAATGAAACAGACTCATTGCAGCGATCACAGGGAAGCGAGACAGTTCCGTGAATCGTGAAATGGAAGAGCAGCATCCGCTCCTCTTTCTCCAGGTCAATATGGACCATCAGTTCTCCTTCCCGGATCTCTCCATGCTGAAACCGATCAAAGAACGATTTATCTATCTGTAAATCGTACCGGTGAATCCCGGGTTTCAGACCCCGGAACGGGATGATGAAAGAATCTAAGGATTTCACAGGCCGGGCAATACAAAAAGACGGCAAAATTAAGCATTATAATTCTTAATAACAAATTACTATTTTTACAATCTAAACCATATGTTTGCACCTTCTTTTTAACCTCAAGATGCTATGTTCAACAAACTCATTTCCCACCTGCTTCCGTTCATGCCCAAAAGATTGGTCTGGCTATTTTCCCGCAAATACATTGCCGGAGAGACTATTGACGATGCCATCCGGGTATGCCATGAAATGAACCGGGGAGGAATGATGATCACCATCGACCTGTTGGGCGAATTCATCACGCGCCTGGAAGAGGCGACTGCCTACAAAAACACCTACCTGGAGATTGTCGACCGGGTTCAGACCGAGCATATCGACGGGAATTACTCCCTGAAGCCGACCATGTTCGGATTGCTGATCGACGAAGAGGTATGCTACCGTAATATCCGGGAGATCGTTGCCAAAGCGGCTTCGTACTCGAACTTTGTACGAATCGACATGGAAGATTCCCAATGTACCGACAGGGAAATTAAACTTTTCCGGAGGTTGAAGCAGGAGTTCCCCAAAAACGTCGGGCTGGTATTCCAGGCCTATCTGAAGCGGACGCTCGGGGATATCAAAAACCTTGGCGATCTTCATGCCGCCGACAATCCTTTGAACTTCCGGCTATGCAAAGGGATCTATGTGGAGCCTGAAACCATCGCATATAAAAAATACGGGGAGATCAACGAACATTTTCTGAAGGATCTGGAATACATCTTCCAGCAAGGGATCTATCCGGGGATTGCCACTCATGACAAACCAGTGGTTGACGGAGCGTATGAGCTGATCGACAGGTATAAAATTCCCCGGGAACACTATGAATTCCAGATGCTGTACGGGGTCACTCCCGAACTCCGGCAAAGCATTCTCGATGCCGGCCACCGGATGCGTGTCTACGTGCCCTTCGGGAAAGACTGGTTCGGTTACTCCACCCGCCGGTTGAAAGAAAATCCAAAAATGGCGAGCCACATCATCAAGGCGATATTTGTGGAGGGGTGAACGCACGGCTGTAGGGGCAACCTGGCAGGTTGCCCCTACAGCCCGGTTGCCCCTACAACGTTACCGTAAATCCCACCGACACCATATTTTCCAGTTGTACCTTGTTGCTGATCCGTTCTTCGTAAAAAATCCGGGTACAGATGCGGGCCTGCAGGAATTTTGTTAACCTGAAACCCAGGTCGTTTTTCAGGGAGAGATCAGGGGGCAGGTCGGAATTCTTGAAGAGCAGCAGATCGCAGTTCCAGTGCAGCCAACGGGTCACTTCATGATCGATAAGGAGTTGCAGGGAGATCCCATATTCAAACAGGTATTTCTTATCGGAAGGGACCCCGTATAACAGGGTGGTCTGCTGTGCTTCATAGATTCCTTTATCGCGCAACCAGGTGAGCTTTGCACTGGTGATTCCCATGTTCAGGGATCCGAAACGCGGCCATTTGAATTGAAATCCTCCGGAGAAGAGTCCGGTAAACGGTGTAAGAAAGGAGGAATTCAGGGTGCGGACAAGATACCCCTTGTCGTTTACCGAAAAATCGTACCCGTTAAATAACCTCGTCGTAAGAATAGCGGAGAGAAAACCGGAGTGGTTATTCCGGATTCGCCACTCCAGACGGGTTTCAAACTGATTGTTATCGACCTGGAACCGGGTAATGGAATCGAAAAAGTACTGGATCCCCAGGTGGTGCACCATCTTCTGGCTGAACCGGAATCGACGGTTGTTCTCCGCCAGGCACCGGTAGACAATGTCCTGGAGCAGCAGCACCTGGTTTGTACCGGGATCGTGATCCCAGTTGATAAAGAGGGCAGCCGAGAGGGCAAGGGAATACTCTACCTGCTGGATGATTTTTGCACTGGCCAGGGAGGTGCCTGAATCGGCCAGGCAGCCCAGGTCGAACAGCTGTATCGTATCCTGCCATACCAGGTGCTGAGCCGGACAATAACTAGGACCAATCCACATGACCAATACCATCCCCGCTGAAATCCCAATACTCCTCATGCCGGCTTTCTTTAATCATCCCTGAATACCAGCCCCTGGTCTTTATTGAGGTTCCACTCTTCCAGCATATCTATATTGAGGAACACCCGGACGACTTTTACCTCCTGCTGTTCGATGATCGTTTGGCGGATACTGAACAGGCGCTTGTTGCATTGCCCCAAAAAGGCAGCCCAGGTGACCACGGCATAGGTATCGGCAGCCGAAGTGTCGATCACCGTTTCTTTGTCTAAGGGACGGAGTGATGCCATCAGGCAGGAAAACGTATGGGTAGTATCCTTGAACCCATCCAGCAATCCCGCGGAGGAGTATAACGTCGTCCCAAACAGGTGGTGGCGGTGAATGGGTTCCCTGAGATAGTGCAGGTAAGCAGAGGAATCCCTGAACACAAAAATGTTCTTGTTCGGGAACTTCTGCCGTGCCAGAAATTTCCGGATCGATCTGGTGGATTCTTTACGGGGTTGATGGAGCCCGTACCTCCATAGCACAACCTCCTTACAGGATGATAGTGTAGTGCAGAGCGCCAGCATGAAATGAATTAGCCGTATAGATGTCATTGTATAAACATTCATTCAAAATGGAATGCCGGTTTGGTTTTCATTTCCCATACATCGATAAAATCGATGTTTATTACACAGATTTTTACATGTATGTCCGGATTTTCCTGTGCAGCTTTCAGTACCCTGAAAACGCCATTGTTTAATGAACCACAATACTTTGCCCAGAATACAAAAAGTGAAAACTCGTGACCCTGAATTTCTTCTGTATTTCCGGCCACGGGGTATATCCACTGAAGAATATTGTGATTCGAAAACCGGTCATTATGAGTTAAAGGGATTAAACCTGTAAGGTTACCCATGAATTCTTCTGCTTTTCCGGGGCAATAGCTGGAATCAGACTGTTGAACCGATAAACCGTTTTTATCGAACAGGAGCGTTGTCGGAAAATCCTTTAGATAGGACATCAAAGCATACAATGCAGCAGAATCCCGGCAGATATACAGCGTGTCATAGGTGTCAATCTTTTTCTTTTTCAAATAGGTTGAAATCGAATGAATGGATTCTATCTTTGGTTGTTTCAGACCCGAGATCCATTTTAGCACAGGTTTGCAGGATGTCATACAGAATCCGACCAGGCAGATGACAATACTGATTGAAAGCGCTTTCATGTGATTTATTTATATGAACACAAGAAGGAGGCTGATTCAGCCGCCTTCCTGTGCACTGTTCATCCTATTTCAATTTTGTTCATTAAAGCGGAAAGGTCAGCGTATATATTCCGTGTTGGTAAGAAAGCGGATATGTTCCCGGTCTGATGACCACCCTCCCCTGGGGTTGCATGCCTTTGGAAATTTCTTCGGTAATATCATAGGTATCATCCATTACGACCCATGTTTTACCGGCAAAAAACTTCAGTAAAGCGGGATCATACTTTGAGATATTGGACTCACTGAGCTGAATGATCAACTCGTTGTTCCGGTTTAAGGTGATCGAACAGGGGATAAATCCCGATCCAAGAGAGCCATCCGTGAAGTCCAAAGTTACACAAAAGCTCAGCTTGCAGATGCCAAGATATTTTGTGCACTGTGATCTGGGCGTGTGCAAATCAATGATGAACTCGAATCCCATGTTTGATGGGGTTGAAAATGAAACAGGCTCAATTGCCAGTAATCCCTGTGTAGCGACCACGGACACGAATAAAAGTGCAATAAATTTTTTCATGATTTTTTACTTTAAAGGTTGAATTCATTCCGCTGGAACTCCCCGGCAGCGGAAACCGGCGGGCCAGCATGTTCTGGAAGCCTGGCCCGGCTACCCCGCTGATCCCTGTCCGGCAGGTGATCAGCCGTTTTGTGTTTTGATTGGATTAACCCATTCCCTCCTGCTTTGATCCTACACCTGATTTGTTGGACATTAATCCGGTTTGAGGGCGAAAGGTTATACGTGACCGGATGATTTTTTTGAAAAAAAAGACAGAAAAGTAGTTAAACCGGTAATAATCATCCTTTTATAGAAAAGGCTTGGAAATTATCTCAAAATTTTTTAGTATCTTTGCAGACGAAATTGTTTTGGGTAAAATCAGGAGATATTATGGAAAAACCAAAAGTACTGTTCGTTGCGCAGGAGATCACACCGTATTTGAAAGAGACGCCCATGAGTTTGATTGGAAGGCATCTTCCACAGGGCATTCAGGAGCGGGGCAAAGAGATCCGCACCTTCATGCCGCGTTTCGGAAACATCAACGAACGACGGAATCAACTACATGAAGTCATCCGCCTTTCAGGAATGAACCTGGTGATCAATGATGCCGACCATCCGCTGATCATCAAGGTCGCCTCCATTCAGCAGGCACGCATGCAGATCTATTTCATCGATAATGAAGATTACTTCCACCGGAAGTTTACCTTCCGGGATAAAAACAACAGGTTCTTCACAGACAATGATGAACGGACGATCTTCTTCGCCCGGGGCGTGCTGGAGACCGTAAAAAAGTTGAGTTGGGGTCCGGATCTGGTACATTGCCACGGCTGGATCACAAGCCTGCTCCCGCTTTACATCAAGAAAGCGTTCAAAGACAACCCATTATTCAGTGATTCGAAAGTGATCTTTTCCCTTTACAACGATGACTTCCCGGAGGCCATGCACAAAGAATACGGGTCAAAACTGAAATTAAATGGCATCAATGCCAGGGAGCTGAAACACTTTAAAGTGCCAACTTACGTTAACATCATGAAGGCTGCCATCGATTTTGCCGACGGGCTGATCCTTGGCTCACCCGATGTGAACCCGGAATTGCTCAGCTACGCCAGGGAATCGGAGAAACCCATCCTCGAATACAAGCCGATGGACAACTACATTGATGCCTACTCCGATTTCTACGATGAGATCCTGGTCACTGAACCGGTTACCGCTGACTAATTGTTAATCCGTAAAGCCCGGCACTTGAGATCACTACCCAAACTACTCATCCGATCAATCTGGATAAGTCTCCTGATCGGTTTCATCGTTTTGTCGTGTAAGAAAGATCCTTATGAGCTGGGTCTGGACCTGTTGCCGCCTTCGGATACCCTTTACGTAAGCCTGTTTGATACAGTTACCGTTCAGGCCTATTCGGTACTGGAGGACTCCATCCGTACAGATGAGCTCTCTTCCCTGGTACTGGGATCAATCCTTGATCCGGTATTTGGAAAGACCACCGCCAGCTTTTACAGTCAGTTTTTCCTCTATTCGGAACAAATCGATTTCGGGGTCGACCCGCACCTTGATTCGCTTGTTCTGGTCCTTTCCTACACCTCTGTCTATGGCGATACCAACACACTCCAACAGGTCAGGGTTTTTGAGCTCAGTGAGGATCTGCTTGTCGACACCAGCTACTACTCTAACCAGATAGCCGGCACCTACGGAATCGAACTGGCAAACATGACGTATCTGCCGCGTCCGCACGATAGTGTGATCATCTACGGGGAACCTGTGGCTCCTCATCTCAGGATTAACTTATCGAACCAGACCAACTACCTGGGGAACAAGATCCTCTTTGCACCGGATAACATCATGTCGTCCAATGCAGAATTCATCAAATTCATGAAAGGATTGTATGTGGAAGCAATACCGGTCAATTCCCGGGGAGCACTGACAAGTTTTAACGCTAGCGATGGCCTCTCGAAACTGGTGCTTTACTTTCACAATGGGAGTCAGGGGGACTCGCTTCATGTCGATTTCCCCCTCATCGATCCATCGGCCCGTTTCAATACCTTCAATCACCACGGGTACCTGGATGCAAGTCCGGAATTCAAACAGCAGGTGCTGTACAACGATACAAACCTGGGTAAGAACCATCTCTATCTGCAAACCATGGGAGGGGTGAAGATCAAGATCCGTCTTCCCTATATCCGGAGCCTGGATTCCCTGGGTTCCATTGCCATCAACAGTGCCATTCTCAGATTCAAAAATCCGGAAGCCGATACTACCTGGGAACCCCCTCCGCAACTGGCAATGTTCAAGGTCGATACGGCCGGGAAACTGGGTGTTCTTATCGACGAACTGGACGGGACAGAGTACTTTGGCGGGACCTATAACAAAGAGGACCGTGCTTACTGGTTCAGACTGACGAGGCACATCCAGCGACTGCTGGTCAATGATACCCTGAAGAACTACGACCTGTATATTTTTTCTTCCAGTCCGCTTGAACGGGTTGCCAGACCCAACCGGGTGATCCTGAATGGAACCGATCCGTTCTACTCAGCTTCTCCCGGAGATAACCTGAAGCTGACGATCACCTACACCAGAATGCAGTAATTGGATATTCAAAATCATCTTTTTTGTCTTACTTTTGTATGATAACCGTTTAAACACATCCAGCTATGTGTGGAATTGTGGCGTATATTGGACCGAGGGAAGCTTACCCGATCCTGATGAAAGGATTGCAAAGGCTCGAGTACAGAGGCTATGACAGTGCCGGTATCTGCATGCTCAACGATGATCTGAAAGTATTTAAATGCAAAGGGAAAGTTGCCGACCTGGAGGAATATGTCCGGGGTAAAGACCTGAAAGGAACGATCGGTATGGCTCATACCCGGTGGGCTACCCATGGGGAACCGAATCAGATCAACGCCCATCCCCATTTTTCCCAGAACAAACGCCTGGCAATCATTCATAATGGAATCATAGAAAACTATGCAGCTCTCCGGAGTGAATTGAAAAATCGTGGATATACCTTTACCAGCGATACAGATACGGAAGTGCTGGTGCACCTGATCGAAGATATCAAGAGCCATGAAAAGGTTTCGCTGGAAGAGGCTGTCCGGATTGCCCTGAACCAGGTGATCGGTGCCTATGCGATCGTGGTGTTGTCCAAGACCAGCCCCGATAAGATCATCGCAGCCCGGAAAGGAAGCCCGTTGGTTATAGGCATTGGGAAAGATGAGTACTTTGTGGCCTCCGATGCCACCCCGATCATAGAATACACTGATAACGTGGTCTTTCTCAACGATGAAGAGATTGCGATTATCAGAAGAAACGAGAAGCTGAAGATCCGGACTGTCCGGAACCAGGATAAAACTCCTTATATCCAGAAACTGGAAATGAGTCTGAATGCCATAGAAAAAGGAGGATACGAGCATTTCATGCTCAAAGAGATATTCGAGCAGCCCCGGTCGATCCGCGACAGCATGCGGGGGCGGTTACATCTGGATCTGGGGCTGGTCACACTAGGGGGGATCCGGGATTACGAACAGAAGCTGCTGAATGCCAAACGAATCATCATTACAGCCTGTGGAACCTCCTGGCATGCGGGACTGGTTGGGAAGTATCTGATCGAGGATCTGGCCAGAATAACGGTGGAGGTGGAGTATTCCTCGGAATTTCGGTACCGGAATCCCATCATCTCCGAAGAGGATGTAGTAATTGCCATTTCTCAATCGGGCGAAACCGCTGATACCCTGGCTGCTATTGAGCTGGCCAAGGGAAAAGGAGCTACGGTACTGGGGATCTGCAATGTGGTTGGATCCTCCATCGCACGGGCTACCCATGCAGGGGTTTATACCCATGCCGGTCCTGAAATCGGCGTAGCCTCCACCAAGGCGTTTACTGCTCAGGTCGCCGTACTCACCCTGTGGGCGCTGTTGCTGGCTCAACGCAGAGGGAGCATGCCCATGTCGCAATTCAGACGGATCCTGGGAGAGCTGAATACAATACCGGACAAAGTGGAACACACGCTGAAGGTGAATGACAAGGTAAGGGATATTGCCGCTACCTATATCAACGTAACCAATGCGCTGTACCTGGGTCGGGGAATTAATTTCCCGGTAGCACTGGAAGGAGCTTTGAAGCTGAAAGAGATCTCTTACATCCATGCCGAAGGGTATCCTGCTGCCGAGATGAAGCACGGACCGATTGCCCTCATCGATGAGCATATGCCGGTCTTTGTGATCGCCACCCGCCGTGGGACCTACGAAAAAGTGATCAGCAACATCCAGGAGGTGAAGGCACGCAAAGGCCAGATCATCGCTATCATCAATGAAGGAGATGAAACAGTCAGGAAGCTGGCCGACCATTATATTGAGATCCCGGAAACGGAAGAGATGCTGGTTCCCCTGATCGCAACGGTGCCGTTGCAACTGTTATCCTACCATATGGCTGTAATGCGTGGCTGTAACGTGGATCAACCGCGAAACCTGGCGAAATCGGTTACGGTGGAATAGTCTTCAACTGTAACGCTGTTGATAATAAATTGAACAGACTGACCAGATTTTTGAATTCCGGCAAGATCCCCCTGATCACAGGTTTAAGCATGCTGCTTATCGTCCTGGCTTTAACTGCACACAACCTACTTCTTGGCCCGACGATCAATGAATCTACCGGGATTTATTACACACACTACAATAACTACCTGATCTTTAAACACTCTTTTTTCCACCTCGTGGAAAACAAGGATCTCTACCAGGGGTATCCTGCTGATCACTTTGATCATTATAAATACAGCCCGACCTTTGCTGTGTTGATGGCTCCGCTGGCAATTCTTCCGGATGCGGTGGGTCTTGCGCTATGGAATATTCTTAACGGATTGCTTCTGGTTTACGGTATCTGGAAACTTCCTGTAAGAAAGGAATCGGTGCACCTCTATATCCTTCTTTTTGTTCTTCTGGAACTAATCGGAAGCATTCAAAACTGTCAGAGCAACGGTTTGATAACCGGTCTCATTCTGACAGGTTATATGTTGACAGAACATCGGCGGATCACGCTGGCCGCCTTACTGTTTACCATTGCCTTCTTCATTAAACCTTTTGCGATTGTTGCTTTCAGTCTTTTTCTTTTTTTCCCCGAAAGAGTGAAATCTGTCCTCTGGTCCTTTTTCTGGCTTGCTGTCCTTTTTCTGCTTCCTTTACTGGTTATTAAACTGAACGAGTTTATCAGCCTGTACGAAAGTTGGTTTCAATTACTTCGCTCCGACAAAAGTACAGCCCCATTGTCTGTCGGAGGTTTTTTGCAAACATGGTTTGGGATTGCAGTCCATCCTCTTCTCCTGCCATTAGCTGGTGGAATAATCATGGGGCTTCCATTGGTAAGATATCATTATTATTCAGATACAAATTTCAGATTGCTTTTTCTTGCTTCCCTGCTGATCTGGGTAGTCCTTTTCAATCATAAAGCCGAATCGCCAACTTATGTCATTGCAATTTGTGGCGTGGCTATCTGGTATTTTCTTAAAAAACGGACGTTATCAGACCATATCCTGGCAGGCCTTGTTTTTATTGTAACCATCCTGGCCTCTTCGGATCTGCTTCCCCCGAAAATCATGGATAACTATTACGAACCGTATGTTATTAAAGCAGTTCCCGTAATCCTGGTCTGGTTCAGGATTCTTTATGAACAATTCACCTTCCGTAATTCAGAGGTTACTGAGATTACAACCTCCCTGCCACCGCACCCCAATCCACCAGTTTCCAGAAATCGGTGATGTAATCGGGACGGGCGTTCATTTTGTCCAGGTAATAGGCATGTTCCCATACGTCGCAGGTGAGCAGGGGAGTGAGCCCGATACGAAGCGGGTTACCGGCATTGCTCTCCTGCATGATCTCCAGGGAACCATCGGGTTTCTTTACAAGCCATGCCCAGCCCGATCCAAACAGGGTAGCCGCTGCTGTGGAGAATTTCTCTTTGAATTCAGATACCGAACCAAATGATCTGGTGAGGGCATCAAACAGGTTGCCGGATGGGTCACCTCCTCCCAAAGGTTTCATGCAGTTCCAGTAAAAGGTATGGTTCCAAACCTGGGCGCCGTTGTTGAAAAGACCTCCGGAAGCTGAACGCACAATATCTTCCAGTGATTTCTGCTCAAATCCGGTGCCCTGAATCAATTTGTTCAGGTTATTCACGTAAGCCTGGTGATGCTTGCCGTAATGAAATTCCATGGTGCGTTTTGAAATAAACGGTTCCAGCGCATCCATAGCGTAAGGCAGTTTCGGTAATTCATGTATCATGATATGTTCTATTTTGGTTTTCTTCCTGCAAAGATACAAAAAACTAATTATTTAGATCAAATAAAAATTAATTAGTGCTCCTCCAGGGTCTCAATGCTTTTCAGAAAAGCGGGATCAATGGAGTTCAACAGTGGGAAAAATCCCTCATTATCAAGAATATTCCTGCCAATGTATGCCTTCAGCATCACCCGCGCACGAGCATCGGAAGCGGTAAAATCAGCCCCTTCCCGTTTCACTCCCAGGCTATCAGCATAGGCAATTAGCCCACGATACATTTCGTCTGTGACCATAAAAGCCCCGTTGAAGTCGGCATAATTTGTAAACCGGCTCAACTCGCTCCGGTGACGGTCAGTATATTCAAAGGCGTAGCGGTAAAGCAGACCTTTGTTGATCAGGAGGGTATAGTAATTGAGACTTTCGCTTCGGTCCACCGGCACAAAAATATCCGGCACAATGCCCCCTCCTCCATAGACAACCTTTCCTCCGGGGGTGGTAAATTTCAGCGAATCGGCGATCTTGATGCTGTCGGCATTTTCCAGTTCCCCGTTCACCACACGGTGGTAGTAATCGGCATAATAGTCGCCGGTACTTCCATTTTCATAGGGTCGTTGGATGCACCGGCCTGTTGGGGTGTAATACTTGGCTACCGTCAACCGGACGGCTGAACCATCCTGGAAGTTCAGTTGTTCCTGGACCAGTCCTTTCCCGAAGGAACGACGCCCGATGATGGTTCCGCGGTCGTTATCCTGAATGGCACCCGCTACGATCTCTGCAGCAGAAGCAGACCACTCATCTACCAGCACGATAATTTCCCCGGTTTTAAAGAGTCCATGACCGTTTGCATAAAACATCTCTTTTGGGTGGTTCATACCTTCCGTATAGACGATCAGGGCCCCTTTCTCCAGGAACTGATTGGCCACATTCACCGCTGCCTGCAGGTACCCCCCGCTATTGCCCTGCAGGTCGAGGATCAGCGAATGCATCCCGGCTTTGATCAGCTCGCCCAGTGCCGCATGAAATTCGTCGGCAGTGGTAGCGGAGAAATTGTTCAGCCTGATATACCCGATACCGGGTTCCACGATGTAGGCGATGTCAAGACTATAGGTGGGAATCACATCCCGGACGATGGTGAATTCGATCAGAGCAGGGGCGCTCCTGCGGAATACGGTTACATCGACGGTAGTTCCGGTGGGTCCCTTGAGCAGGCGCATCACATCGGTATTCGATAATTTTTTCCCGGTAACATTTTCTCCGTTAACCCGTACGATCCGGTCACCCGCTTTTATGCCCACCTGTTCCGAGGGGCCTCCGGGAATCGGGTTGATCACGGTGATGGTATCCCCTTCCATCCGGAACGAAACACCGATCCCTTCAAAACTTCCCAGCAGCGGATCCACTACATCGTGAAACTCACTGGCGGGGATGTACATGGAATGGGGATCCAGCTTTTGCAGCAAACCGGTGGCGGCCTTCTCCTCGAGCGTGCTTTTGCTGATGGTATCCACATAGTTTGTTTCAATATAGTCGATGATATTTCTTACCTTATCCGGTTTTGCAGAGAAGGTTGGAACAAGTCCGCCGGTGAAGTAACTGATTAGCAGGCCTAACAGGATCCCTCCCGATAATACGAGCGACAGGATCAGCGGCATGTATGAGGATGAACGTTTAGTACCCATGATACGTGATTTCCGATTGATTCGATTTTCGATTTACGAATTCCCTGTTATCTTATTTTCCTACTTTCCTAATTCCCTAATTTCCAGATCCCCCCTGACCTTATATCCTCGTCTTCACAAAGGTATAGTCCACCACCACCGCCAGCGCAGCTCCGGCCAGGTAACAAAGCAGGTCGGTCCAAACAAAGGTGTTCCCCAGTATCAGAGCCCCTATGGTGGTACTTCGGATCGCATCGATCCATGGAGCATGGTAGAGCTGGGAAAGCTCATCCAGAACTGACAGGATGCAGGTCCACAGGAATTTATAACTGAAAGAGCGTTTCAGGGAGAAGAGTGCGATAACAAAGTAAAGGGCAAATGCCCACAGGGTATCTCCCGCATACCTGGCCAGGAAGTCAGGCAGAATCGTTCCGTATTTCCGGGAGAGAATACCCAGAATCCCCGCCACCACGATCAGCACCAGGTAATTAAAAACCTGACCGATATTTTTTGCCTTCATGTGGTGAAAAATTGACACTTTTGTAATGCAAAAATACGGAAATTATGGCTCTCCCTTCGATCAAGTTTATCATTCTCCCACTTCTGCCCCTGGCATTTCTGCCCTTATCGGGAACCGCTCAAAAGCCGGGGAAGCCCTTTGAAAACTCCCGGTTTGATACCATCGACGGGTTCTCCGTTCACTACAGGGTGTGGAATGAGGATGTGGCAAATCCGCCCGGAAGCATCTTGTTTGTGCATGGATTTGCGGGTTCCACCATTTGCTTCAGGCATCTTTACGATACTCTTGAAGCCCTGGGATATCGGGTTGTGGCTGTCGATATTCCCGGAGCGGGGTACAGCTCCCGCAGCCTGGATTTCAACCAATCGAACAGCCACCGGGCATCATTCCTCTGGGAGTTGCTGGATAGGATAGATCGAGACGATCGAGACAGTCGAAACGATCGTAACGACCGTCACGATAATAAATGGATTCTGGTTGGCCACTCCATGGGCGGAGGTGCAGCTGAAGCGATGGCAATCCTTGAACCGGAGAGAACTGAGAAGTTGATCCTGATTGCCGGTACTATCTTCCGGAAGACCAATAACCTGAACCATTTGGCCACCTTTATGCTGCGGCAGAAAAAAGTAAAAAAGCTTCTGGTCGATTACGCCAACAGAAATCTGATCACCTACAAGAGGTTTGAGAGGCTATTGAAGAGCGCTTATAGGAGAAAACCTGACTCGACCGAGGTCATGGAGTACCTCAGGCCCCTGGAGATCAAAGGATCGGCAGAGGCGCTCATCAATGTTTATGTGAATAACCGGGAAGAGGAAGACCTCGATATCCGGACTTTGAAAGAAGTACCGGTATATGCTATCTGGGGGACACGTGACAGCTGGGTTCCATTGCGATCGGCCCGTATCTATTTAGCCTCTTTCCCGATCCTGGCACTGGTCAAAATAAAAGGAGCGGGACACATGCCGATGGAGACACACATACGGCAATTCATCCCGCCCTTTCTGGAGTTTGTGGACTAGTGAATCCCGGTTATTTCGCGGCATTCATATTATCCAGAACGTCCATCACTTCGCGAACCGCTTTGGCGGAGGCATGGACCAGCTCCATTTCGTCCTTGTTCAGGTCCAGTTCGATCACCTGTTCAATTCCCTTCCGGCCAAGCTTGACGGGGCATCCCAGGTAGATATCTTTTACTCCATATTGTCCCTGAAGCCAGGTACAGCATGGGAAGATTCGATTCTGGTCTTTGATGATGGCTTCAACCATTTGAGCTGCAGCAACTCCCGGTGCGTACCAGGCAGAAGTTCCCAGCAGATTCACAATTTCTGTCCCTCCGTTTTTAGTCCTGAGCACAATGGCATCCAGTTTCTCTTTATCGATGAGTTCGGTCACAGGGATGCCACTAACCGTGGTATACCGTGGCAACGGGACCATCGTCGGGCCATGTCCGCCCATCAGGATGGAATGAATATCCTTCGGGGAACAATTCAGGGCATTGGCCAGGAAGGCTCCGTACCGGGCTGTATCCAGAATCCCTGCCATCCCGAATACCTTTGTGGAATCCACCTTTGCAGTAAGGTATGCACAATAGGTCATGACATCAAGTGGATTGGATACTACGATCAGGATGGTATTGGGAGAATGTTTCATGATATTCTCCGTACAGGTTTTGACGATGTCGGCATTGATGGAGATCAGGTCATCCCGGCTCATTCCGGGTTTCCTGGGAACACCGGCAGTCAGAACAACCACTTCCGAACCGGCTGTTTTACTGTAGTCATTTGTATAGCCGACCACCCGCGTGTCGAACTGTTCAACCGGGGACATCTGCCAGATATCCAGCGCCTTCCCCTCTGCCAGGTTTTCTTTGACATCAATTAAAACCAGTTCATTTACGATATCCTTGGTGGCGATGGAATGGGCACACGTAGCCCCGACCAATCCGGCACCTACGACTGTTACTTTCATAGTTTTCTAGTTTTTGGAGTTAATTATTTGATTCCGACTTTTTTCTGGTAACCCTCCAGGGTAAACGAAGATGGCCTTTCAATATTTAAACCAAGGGCACGATCCCAAAGCAACGATGCCATTACACCCAGCGCTCTTGAAACGCCAAACAGCACCGTGTAGAATGGAGCCTCCATGATCTTATAATGCCTTAACAGGGAACCGGAATAGGCATCCACGTTTGGCCAGGGATTTTTCACCTTGCCAAGCCCGCCTAAGATCGGGGGAACCACTTCGTAGAGGTCATTTACGATCTGAATGAAGGAATCTCCCTTGCAGTACTTGGCGGCAAACTCTTTCTGTGCCATGTAACGCGGGTCGGTTTTTCTCAGTACGGCATGTCCGTATCCAGGGATCACCCGGCCTGCGCCAATGGTTGCCTCGCAAAAATCATGGATCTGTTGTTTGGTCGGGTTGTCTGTTCCGAGTTCTTTGATAATATCCAGGATCCATGCAACCACTTCCTGGTTTGCATATCCGTGAAGAGGGCCGGCCAAGCCAAGCATACCGGCTGCATAGGAGTAAAATGGATTACTCAGTGCTGAACCCACCAGGTGAGTGGCGTGTGCAGAAACATTTCCGCCTTCATGGTCGGCATGGATGGTGAGGTATAATCTGAACAATTTATAGATCTCAGGGTTATCATATCCCATCATGTGCGCCAGGTTGGCTGACCAGTCGAGCTTGGGATCGGCCGGAATGTGGTTTCCTTTGTGATAATGTTTCCGGTAAATGTAAGCGGCAATCAGGGGCAACTGGGCCAGGAAATTCATGACATCTTCGTAGGTTGAATCCCAGTAATCTTTTTTCCCGGCCCCTGCATTGTAAGCTTTTACGAACTCTGACTCAGTGGAGAGTGCCACGATACCAATCGCAAAATCGGCCATGGGTGCCGAATCGGGAGGAGTTGAATCAAGGACCCTTTTCACATGAGCAGGCAGGACAGCCCGTTTTTTCCATTCTTCCCCGAGTTCCTTGACATCTGCCATCGTCGGAAGTTCATCCACCATCATCAGGTAGAACAGACCTTCCGGTAAGGGTTCGTCATCAGGACCCAGTTTGGGCAGTTTTTCCTGAAGTTCAGGGATGGAATACCCTCTGAACCGGATTCCCTCCTGCGGATCAAGTTTTGAGGTAAGCGTAAGAAGAACAGGCAGCCCCTTCATCCCGCTGATCATGGATTCGACAGTGACTTTGCCAATTTCCGCTTCTCCGTGCTCTTTAAGCAGGGTTCTGACTTCGGCGGCAACCGGAACGGCTTTTTCAGCAAATTTCTTTTTTAGTGAGCTCATAACATTTCTATTTTAGTTGGTTAATGATTATGTAAACAGGTTTATGGATTTTGAATGATTATCAAAATTAGTTAATTTTTTCACAATTCCTACCTGAGCACCAATAATTTCTTTGAAGATGCTCCATTTTGCGTTGTCAGTACGACAATATAAGTCCCTGCCGGCAAGGTTGTGGTGTTGACTTCGGCATTGTACAAACCGGGTTGAACCAAACCACTCACAAGGGAGGTGACTTTGTTTCCGTGCTGATCAAACAGGATAAGTGAACAAAAACCTGCCTCTGAGACCGAAAAATGGATATAAGCGAAATCGCGGGTCGGATTTGGATAGATCTGAAGGAGGCAGTCTTCAGCAGGGGATTGATTTTCCACTCCGACACCCCCTGTAACCGATTGGCGGATAGCCTGCTGGATGGGAGCTTTGTAGAGAGAGTCAGCGTTTTTATAGACATTGACAACGATGTGGCAGTTCTGCGGAATCCATGCAGGAACAGGGACCGCAGTCCGTACTTGTGAGGTTATAGATCAGTACGTTCCTGGGATTCTGTGCCTGCAGGGAACCGACAGTAAAAAGCAGGCATAACATGGGAAATAATAGCTTCTTCATGGGATCAGATTTATGTTGCCCAAATATAACAATGATTCCTCACAAGTGCAACTGCCGGATGAATTCCCGGTGTCAATAACTCTTGTATCTTTGCGGGAGATCTGAAATCTGTACAGTTGGTGGCTCCTCCGGAAGAACATACGGTAGTTGAAATCAGAACCAAAGAGGACTTCGAACGGGTGTTCAAAACCTGGTACAGCCGGTTATGCTCCTATGCCAACGGATTTCTGAAGGATCTCGATGCCTCGGAGGAGATTGTCCAGGAGGTGATGGTGAAGATCTGGGCAAACCGGGAGACCCTGGCGATCAATACCTCCATCCGGAGTTACCTTTTCCGGGCGGTCCGGAACGGTTGCCTGAACCTGCTCAAGCACATCACCATCCGCGAGGAGTACAAATCATTCAGGGAGCGGGAAGATTCCACCCTGCAGCGATCCCATGAAGAGGAGGTGATGGGTTCGGAACTGAAGGAGAAGATCAGGCTGGCGATCGACAGGTTACCACTGGAACGGAGAAGGGTATTCATCATGAGCCGGTATGACGGATTGAGTTATCAGCAGATTGCTGATCAGCTGGGGATCTCGGTCAAGACAGTGGAGAACCAGATGGGAAATGCACTGAAGTTCCTGCGGCAAGAGCTGGCTGATTACCTTCCCTTCCTGTTGCTGCTGTTTTATTTTATGGATAATTGACCAGACGGAATAGGGGTTTCAGGGGGGTGAGTTGTCATGATAGCGTAAAAGAATGAACCAAACCGATCATATTGACGAACAGTTACTTTTACAATACCTTCTCGGAAACGCGGACATTGATCAGAAACAGCGGATTGAAGAGTGGTTGAATAAGAGTGATGCCAACCGGAAGTTACTCGACCGGTTGGAAGTTCTCTGGCTGGAGACGGGCAGGCTGGATCCCCCTCCGGTTGCTGTGGATACGGTGGAAGCCTGGAAACGGGTTGCTGCACGGTTGGATGAAGCCGACCGGCAGAGAGGGAAGGATTTCGCCGGCCGGATCTTCCGGATGCAGGCCATCCGCTGGGTGACCGGGATTGCGGCCATGCTTCTGATTGCCTTTGGAGCCTGGTGGCTGGCCGATCAGGTAAAAACGAACGGTCCCATGCAGGTGGTTGCCAGTACGGAAGAGGTAGTCAGGGATACCCTGCCCGATGGAACGGCTGTGACTCTGAACCAAAACTCCAGTCTGACTTTCCCGGAGAACTTTGAACCGGATAAAAGGAAGGTAACCCTCCTGGGAGAGGCTTTTTTTGAGGTTGTCCCCAATCCTGCCAGCCCCTTCGTCGTACAAACCGGCCGGGCCGGGATTCAGGTACTTGGCACCTCCTTTGATGTCAAGGCCTATCCAGGGAAGGGCGTGGAGGTATTCGTCCTTACCGGTGAAGTGAGTTTCTATTCCGTCGATCCGCGCACCGGAAATTCACCCTCCCTGATCCTCACCAAAGGGATGAAAGGCATTCTCAATCCCGGAAGCAACCTGCCCGAAGTGGATACCCGGCACATTCCGGATGATCTCTTCTGGCTTAATCAGACATTGCAGTTCCGTCAAACTCCCCTGTCTGAGGTGATCCTCCTGCTGGAAAGCCGGTACCATGTAACCATTTTGCTCTCAGGCGAAGAGATCGGTAGCTGCAGGCTTACCGCCACTTTCTCCGGGGAACCCATTGACCTGATCCTTCAGGTGATTGCAGATACCTTCACCCTGGATCTCGAATCGGATAACGGAACCTATCTTTTAACCGGAAATGGATGTACAGCCAAGAATGAGTAGATGGATTCTGATTGGCCTGATGCTGATTACCACCGGGCTGTCTGCTCTTGGCCAGCGAAGCCACCTGTCCAAGCGGATCACCATATCCTGTTCCTCTGTTCCCCTTCACCGCGTACTGGATGAGATCGCCCGGGCCGGGAATTTCAGCTTTTCATACAATGCCGACCTGATTGACGCCGACAGTCTGGTCACACTTCATGCCGAAAGTGACAAGGTGGAATCAATTCTGGAATCGTTGCTGGGGGAGCGGATCCGGAATAAAGAGGTGGGGAACCACGTCATCCTGATGCAGTCGTTCACACATGAAGAAAAGCGGGAATCAAGGCAGAAAACCGAATACCTTGTTTCGGGGTATGTGCAGGACGGACGGACCGGGCATCGGCTCATGGACGCCACCGTATATGAGGTTTTCCGAAGGCAATCGGTGCTGAGCGATGCACACGGACAGTATGCATTCCATTTGCCTGTCGGGCCGGATATCCAGGGGCTCTATTTTGCCAAATCCGGGTATGCCGATACCGTGATTTTCATCCGTCCGGTACAGGATTATTCCATGAATGTGCCCCTGAAACCAGTGTATGGAGATATTCTCCGGGTCTCTTCCCGACCTGCCGAATTGCCTGTGAACCTTATCGATAGCATGGCCCTGGTAAACTTACTGGTTCCGCGGAAAGCGCTCATTACCTCGGAAAACCTGCAGATTTACGGAACCAGAGGGTTTCAGATCTCCCTGATCCCCTATGTGGGCACTAACTGGATGAACAAAGGGTCGTACACCAATGCTATTTCATTCAATCTGCTGGCCGGCTATACCGGGGGTGTGAACGGCTTCGAACTGGGGGGACTGATCAATATTGTCAGGCGAAACGTCAGGGGACTTCAGATCGGTGGCTTGGGAAATATTGTAGGGCGGCATACGATGGGAGTTCAGATCGGGGGATTATTCAATGTCAACCTTGGCCATTACACGGGATTGCAACTTTCGGGACTCCTGAATTACCAGCGGGATACCCTTACGGGAACCCAGATTGGAGGATTATGTAACTACCTGGAAGGCAAGATGCAGGGAGTACAGGTGGGCGGACTGGCTAACATTACTACCGGGCATATCGACGGCTGGCAGATAGCCGGATTGGCTAACGTGGCATCCAAAGATGTGAGCCAGGTACAGATTGCCGGGCTAGTTAACTATGGACGCCATGTCTATGGCATCCAGATTGGAGGGCTGGTGAACATAGCCAACGGAAATGTAAATGGCCTTCAGATTGGCGGGCTTTTCAATTTTGCACGGTCCGTTGTAGGCCTTCAACTGGGTGCGGTAAATGTCTCCACAAGCCTTGAAACCGGCGTACCGATCGGGTTTTTCAGTTATGTCCATAAAGGAGGATTGCACCGGTTCGAGCTCTATGCCGATGAGGTTTTTTATGGAAATGTAGCTTTTAAGTCCGGGACCAACCGATTCTACAATATTTTCCAGATAGGAGTAGGAACCTCCTGGATGGTGAATTATATGTATGGGATCGGCACCGCATTCATCTTCAGCCCGAAATTATCTTTGGATATCAATATCATCTCCGGACTTGTTTTCTCCACTACTCCCAGCCTGGCCCTGCACGGGACTCTCACCAAATTCCTTCCGGCCTTGGAGTACCGTTTCGGGAAGCATCTGGCTATCTTCGGCGGGCCTGCCTATAACCTTTATGCTTTCGACGAAACCCGCACTTTCAGGCCTGACGGCATTGCACCATATACCTTCTATGATGTGGTCAAGGGGTACCAACGGATCCAGATGTGGATCGGCGGAACGGTGGGGGTGAGGTTTTGAAGGATTAATCCGGTCAAACCTAATCTGAAATTTTTTTCGCCCCCGATAGGGGTATCCCCTTCAACGATTGTCTTCTGGTAAACAAACCAGCAAACAAAAAAGCAAACCAACCAATAACCTGAACCAAATGGACCGAATACAAACTCTTGGGATTTTTCTTCTCCTGGCCGTTTCAGGAGCACTTGCAGCACAGAATACAGACTCAACCAAAACAAAAACCAGGGCATTTCAATTCAGCTTTATTACTCCTATCGGAACCAACGGTCTGAACTCGTGGGAGTATACCAACAGCTTCTCGATCAACCTCCTGGCGGGGTATGCCGGCGGCGTCAGCGGAGTGGAATTCACCGGACTTACGAGCATCCTCAGGACAGACTTCAGGGGGGCACAGTTTGCCGGTCTGGGCCATGTGGTGCTGGGTCAGACTCGGGGCGCTCAGTTTGCCGGATTGTTCAATATAGGCATTAAGCCGGTCCATGCCTGGCAGTTCGCCGGGTTCATCAATGTGGCAGCCGGAGAGACCAAAGGGTTGCAATGTGCCGGCTTCAGCAATATCATTACCGATTCCCTCTCAGGTGTGCAGATCTCCGGACTCTTCAACTTTGCAAAAAAACTGAAAGGGGTGCAAATAGCTCCGTTCAACTATGTGGACTCCCTGGAGAAAGGGATTCCGATCGGTGTGCTCAGCTTTGTCAGGAATGGCTATATCGGTGTAGAGTTCGCTGCCACGGAGACCATGTATGGGGTTTTCAGCTTCAAGACCGGCATCAGGAAATTCTACAACATCCTTTCTGTAGGAGCAGCCTACCGCAGTAACATGGTTATCTGGGGCTGGGGATACGGACTGGGGGGGATGATTCCCCTGGCAGAGAAATGGGATCTCACTATCGAGGGACTCTGTTACCAGATGAACGAAGGGGAGTGGTTCACCAACCGGCTGAACCTGCTCAACAAGCTCCAGGTGGCGGCTTCCTGGCAACTTTCAAAATCAGTTGCCCTTTTTGGCGGGTTGTCGTGGAATGTAACGGTATCGGATATCACGGATGAGTATGGAGATCCGGTGACCCCGCACATCGCCCCCTGGTCGGTGTACGACAAAACACACGGGCATATCAACATCAAAATGTATCCAGGGATTACGGCCGGAATCAGACTTTAACGATCTCCGAATTTGCTTCGTCACTGCATTCCTCGCAATGACATTCGCTTTTCGAATTACGATTTATCGAACCTGAATTTAAATTTTGAATTAGCAAATCGATTTCAACAATGAAAACAATGAAAACAAAAACAATGGTAATGGCTGTGATGGCCTTGTTAATCGGAGCAGGTTTTTCCTCCTGCGAGAAGATCAAAGGGAAAGGTGATTCAGTGACAGAAGCACGAACGGTGACCGGATATTCCGGGATCGGTCTGGCTATTTCTGCAACGGTCTATTACACCAGTGGCCCCGACTTTCTGCTGGAGATCCAGGGGCAGCAGAACGTACTGGACCGGATCCTCACCCGGGTGGAGGGAAATACCCTGGTTATCAAACTAAAAAATGGTGTTCACCTGGGCCAGCATGATCCCATCCGGATTTACATCACAGCGCCGGGGGTCGATCACCTCGACATCAGTGGTTCCGGTGACATCTATGTGGACAACCTGTGGACCGGATCCGATCTCTCCGCCAACATTAGCGGAAGCGGCAGTATCAGTGTCTCCGGGACGGAGTCCGACCGGTTCAGTGCAACCATCAGTGGTTCGGGGACAATAAGGGTGCTGGGAGGTCTGACCGATCAGGAGCACCTGAAGATCAGCGGGAGCGGTGATATCGAGATGCGATATGTAGAAGCGCAGGAGGTATGGACGCAGACAAGTGGATCGGGCGACATGTATGTGCAGGCAATCCAGCTGCTCGATGTATCCATCTCCGGAAGCGGCAACATCTACTACCTGGGGAATCCCATAATCAACACCCATATCTCCGGCAGCGGTAATATCCGGCGGCTCTAACTTAGTGTCCTTCGTGTCTTGGTGTCTTTGTGGTAAGGATTTTCACCACAAAGGCACCAAGGCGATAAGAACGCAAAGGTTGCAAAAACTGCAAATCCGGAAATAAAGTTCTTCAAAATAACCAAAATGACCCGGGCCAGGAAGTAATTTGTTTTATAAAATGAAAATCAAGAGATCCATCCCAGTATAAGTTGCATTTCATGACAAAAGCGAAAGGAAGCATGTAGAAAACCAATTTTACACTAAGACCATTGGCTGCTATTTTTGGACAGTGGGAAAATTGAGAATCAACACAGCAACCAAAACCAATATGTCATGAAAACAATATTTAGCATTATTTTATTCTGGGGAGTGATGTCGGCTCACGGGTCCGACCCACTGACAAACGCACCTGCTTCCGGAACCACTCCTGTGGAAACCGGATTTCAGCTTGTCAAGCAGGAAGATGATATCAGCATCTATATCCGGTGGCTTCTGGTGGATGAAAAACGGTCGGCACGACAAATGAAGGTCACTTTTGCAGTCGAAGCCCCGGAGGAGAAGGCCCTCTCTGTGCTCCTGGACGACTCCTCCTTCACCTCCTGGATGAGAGGGACCAGGGATTATCACCGGGTTCATACGGTTGATTCCGGTAATTGGTACTCCTACATCCAGTTTTCCATTCCCTGGCCGTTGAACGACCAGGATTGCATCATCCATTATCAGATGCAAACCGCTACCGAAAAAATTACGGAGATAGTTCTTACCGGTGAACCGGACTATCTTTCAACGGTTGAAGGTGTAACAAGGATCTCTCACATGGAGGGGATGTGGAAGCTGGTATCGGCCGGAGCCGACCGCACCCTGGTAGAGTATGTGATCTTTTCGAGGCAGCCCTCCTCCTTTCCCAGATGGATCACCGATCCGATCATTCAAAATAACATGATCCGCACCATGAGTGCGTTTCGCGAACAAGCGGTCAGGCGGACGAGCGAACAAGGGGACAAGGGGATGGGAAATGAAGTTACTGAAAGGAGGTAGTGATGGCTGCAACTTCAAGTTTTGCTATCAGAGACCGGTTTCGAATCCGCGAGAAACTGCTCCGGATCAAAGCGAACCCCCGGAAAGTTTCGTTAGGATACGCCCTGGGCGTGTTCCTGGGAACCACTCCGTTCATTGGCACGAAGGTCTTTATTGCCTTGATCTGTACCTATATCCTGAAATGGAACAAAGTCTCTTCCATCATCGGGGTTTACCATATAAATATTTTAACCGCTCCGCTGTTCTACGGATTCTCTTTCCTCGCCGGAAAATGGATCCTGGGATATGATGTCGTGTTCATATTTCCCGACACATTCACCTTCTCCGCATTCTGGGAAGCCTTTGCCGGGAACATGATGATCTTTTACTGCCTGCTTGCCGGTGGGATCGCATTGGGTCTACCCATGGCCGTCGGGGGATATTATTTATCGATGTTTATGCTGAAGGGGCACAAAGGCACAGCGGAACAAGGACGAAGGACGAAGGACGAAGGACGAGGGACGAAATATCCGGTACCCTCCCCCCCTGTTTACACTTTAATCACCGGCGCCAGCAGTGGTTTGGGCAGGGAGATGGCGATCGAATGCGCGGCCCGGAGGATGAACGTAATCCTGGTGGCCCTGCCGGGAAGGAACCTGGATGTGCTATGCGATATGCTGGAGAAGGAATATCACATCATCGCCCGGTATTATGAGGAGGACCTCACCAGCCGGGGAGCCCTCGAGGGACTGGTGGAGGATGTGCTGAAACATTACCGGGTGAACTTTTTAATCAACAATGCAGGCACCGGAGGCACCATTCCTTTTGAGGAGTCTTCGGTGGATTACCTGGAGAGGATTATCCTATTGAACATTACTGCCGTATCTTTGCTGACACGTTTACTGGTTCCCGAACTGCGGAAGCACCCGGAAGCCTGGATCCTGAATGTCTCCAGCATGGCCGCCTTCAGTCCGTTCCCTTACAAGACCATTTACCCGGCTTCCAAGGCCTTTGTATCTAACTTTTCGCGGAGCCTGGGACAGGAGCTGAAAGATTCCGGCGTCAGGGTGGGGGTGTTGCACCCGGGACCCATTGCGACCAATCCCGATGTAACGATCCGCATCATCAGGCAGGGGGCGAACGGGCGGCGTGGTTTGCTTCCTGCCCGGGAACTGGCCCGGATCGGGATCACCGGAATAAAGAGTGGAAAAAGGGTGATGATCCCCGGGATGGGGAACATCCTGAACTGGCTGATGATGACGAAGCTGCCAAAATTCATCGTACTCCCGACTCTGTCGCGGGCGATGGTTAGGGAGATCAGGAAAGAGGAGCTGGTGGCGGCGTGATTTCCGTGGTGCGGTGGTGCATTGGTGAGGGTGGTGAGGGTGGTGAGGTGGTGAGTATTGTCATTGCGAGGAGCGGAGCGACGCGGCAATGGTGAAATGGTGAAATAGCGAGATAGTGAAATAATTCGTAAATCGAAAATCGAATCAATCGGAGATCAATATGAAGGTACTTGTTACAGGGGCCAACGGACTCCTCGGGGCGAACATCGTCAGGGAACTGGTCGGGCGGGCTTACCGGGTGCGGATATTAGCCCGGGAAACCAGTGACCTCATGGGGATAATGGGGGTGCCTTTTGAACGAGTGACTGGGGACATTCTGGATCCCGAGGTTGTTGACCATGCAGTGGAGGGATGTGATTACGTCATTCACTCAGCCGCCAATACCAGCCAGTGGCCGACCGCGTATGCTCATTACGAGGCGGTAAATGTGCACGGGACGCAGCATGTGATGGCTGCGGTGAAAAGGCATGAGGTGAAACGGTTTGTCTTTGTCAGTTCCGCCAACGCATTCGGGAACGGGACGAAGGAAAAGCCAGGCACTGAGCTGTTCGAGTTCAACGGTTTCAGGATCGGCTCCGGGTATATAATCAGCAAGTTCGTGGCCCAGCAGTTGGTGCTGGCAGAAGTGGAACAGAACCACCTTCCGGCCATTGTGGTCAATCCCGCCTTTATGATCGGACCGTACGACTCGAAACCCAGCAGCGGGCAGATCATCGTGATGGGGATGGGGAAAAAGGTTCAGGTCTCTCCTCCCGGAGGGAAGAATTTCATCCATGTGCGCGATGCAGCCATCGCCACCTGCAATGCCCTCACCATGGGTCGGATAGGAGAGTGCTATCTGCTGGCGAATGAAAACATTACATACCGGGAATTCTTTTCCCTGCTGAACGAAGTCACCGGGGAATCACCATCCTCTGTGGGTCTGCCAGGATGGGTTTTAAAGACGATCGGAGCAGGGGGTACTCTGTTTGAAAAGGTCTTCCGCAAACCGGCTCCCTTGAACCTCGTCAATGCCCGTCTTTTATGCCTTGGGAACTATTATTCAGGGCAAAAGGCTGTTGAAGCATTAGCATTACCACAGACGCCTATTGAGGAGGGGATCCGGGAGGCGATAGGGTGGTTCAGGGAGAACAGGGCGGGGTTGATTTCCGAATGATTCGATTTTAGATTTACGAATTTCAGTAGGCAGTCCTCAGTTGGCAGTTGGCAGTTGGCAGACAGAAATCCACCTGTCCGCTTGTCCGCTTGTCCGCCGGTCCGCTTCAATTCGCCAAATCCAGCCTCATTATTGACCTAACAAGTTATTTAACAATTCCGGCTATATTGGTAATATTGCAGAGAAAAACCTAATAAGCCATCAGTATGAAAGTTAAATCTTCCGCCAGCCTATTCAGATTCAAGTCAGGCATTACTGCTCTTCTTGTCCTTGCATCATTGTGTTGCCACACGGTCAATTCCCAGGACAATGCATCGGGCATGAAATACCGGACTATCATGGTTTTGGCCAAGATTGAGCAGACCGAGATCAAAAAGCAGTTTGAAGATGCCATGGTCAACGCTTTGAAACAAAAGGGTTACAACGCCATCCCTTCTTATGCCAATGTAACTGCTGAAGACCTGGGTAGTACCGAAAAGTTTATTGCCCGGATAGATACACTGAAGGTTGATGCACTGCTGGCATTTACCTTGCTGGGAGTGGAAACCAGGGTGGTAAACACCCCCGCTGATCTATGATTTTGTGAAGAAGACCACCAAGGCACTGTTCAAACAGAAGGTGCTCTGAATGGCCTATAACGCCTTGATCGGGTGTGATTGTATGGTCTGACCCAAACCGGGATCCTGGACCATGAGGGACCTCCCTACTTAGAATCCCCTACCACCCGTCAGTACCCCATACACCTTCGGCGCCAATGTCCGCAACACCCATCCGGTTCCGATACAAAAAGAGAGGATAAGTACCGGCAGGGTCATAAAGGCCCACATCCGGGCATAGGGCGATGGGCGGAAGAAGTCAATCACAGGATCGATGCAAAAGGCGACCATCGGTGCATGTGCGACATAAATGATGAACGAGAAAGCAACCAGCCAGACGAACCAGCGCCGGGCCATGGCCCACCTGACCAGATTGTCGAACCCATACCAGCAGGTCACGAGTCCACTGAAGATCATCACCTTGTGCATCAGGGTCAGGGAAGGGTAGATGCCTTTCCCAAGCCAGGGTTCGCCTGTAAAGGCCAGGATGGTCTTGGCCGCCGCCAGGGTCACAAAGGCGATGCCCCACCACAGGGGGTTCAACAGCTTCGGGGGTGTTTCAATGTTGAAACCGGTTTTCCGGATCCACACTCCCAGGGTGAAGAAAAGCAGCCCCTCTCCTTCGAAAATGATGAACCCGGCTGTTCCCAACCAGAGGAGGGTGGCAACGGAGAGAAATATCCACCGGGCGACGTTGTGGTTTAGGCACCACAGGATAAGTGGGTAGGCCAGGTTGTAAAAGAAGAGCACCCGGATAAACCAGAGCTGGTAAGGAATCGGAAGGAAGAGCCAGCGGAAGAGCAATTCGTACCACCGGTACTGGTGGATCAGATCACGGGAATTGTCGATCTGCACCACATTGGAATTGGCTACCAGTTCCCTGCCGTAGGGCCAGAATTCGAGGAACCAGACCAAGAGAATCCCCAGAGCGCTCCAGATCAGGTAGGGGACAATAAGGGTGCGAAACCGCTTCCAGGCCCGCTGCTTATAGGGCCGGTAATCGTTCATGGCAAAGAGGAATCCCGAGATGATAAAGAGCATCGGGATCCGGAAGCGGAGGAGCCCGTCGGCCAGGAAGTATTCCGTGAAGCCGGTCAGCGTCAGCGCTTCCCCGGGAAGCGTCCAGGGCTGCAGGTAGCGGATGTTTAGGTTATACTCGTGCACCACCACAAGCAGTGCCATGGCCAGGAAGGACCAGAACCGGAATTTGGAGCTGACAAACGGATCAAGGGGAGAGGTCTTCACCGGGAAAGCGGATTTCAGGAAGAAGGTAGCAAGCAAAAGTAGCTAATTTATCCACTATTCCGTCAGCATTCGCAACGTCTCTTACTGCTCTATGGTTTAATTCGCCGGAATAGTTTCATGCTCATTCCATTTCCAGGCATACCAGACAATAAATGCTGTGGTCAACACCTCTATGATCCCGCATCCATCAATCCCATTAAATCACAGTACATGTAATTCAGTGTTGCAAAGATCCACAGGGTGGAGAGAATTACTTTTTTGTCTAATTTTCCGGGTTCATAAGGGCTGTTTTAAAATTCAAGGTACACTATCCATTTGATGGTTTATCGAATATAAGGAGAATCAGATACAGAATCAGCTACCGCTGAAATTGAAACCACCATAGCAGAAGGAGATGTTTGTGAGCATCGACAGGGTGGTGGGGTTTAAGCGGTGGCCGGAGGGATAGAGAAGAAGTTGGCAGTTTGCAGTGGGCAATAATTTTACCATTTTGCACTTTGCATCTTGCACTTTCTTAGCTCCATGCATCACCTGCCAGTTGCAATCCCTCCAGGCTTTCCAGAACAATCCCTTCGGAAATACCAACACGCCGTTCAATTACCCGTGCAAGCTGTTCCCGGGAGCCCAGGGTCTGGTGGTTCGCAGCACTCCGGGTAAATTCGGTGACAGTAAGATTTCGGATAGATAAAAACAGATCCCCTTCAAACCTGGTTATCAGCAGGGCATTCATGAATGTTGCCTCCTCTCTGAATGAATTCGCTATCACCTGTAGAAATTCCCCGATCTGCCTGGGTGTGGGATTGATACAATAACCATGTTTCAGCATACCGTCCCGGAAGAGTCCCATCTGATGACGGTTGTTGTCATCCCGGGGTTTCAGCACATATCGTTCATTTCCTATGATGATCTCATAATCGGTTGACAAGTCTAACGGAAAGGGCTCTGAAAACGGTGCGCCATAACCGGTGTCGACAAGAAATTCCCGGTTCTCAATTTTTACGATGTTGACGATATGAACATCCGGATTCTTCATATCCGCCCCGCAGAGTTTCACCTCATACCCCAGCCAGGTGAGGAGCCGGTTCAGATAGAAGTTGTTGGCATAGCAAGTACCTCCGAAATGGTACTTTTCAATGCCATCAAGGTATAATTCAAAATCAATTAAACTTGTCAGGCCTGATCGTTTTTTATAGAATAATTTGGAGATGTTTTCAAACGGGACAGTCGATGCATGTGCCCGGATAATTCTCTTCAATGCCTCCAGACCGGGTCTCTCTTTTCTGACACCCAGGAGTTGAAGGTATTTTTCACAATACTTTTCCAAGCAGTAAAAATACTATCTATTTTGCCATTTTCATGGCAATTTACTTCGGCTCAGGGGAGTTTTTCTCATGAATGAAAGGAGAAAGAAAAAAACAGGAATCCAATGCTGAGAATTACTCAACATTTGCTGTTTTACAACTCCTTTACAATGATTTTTCCAGCAAACTCATGAGTTAGTTGCGTACTTTTATCAATAAAAACATGGGAACAAAATTTTTTCTGGTAAAATGGATTGGAGTTACAAGTATCTCATGGATGGTGGGACTTATCTTATCGTTCGTTGTGGCATACCTTGTGAATAGTATCTATCCTAAGGAAACGAATCTGGTTTTAGGACTTTGTGTTGGAGCATCCGTCGGGTATTCACAATGGGGATTTTTATTACGAAAGCAGATGAAGATTACTGGCTGGTGGGGTATGGCATCTACCTTCGGACTGGGAATTCCGTTTATCCTGGTGGTGATCGGAAATGAAGTTGGCGTTGACCTTCCCGATTTGCCTGGTGGTGATATGACAGATAGACTGATTATAGGTCTACTAGGAGGATTGCTAGGGGGGTTACTCCAATATCCTCTTTTAAAACATCAATTCAGGAGAACCTATTTATGGATTCTTGCAAGTTCTATAGCATGGGGAAGCTGCTGGATGACTACTGCAATACCGGGAATATCGGGTTTCATTGGTGTCATCATGGGAGGGATTTTCCTTTCCGTGATCACAGGAGCATGTTTAATATATTTGCCCAAACGTTAAACCAATGAACACTCGGATTTATATATTGAGTATTACTCCATTTAGGAGAATCGGTGTTCCCAATGGCTGATTTGGTGTTTGAAAAAGTGAAAGAATAAACATCCAGCATCAAGCATCCAGCATCAGGCTTCCAATCAGCGGCCAGGCACAGACAGCCAGTAAGGCAAGGGTCAACAGAGGCTGCAGTGCATTTTTCAGGTTCCTGTTTTTCGTGGCGAAGATATCCCAGGCGTGTACACACATTGTCTGTTTCGGGTGGGCACTCATAGATTTCATTTTATTTTCAACTTTTCAGTCGGATAAAAATACTAAAATTAGGTTTATCTTGAGTACCGACTGGAAACACCGGGAATCAATGTTTTATCTACTTTTACAGCCAGAAACTCTAGGTCCGTTTATTTTGTTCTTATGAGGATAACGTTATACGGAGCCGCCAGCGGAGTGACCGGAAGCGCCTACCATGTCCGGACCAGCAAAGCCGACATTCTGATCGATTGCGGCATGTTCCAGGGAGGGAAGCAGGCCGAAAAACTGAACCGTTCGGCTCCTCCGGTTGATTTCACAAGGCTCGATTCCATTGTGCTGACCCATGCCCACCTGGACCATTGCGGACGTCTTCCACTGGCTATCCGGGCCGGGTATGGCAACGCCATCTATGCCACTCCTGCCACCATCGAAATAGCCGCATTGATCCTCCGGGATTCGCTCAAGGTATATACCAGCGATCTGGAGAAACTCAACCGGATGCTGCAGCGCCAGGGGAAAAAGATGCTGGAACCCATCTTTGACAAGGAGGATGTGGAGCAGGCTATCCGGCAGATGGTAGCCATACCCTACCTGCAACCTTATCCGGTGGCTCCAGGCATTCACGTGATTGCCAGGGAAGCCGGCCATATTCTGGGATCGGTCAGCCTGAAAGTCATCGCCACGGAAGACGGGAAGGAACGGTCGGTCGTTTTTTCAGGCGATCTGGGAGCCACCGGGATCCCGATCGTGAAAGATCCCGAACCTTTCACGGATGCCGATATGGTCTTCATGGAATCAACCTACGGCGACAGGGACCATAGATCCCTTAGCGCTACTCTTGAAGAGGCGCGTACCATCATCCTGAAAGCCATCGAATCAAGCGGGAAGATCCTGGTCCCCTCGTTTGCCGTGGGCCGCACGCAGGACCTGCTCTATTACCTGGGTGAAGCATTCCACAAGGAAAACCTTCCGCCGTTTCCCGTTTACCTCGACAGCCCCATGGCGATCCAGGCGACAAAGATCTACCTGCAACATCCAGAATTGTATGATGAGGAGACCCAGGTACTAAACCTCCGCGGACAGTTCCGCAAAGACCTGGCTAAAATCCATCTCACAGAGACCCCTGATCAATCGAAACAGATCAACGAAGTAACCGGCACCTGCATGATCATTGCCGGCTCCGGCATGTGTACCGCCGGCCGTATTGTTCATCATCTACGCCATAACCTGTGGAAACCGGAGACATCGGTGGTGATCGTCGGGTACCAGGCCGTTGGGACCCTGGGACGGCGACTTGTAGAAGGAGCCCCGTTTGTCAAGATCTGGGGAGAATCCATTGCCGTGAAAGCGAAGATTTACAGTCTGGGGGGCTTCAGTGCCCATGCCGGACAGACGGACCTGCTCCGGTGGTTCAGCGCCATCGCCCCGTCCAACCCCCGGGTGGTACTGGTTCACGGGGAGGATAAAGCACGTGCAGCGCTGGCGGAGAAATTACTCCGGCAGTTCGGCGTGAAAGCGGAGATCCCGGGATATGGAGAGGAGATACAGATCGGAATTTGAAAATCATGTATATTTGCACTCCTGTTTCGGGACGTTAGCTCAGTCGGTTCAGAGCGCTGCCTTCACACGGCAGAGGTCACTGGTTCGAATCCAGTACGTCCCACCTTTTGAATAACGAATTACGAATGTAGAATTACGAATTGAGAATCAATCACGAGTACCTTTGAAATAATATAGTTTACGAGTAATTTACTATTCAATTACCAGAGTTACTTTTTCCTTTCTCATTCCTTCGGCGCTTACTTCGACCTCTACCACGCCCGGTATTTGTTCAGATCCGACAAGGATCATCGCTTTTCCGTAAAACAGGCTCACCGTATCAGATTGAAACGGCTGAAAGGATTGCGGATTGCCGTTGCAGACACCTGCGATGAAACCGGGGCCGGTCAGCGTGATCGTAACCAGATTATCGGCCAGCGGGCATAAATTACCATTTTCATCAACCACTTCAACCAGGATAAAGGACAGATCCTCTCCATCGGCATGCAGGCGTGTCCGGTCAGGAGTCAGCTTCAACTGCGCGGGCTTTCCTGCCGTTTTTACGGACGCTTGGGCGATGACTTTTCCCTCTTTGTAAGCTACAGCCGTCACCTCTCCCGGCTGATAGAGCACATCATACCACATCAACCTGAAGCGTTCAACAGATTTATCTGAACCGGGATCTTTGCACTTTTTTCCATACGATGTACCATTCACAAAAAGTTCGGCACAATCCCCGTTTGTGTAAACAACTACCGGTACGGTATCCCCGATCCGGTTCGCCCAGTTCCAGTGAGGCAGGATGTGGATGGTGGTCTCCTCAGGTCTCCAGCAGCTTTTATAAAGGTAGTACCGGTCCTTCGGAATGCCGCACAGATCCACGATCCCGAAATAGGAGCTCCGGGAGGCCAGACTATCGGACCAGCCTTGTGTTCCGACCCAGTAGTTGGTGTAAGGAGTGGGTTCCCCGAGGTAGTCAAAGCCTGTCCAAACGAATTCCCCTGCCACATAGGGCTCCTGCTGCTGCCACATGAAATCGTCATCGGCCAGTTCGGCCCATTCCGGAGCATTCAGGTCGTAAGAACTTACCTGCAGGGAGGTGGTGAAATCGGTTTTCACCCGGGGTAGCGGGAATTCATAAAAGCCACGGGTACTCAGGGTGGAAGCCGATTCGCTTATGACAACCGCCTTGCCGGGTTCCAGCTCCCTGGCAAGGGCATACCTCCGGCCATAATTCCAGGCGTGCACGTCATAGAAATCAAAGTGGCGCAATGCAGCGCTTTTATAACTGTCGCAAACCAGGGTAACAGGACGGGTGGTATCATAGGTTCGGACATACCCGATCATGGTCTGAAGCTTTTGAAACCCATTATGTTTATTCCATTGTACATCCCCGATTTCATTGCCCACACTCCAGATGAATACCGAAGGGTGATTCCGGTCACGCAGGATGAAATTCCGGATATTCCGGTGGGCGAAATCATCAAAATCAGTGGTGTCGGTGATATCCGCTTTGGCATCATATTTATCAAACACCTCGTCGAACACCAGGATCCCCATTTGATCACACAGGTCCAGGACTTCCGGAGCCGGAGGATTGTGACTGGTACGGATGGCATTACAGCCCATCCCTTTCATGATCTCCAGCTGACGTTCCATGGCCCGTTCGTTGAAAGCAGCCCCCAGCGGTCCGAGGTCATGGTGAAGATTGACTCCCCGGAGCTGGAGTCGTCGTCCATTCAGGTAAAAACCGCTGTCGGCCGTAAAGTAGAAATCCCTGATCCCGAAGATGGTTTGAACAGAATCAACACGGTCCTGACCTTGGTAAACCTCTGTGATCAGGGTATACAAAGCCGGGTTGTCGACATCCCATAGCACGGGATCAGAAACAGCTATCATGGATTCAAGAGCCAACTTGCCGTATGGTCCGATTTTCCCGGTGAGCTCTTTCTTTGCGACCTGGATGCCATCAGGGGACAGAATGGTGTGTTCGACCCAGACCTCCTCAGCCTGAGGTGAACAGTTCGCAATAGTGGCAGCGATCCGGATGGTTGCCGATTGAAGTCCAATCACAGGGGTGGTAATAGAAATTCCCCAACTATCCACGTGAACGGGATTCACAGCGATCATCCGGATCTTGCGGTAAATCCCGGCACCGGGATACCAGCGACTCTCATGCTGCCGCGTATCGACATGGATCGCCAGTGTGTTTTCCTTTCCGGCAGTAATGTAATCGGTAATATCAACCCAGAATGAATTGTATCCGTAATCCCATCGGCCGGCTAGGCGCCCATTCACAAAAATCTCCGGAAAGGCCATGATACCGTCGCATAGCAGATAAATCCGTTTCCCGCCATAGCGCTCAGGGATCTCCAGTTTTTTTCGGTACCAACCCTCTCCCTTCCAGGGCAGTTTTCCTGTACTTCCATCTCCATCGACGATCCAGGGTCCTTCGATTGCCCAGTCGTGCGGGATGGTCACCGTCTCCCAGGAGGAATTATCAAATGACTTCTCCCAGGCCAGGGCATGGGCCCCTTTGGAAAACTTCCAGCCCTTGGTCAGCGTGATAATCTCCCGCTGCTGGGCAAAGCTCAGGAGGGAAGAAAAAACTGAGAAGAGAATCAGGAAAACCGGGGCGGATCTTTTCATATTGTTGCTATTTTATTAGGCACAGGGGCACAAAGGCACAGGGGCACAAAGGCACATCTGACCAGAACTTCCTGTATACTTCTTACGTCTCACGTCTCACGTCTCACGTCTCACGTAAAACAAACACCTTTCCTTCAGGCACTCTTTGTTCTGTTCACTGAAACTACATTCCGGAACTGTTGCAGGCATGGTTATCTTTAGCTCTGATTCAAGAAATTTCGTCGTCTCCAGGATGGCCAGGTAGCTGTCCCGTTTGCAACAGCGGGGACCACCGTGGTTAGCGATAACGGTAAGCGCCCGGGCCGTCATCAGGTTACTGAGCTTCCACTCCTGCGTTTTGAGAGGGGAGGAGTCGAGGATCAGGCTGAAAAAAATCCCGGTCCCCATGGCCGCGCCACAGGTTCCATGGGATCCGCAGAAGCCACCCAGGATATGAGCCGACCGTTTCCTGGCCGACTCCAGTTTCCTGCGCTTCTGTGCCGGATCTCCTTTCAGGTTGTAATAACAGGTGAGCAGTACCGCAGGCACCAGGAAATGGTGTTCGGGACCATGCATTTTCACCGATGGGTGATGCATGATCCGGCCGGAGAGAGCGATGGGATCGGTCTCTGCATGATCCAGGCAAATCCGGAAGATCAGCTCAAGTGCATCAGTGGCATGGCAGTGGTCACAAATAAAATGGTCCTGGAGACAGGAAGCATTGGAGTGAAACGATTTTCCGCAGAAATGGCAGGAGAGCAGACGTTCCGAATCAGCGTACTGAATGTCATTGCCGCAAATCAGGCAGCCGGAGGAGTGACTCATGGGGCGTTTTTTTGCAAAGATCGAAAATATCGTGAATATCGTGAATATCGTGAATATCGTGGATCAAGGAGTACTTGAGTCTTGAGTCTTGAACCTTGAGCCTTGATTTTCCCTATCTTTGCCCCCGCTTATGAACCGGCGGACATCCATTATCCTGATCATCGTTGCCGCTATCCTGACCCTAACAGGTTGCACCATCTCCACTACCAGCCGCGAGTGGAGGATTACCTGGGACAACGAGAAACTGGCAGCAAAAACGTCGTACCTCGATCGTGTCCGGAATCAACCCCCAAAGCCTTCCCGTCCCAACGTGATCCTGATAGTGGCTGACGACCTGGGTAAATACGATATAACGACCTATGGCAGCGGTCCGGTCCTTACACCGAACATCGACCGGCTTGCAGCCGAAGGAATATTGTTTGAAAATGCTTATGTGACAGCTCCCATCTGCTCCCCGTCGCGGGCAGCCATACTCACGGGAAAGTACCCGCAACGGTACGGATTCGAATCCCAGCCCATGGAGTATTATTCATCCAACATACTGGAATACCAGGCGGGAAAAAATGCCGGTTTTCTGGGCGACTGGAAGGTGGTGACCAATCCCAGTTACCCTGCAGAATGGGAAATCGCGCAGCAGGGAATACCCCTCACCGAGATCACCCTTCCTGAACTGATGCAGGCCGCCGGGTACCGGACTGCTATCATCGGGAAATGGCATCTGGGCGCAGGAAAAACGCAGGTACCGATGAAACGGGGCTTCAACGACCAGTATGGTTTTTACGGCGCCTTTTCACTTTATACCCCTTCGCAGAAGACGCCCGGCTTCAGACATTTCATCCAGGACGACTTCAGCGCCCGCTACCAGTGGAATATGAAGCGACGTTCCATCGTAGCCATCCGTCTCAACGGACGGGTCGTCAAAGAGAAGGAGTACCTCACATTTGCCATCCGGGATCAGGCAATCCGGTTTCTGGAGCAGTACCGGGATGAACCCTTTTTTCTCTACATCCCCTTCAATGCACCCCACATACCATTTCAGGCACCGGAATCCTATTGCGAACGGTTCGCCGATGTGCAGGATCCCAACAAGCAGGTCTATTATGCCATGATTGCTGCGCTGGATGACGCTATCGGGGAGATCCTGTACAGGGTGAAGGAACTGGGACTGGAAGAAAATACCCTCATCTGGTTCATCTCCGACAACGGCGGAGCCAGTTATACCGGAGCTACAGATAATGGCCCGTTGAAAGGAGGAAAACTTACTTATTTTGAAGGAGGGATCAATGTTCCCTTTGTTATGAAGTGGAAAGGGCAGATTCCCGCAGGAATGATTTACCGGCCGGCTGTTTCCGCACTGGACATATTCGCTACCAGCATCACTCAAACCGGCCCCGACCTGCCTGAATGGATGGTTCCTGACGGGGTAAACCTCCTTCCGTACCTCTCCGGCGAGGTATCCGGCATTCCGCATGAACGGCTTTACTGGCGGGCCGGCCACATCCGGGCGATCCACGTAGGTGACTGGAAGATGATCATGAGCATCCGCGACAAATGGCTGCATCTGTACAATCTGAAAACAGATCAATCTGAGCTGATCGATCTGAAAGATGAGAAACCGGCAACCCTGAAACTGTTGCAGGAGTACTTCGACAGCTGGAATGTAAGGCTTCCGGCCAAACCAATGTGGCCCCGTATTATGGACAGAAAGTTTATCTTTGACGGCCGGGAGTACTGGTTCCCTGCGTAAACAGGATTGCACATGACCCCATCACTTTCCTCCCTTCATCACCTCATCACCTTTCTTTTCCTGACCTTCCTGACTTCTTTTCCTGCTGACCTTTCCTCCCGGCGTCCCCACCTGATCATAGGCGCCCATGTGGATCAACAGATGCTTTTTGATCCCGGTCTCAACCAGCATTATTATACACCGGGCATTGCCCTCGATATGGAGGTGTCAAAGAATAAGCTGGCCGGGCAGATCTCCCTGGGAATGAAGGGAGCAGGACCAAGAAATGTCGTCGATAACCCCACCCAGTTCACCAAGTATTTTGTGAACCTGGACCTTTCATTCGGCGTTTTCCTGATCAAGCACCCTTCCTTTAAATGGCGGTTCAACGTGGGAGCATCCAACCTGTTTAACCTGAATAAGTACCACCCTGAATCGGCTTTCAACATTCCCGGATACTCCCTGCAGGCTTACCCCGAGTTACATTTTCGCTATAAGTATTACGTAGCTGCCCTGTTCTATTCGATACCCGTGCTGGGATTTGACAGCCGGGGGACGGGAATCAAGATCGGCATCGGATTTTAAATGAAGAAAAAAGGACATAGCGGTTCAACACGTGCAGTTATCTTTGCTTTGATTGGCAACTTCCTCATCTTCG
>Ga0208045_1000043_pt1 | contig 60412 bp, 45 predicted proteins | sample PL_2010_200m_FD_184160 | JGI IMG/M metagenome (GOLD analysis project Ga0208045, IMG submission 184160) | Freshwater microbial communities from Powell Lake, British Columbia, Canada to study Microbial Dark Matter (Phase II) - PL_2010_200m... | ecosystem: Environmental > Aquatic > Freshwater >...
GGCAAAGCCAACAACGTCTATGTGACCCGGATTCAGTCGGGAACAGGCCGGCTTTCACCGTCCCAGGTTTGACTCGTGTCAGGGTGCAGATGTTTCGAGAACGCCGGGTGGGCTCTCTGAATGCGCCATAATGATCCTCGCCGGGCCTATTCAACGCGCCCTCCCGATACTCTCGTCTCTCACAACACTCCTTTGACACCGCGCTGGCCAGGCAGAGAAGAACACCAGGAGTTGCCCTGACATGAAAAATACATCCAGCCTCTTTCTCGCTTTCCTTTGTTTCTGCTCGCTGCTTGACGCCCAATCGATCAAGACCCTTGATCTCACGATGGCGCGTGGGCTTGCTGTCGGCGGGTATCGATCGAGCAACGGCGACCAGGTCTTGTGTAAAGACACACTCCCTCTCTTCACATTCGAGTTGAATGATACCGTCCTGAGTTCCTATGGCTGCTCCTCGGTCCTTGAAAGAGATAGCGTCCGATGGACCCACAAATCCGGACTGGAGGGCTCACTCAAGGTCGTGGAGGGATTCAACCGCGGCTGGAAGGCGATTGCCACGTTCCGCAACATGTCGCATCAGAAACAGCAGGTGTCGAATGTGGTTCCGCTCGGTGTCGCTGCGGATCACGTATACATCATCTCGGCAGGGCCCGCTGATTTCGCCCATCGGCTTAGTCGGTCTCAACTCTTCAGGCCAGGACTTGGCCCGATTGGAGTTGTATTGCCCGATAACGCATGGGAATTGGGATTCTGCGATGTGAATGCTGCCTCCTCACGATCCCTGACGGGGATTGCACGCCGTACGGAATCTGGTAAGGCCGACGTGCGGAGATTCCGAACAATTCTCGAGCCCGGCGGGTTCATCCAGTATGAGTTCTACGTCGACGAACATCAAGGCGATTGGCGTGACGGAATGCGGATGATGTTCCAGAACCGCTGGCTCTACGATCTGGACAAGTTCGACAACACTCTCTTCGAGCGCAACGATCTCCGGTGGGCTCGCCATAGCTATCTTCTTCTCCTTCAGTTTGCGTGGGATCAGAATTACTACAACGCTCTCCAAGGCAAGTATGTCTTCGACAGCTTTGTCGTAGAGCAGGACAAAGTGCTTGGCGGCTACGATGCATACATGATCTGGCCGACCTGGCCTCGTCTCGGGCTCGATCAACGGAATCAATGGGACATGTATCGTGATCTGCCGGGAGGACTCAAAGAACTCCGGCGACAAGCGACGGTGATGCATCACCGTGGCGGCAAGTACTTCATCTCCTACAATCCGTGGGACGAAAGTACGCGACAAGAGGACCACAACAAAGGGATGGAGAAGCTGCTGCGTGAGATTGATGCTGATGGCGTTGTTCTCGACACGTGGGGAGAATCGAGCAAAGCGTTTCAGGCCGCTGCGGACCGGGTGAAGCCCGGGATCATTCTCTACAGCGAGGGCATGGCGGTGCCGAAGGATATGCCCGGCATCGTTGCCGGACGCGTGCACGACGCGATCTATCTGCCGCCCCCTCTGAATCTCAACAAGTTGATCAAGCCGGAGATGGCGATCTTCCGCGTGATTCAACTGGCTGAAGGAAGGATCCATCGGGAAACAGCCGTTTCCTTCTTCAACGGCTACGGCGTTGAGCTCAATATCATGAGGCCCGGCAGACCCGATTGGATGGATGAGGAGTTTGCCTACCTCGGACGAACGACCAAGATCTTGCGTGAAAACTCCTCGGCATTTCTCAGCAGCACCTGGGATCCGCTCCTGCCGACTACCGTCGATAGCGTCTGGGTGAACAAATGGCCAACCGCGTCGAAAACACTGTTTACGATCTATAGCCTTCGGCCGGAAGGATTCAACGGGCCGCTTTTCGAAGCGAGCGGTCCTCGTGATTCTCACTTTGTCAGCCTCTGGCATCATGAAGAGCTCAAGCTCGTTGCTTTCGCTGGCAAGTCGTACGTCCCGGCAACGGTTGATGGCTTCAGCCGGTCCTGGCTCGACACTCGCCGTGAAGGAAATATCGACTGTATTGCGTTGTTGCCGAACCTCCTGAACGTGAAGCTTGATCAGGACTCGCTTCGCTTCGAGGCGAAACAAGGGAAGAGAGTTGTCGTGTGGGCTGGAATGCCTTCCTACAGTTGCCGTTTCGCCGAATTCTCTGCCGGTATCCGCACGATCTCCCTGCGGGAACATCTTGGAGCACACGAAGAAAAGTTCGTCGTGCAGTTGTTCGATGACACGGAGCTTCTGGACGAGCGTGTGGTGAATGTCCCCCTCGCCACTCCGCGGTTGATTTCTTGCGTCGTGCGGACTCCTCTCGCCCCTCGAATTCCGGCCGGGATGGTTGAAATTCCGCCAGGAACATTCAAATTCAAGACGGCAAGAAGCTTCCTCAGTCCAAACGAAGCAATCCCATATCCGGGCTACTCTGATGGTCGCGCCGTGGCCGTCTCCCGGTTTTTCATGGATCAGTTTCCGGTGACGAATGAGCAATTCAAGATGTTCATGAAAGCTTCCCGCTACAAGGCGAAAGACACGACGAATTTCTTGAAGCACTGGGTTGCAGGCAGCCCGCCAAAGGGTCTCGAGAAGCATCCGGTTGTGTATGTAGGTTTGGATGACGCGAGAGCATTTGCGCGCTGGAGCGGGAAGCGTCTGCCGACTGAGATCGAATGGCAGTACGCTGCCCAGGGAGCTGATGGGCGAAAATACCCGTGGGGAAATGATTTCGATTCGACAAGATGCAACAACAGCCTGGGACGTTCAACGCCGGTTGATGAGTTTCCGTCGGGAAAGAGCCCGTTCGGCGTGATGGATCTTATCGGAAACGTCTGGCAGCTGACGAATGATGTGTATGACAACGCAAGCAATTTCTTTGGCATCATTCGCGGCGGCTCGTATTACAACCCGGGCTCCAGTGTATGGTATATCAGAGGAGGACCGCAGCCTGTGGACAATCCTCAAATACTCTTGATGGTTTCACCTGCGCTGGACCGAAACGCTACTGTTGGCTTCCGATGTGTGAAGGACGCAGCCGAAACGCATTGAACAACTTATGGAGGTCACGACTATGCAATCGCCTCTTTTAAAACTCCGGGCTCTGGGACTTTTTCTTCTTTGCCTCGTGGCCAGCGATGCCTTCGCTCAGTCGCTTGACAACATTCTCTCTCCGTCGCGGCTACCGTATCTCAAGAACAGCCGCCTCATCCAGATCTCGAGTTACGATCGGACCGGCGGCAATGCTGATTTCGTGCCGATACCCGTGGGTGGCACGGCGGTTCTGGCTGATATTCAAGGGCCGGGTGTCGTCGTCCAGTTTTGGGTTACCATCGGAGCGAAGGACAAGTATTTCCTCCGCCGGCTTCTGCTCAGAATGTACTGGGACGGAGAGGAGAACCCATCGGTCGAAGTGCCGATCGGGGATTTTTTCGGAACAGGATTTCAATACAAGCACTTCGTTACGCCATACATCGGTATGTCGAGCGGTGGATACTATTCATACTTCCCGATGCCATTTCAGAAATCGGCCCGGATTGAAGTGGTGAACCAGACGGGGGCCGAGGTCAATTCGTTCTATTACCATATCGACTACCAGAAGCTGAACAGTCCGCTCGAAAACGATGTGGCGTACTTCCATTCCCAGTGGCACCGCGATGTCAGGACGAAGGAGAAATCGAACTACGTCGTGCTGGATGCCCGGGGGGAAGGACACTTCGTCGGCCTGAACATGTCGATGCAGAGTTACGACGGGGGATTGGGATACCTTGAGGGGGATGAGATGGTCTACGTCGATGGAGAAGCACAGCCCTCGATGTATGGAACGGGGACAGAGGACTATTTCATCGGTGGATGGTACTTCAACCGCGGCGAATTTGCTGCTCCGTATCATGGTCTCATTTTGAAAGACGACTCACTCGGACGGATTGCTGCCTACCGTTTCCAGGTGAACGATGCGGTTCCCTTCAAGAAGTCCATACGCTTCACGATTGAGCATGGCCACGCCAATACAGAGGCAGCGGATTACAGCAGCACGGCATACTGGTATCAGAAAGAGCCGCACAAAAAGTTCGATCCTCCTCTCCCGGCCGGAATGCGGATTCCCCTCAGGGTTGTCGTCCCGAATCGTGCCATCGAGGCAGAATCGGTGGGGCCGGTCGATGCTAATATTCCTGCCACGACTGAGGATATGACGGCCTTCGGAGCTGACTGGAGCGATGGAAAACAGATCAGGATCTGGACCCGGAAGGAAGGAGAATCGTTCTCGTTCATCCTTTCTGGATTGGAACCGCGGTACGAAGTCTCTGTCTATTTCACGAAGGGGCCGACGTATGGCAATTTCACCATTTTCAATGGAACACAGAAGGTCGGGGAGTTGAAAGGATACAGTAGCGCTCCCGAACCGGGCGGAAGACTCCTCCTGCAAAACGTGAAACTCCAGGGCAATTCAATCCCTCTGAGGTTTGTCGTCATCGGAAAGGACCCGAAGTCGACAGGATTCGAAGCTGGTCTCGATGCGTTCGTCCTCGAACCGCGCCGGACGTACATTCCCGAGTGGTACCTCATCGGACCATTCCCGAACCCGCTCGATGCCAATTCGAACAGGCTCGGTCTCGATACGCCATACCCGCCTGAGAAAGAAGCTGATTTTACCAAATCGTATCCGGGAGCCGGAGGGAAGACTGTTCACTGGACGCTCGAGAAAACTCCTGCCAATGGAAACTTCGACCTGATGCGGTTTGAGCCGAATGAGCTCGTTGTCGCGTACGCACTGACGTATGTGTATTCTCCCACGGCGCAGGCGGTCCTTCTGTTCATCGGGACCGATGACGGCGGGAAGGTTTTGCTCAACGATACAGAAGTCTTCCGCAAGCTCACGATTCGGGGAGCAGGAGCTGATCAGGACACGGTCGTTTTGCACCTTTCACCGGGATGGAACAAGCTGGTAATGAAAATCGAGAACAACTATGGTGGGTTTGGATTCTTCGCTCGCGTACGGGACGATAGCGAGTCTTTGCAGTTTGATCCGCTGAAGAGAAAGTAGTAGTTACTATTCGTTCGCTGCAAAAACCACCAATGATACTACGGGAGATCTATGAACGCCTTTCTTACGAAGCTTCTTGCTGAAAAACCCCTTATTACCGATGGCGCCTGGGGAACCCAGATACAAAACCTTGGTCTGCAGGCGGGAGCGTGTCCGGACGAATGGAATCTCGAAAATTCTGAATCCATAGAGAAAGTCGCACGCTCATACGTGGAAGCAGGCAGCCGGATTATCCTCACCAATACGTTCGGAGCGAGCCGTATAATGCTCGATCGCCACGGGCTGGCGGACAAGGCGGCAGCTATCAACAGGGCCGGAGCGGAGATCTCCTGCAGGGCCGCAAAGGACAAAGCTTTCGTGTTCGGATCGATCGGACCGAGCGGGAAACTGCTCTTTACAGGGGAAATCGGTGAAACAGAGTTGAGCGAGGCGTTTGAAGAACAGGCGATGGCGCTCGCGGAGGGAGGCGTGCATGGGATCGTCATCGAGACGATGAGCGAATTGGACGAAGCAAAGCTCGCCCTGAGAGCTGCGCGCAAAACCGGGCTGCCTGTTGTGGTTTCTATGGTGTATGATTCGGGTCAGGAATTCGACCGGACGATGATGGGAACCACGCCCGAGGAGGCGGCGCAGCAACTGAAGAACGAGGGAGCTGATGTCATTGGTGCAAATTGCGGGATGGGAATAGAGTTCATACTGCCGGTCTGCAAGCGATTGCGGGCGGCGACAGATCTCCCTGTTTGGATAAAGCCGAACGCCGGATTGCCGGAATATGTCAACGGCAAGATCATGTACAATATTACCCCCGCACAATTCGCGGCATACGCGTCGAAAGTCCGCGACGCGGGGGCGAATTTCATCGGGGGGTGCTGCGGTACAAGTCCCGACTTCATTCGTGAACTGAAGATTTCCCTCGGCAAGAAGGGACAATAGCGGTCAACCCTTTCACGCAAGCTTTTCTTCAGAGAAGCAAGTGTCGCGTCATGCATGTTTTTTCAATAAGTCGTGCGTCAGTTCATGTCAACAACAAAGGCTCGGCCATACGTACCCACCGTCCCCTCTCGTGCGAAAGCACGTGGGTTGTGAGAGGGGAGCAGAGGGGTGTGTGCTCTTTTCGTGAAAGCTTGATTTGATGTCTGCTTGGGTTTCTGCGTCGTGCCGTGGACTTATTCAAAATTCTTCCGAGACACAACACTAACGACATTCTATGAACAAACCTACCGTTCATCTGATCTGCAACGCGCATCTGGATCCCGTCTGGCAGTGGAGATGGGAGGAGGGATGTGCTGAGGCGATGGCGACGTTCGGGAACGCGGTCGACCTCTTGAGTGAACACAAGAACCTCGTTTTCAATCACAACGAAGCGGTTCTCTATCAGTGGGTACACCACTACGATCCGAAACTCTTCAAACAGATACAGAAGCTCGCGAAGGCCGGGCGGTGGTGTATCAGCGGAGGCTGGTATTTGCAGCCGGATGTCAATATCCCGGGAACCGAGTCTCTGATTCGCCAGATTCTTGTCGGACGAAAATTTTTTCGGGAGCACTTCGGTGCCGAGCCGGAAGTGGCGTACAACTTTGATTCGTTCGGACATGGCGGGGGACTGCCTCAGATTCTCCGGATGGCTGGGTACAAGATGTACATCCACATGCGTCCGGAGGAAAAGGATCTGAAACTCCCCTCTGATCTGTACCGCTGGCAGGGAGTGGATGGATCGCAGATTCTCGCCTACCGCATCTCCATCGGGTACTACCACTCGGAACACGACAACATTGAAGAGAAACTGCGGGAAGGAACAGAGGCCGCATTGAAACTGAATCGCGATGTCCCTGTTTTTTGGGGGATCGGGAATCATGGCGGCGGCGCAACGCGGGACGCACTTTCGATGATCGATTCCTTCATGCGAAAAGAACGAAGGGTGAAGATCGTTCACAGCACGACGGAGAAGCTGTACGGCGCGCTCAAGAAGTACGCGAAGGCTGCACCTGTCGTTGAAGGCGATCTCCAGCGTGTCTTCACAGGGTGCTATACGTCGCTTTCACGCTTGAAAAGGCGCGCACAACGCAGTCTGGCGGAAGTTGTTCAAGCCGAAACTCTGAGCGCGTGGGCCTGGTGGCTGTCGAAAGGCCGCTATCCGGCCGCCGATCTCGACCAGGTGTGGCGCGATCACTTGTTCAACGACTTCCACGACATCCTGCCTGGCTCAAGCGTCGAGCCGGCTGAACTTGACGCATTGGATCAGTATGGCAAAGTCTCTGAGACTGTGCGCCGCCTGCGGCTATCGGCAATCAGCTCATTCAATGCGGGTAAACCGCGAAGACTTTACATACCTGTCCCAGTTTGGAATACAAACCCCTCTTGTGCCTCCGTCCCCGTCGAACTTGAGTGCATGATCGACCTTCGGCCGAAGTGGACAGGCGAATGGCATCTTCGTCTACACTCGCTTGACGGTGCAGAGATCTCTTGCCAGGAGGAACAACCTGAATCCCTGATGCCGTTCAACTGGCGGAAAAAGATCGTGTTCATGGGAGATTTGCCGCAGGTCGGAGTTTCGCGCTATGAACTCCGAATACACGAAGGAACAAAGCAACAAGCGACAGCTCCTGCCCTTCTCAGCCATACCATCGATCGTCAACGGGGACTCATCACAAGTCTTGATGCAGGGGGAGGCCGGGAATGCCTCGCTGGCGCGTTGCTTCAACCTCTCGTGGTAGAGGATGACGGCGACTCCTGGGGTGCGGACCGGTGGAACTATCGCGCTGTGGTCGGTTCGTTTCAATCCAGGCCAGAACAGCACGTCGTCATTGAGTCTGGGCCGATTCGGACGGTGACGCAATCCGATTTCTTCTACCATCATAGCAGAATTGTCCTCAACACCATTTCTTACGCCTTCTGGCCGGTTGTTGAATACCGACTCAGAATTACGTGGGCTGAACCAAGGAAGCGATTGAAGCTTTCGATCCCGACGGTATTCAGGAACGACGCCATCTTCTGTGAAGTCCCCGGAGGATCGATCCATCGCCCTGCCGATGGGGAAGAGCATGTCCACGGTCGATGGTGCATGCTCGAAGGAGACATCAATGGGCGAAGGACAGGATTTGCCGTCATCAACAGCGGGCAGCATGGATTCGATTTCAAGGATGGTGAAATCCGGCTCTCGGTGCTGCGCAGCGCTGCCTTCTGCCATGACCAGGGCTTCAAGATCGCAGAACCTCCCGCAAGGAAATACATGGATCAGGGGATTCATGACATACGGCTTCTCGTACTGGCGGGCGACGCAGACGTAGTGCGCTCGTCTCTTTCGGGTCTCGCAGATTGGCTGAGCGCTCCGCCGATCATCTATTCGCATCTTCCAATTGGCGATCAGGTTGGACAAAGCAGTGAATTCATGACGCTGCAGCCCCGGACTATCCGCTTGCTGGCGACAAAACGGTCGGAGGATAGCAAGTCCCTTATTCTCCGGTTGCAGGAAACGACAGGTGTGCGTACGAAGGCGAAGGTCGCCACTGTGCGATTGAAATCCGGGTTCGTTCTTTCATTCAAACCATTTGAGATCAAAACAATCCGACTCGAGAAATCCGGGAGCTGGCGGGAAGTCGCATTGATAGGGGAAGAATAGGGCTTTCATGAGACCAGATATCGAACAACTGATGCTGACCTTGCGACGAGGGAAGGGACGATTTGTGCCCATGATCGAATTGGGCGTCCACCCCAAAATTAAGGAGCGGTTCCTGGGAAGGGAGATAAAGACTCTCCAGGACGATATCGACTTCTGGCATAAAGCGGGCTACGACTACGTGAAGCTCCAGCCGGTTGCAGACTTCAATCCGGCGAAAATCGGGGCTGAAGAGCACCAGACCTATAATGAAGACGGCACGCTCAATCGTAAATGGGCTTCGGAAAGCAAAGGGGTCATCGCCAGCTTCGAAGACCTGGAGCGATACAAATTCCCCTCGACGAGTGATTTTGACTACTGGAAGTTCGAACAGGTGCGATCGCTTCTTCCCGAAGGGATGGGAGTCATCGGTCAGTACGGTGACATCTTCACCATGACATGGGAGATGATGGGATTCGAAACATTCTCGCTCGCACTCTACGAAGATCCCGACCTTGTCAAAGCTCTGAATGACAAGATCGGTGAGCTCGTGGTGAGTATGTTCGAGTACTTCGCTCAATCGGATGCTGTCGATGTCATCTGGTACAGTGACGACATCGCGTTTACGCAGGGCCTCCTGGTCTCTCCGGCAACGTTGCAAGCCTATTTTTTCCCCTGGCTCAGGCGAATCGGCGAACTCGCACGAAAAGCAAACAAGCCCTTGATCTACCACACAGATGGGGTCCTTTGGGATGTTTTCGAGGACATCATCGCCTGCGGTGTCGACGCAATCCATCCCATTGAACCGAAATCGATGGATATCGCCGAGGTGAAGCGGCGGTACGGGGACAAGTTGTGCATCTTGGGAAATGTCGATGTCGACGTCCTCGCGCGGGGATCGAAAGAAGATATCCGGAGAATTGTCGAGCGGAATATTCAGAATGTGGGCTTCAATGGGGGATATTGTGTCGGCTCGGGAAACAGCATCCCGGAATACGTTTTCTTTGAAAACTATATGGCATTGCTCGAGGCTTCGCGGGAGTTTGGCGACGAGTCCAGATAACGGCGCCACACTGCAAGATCGACTTCCTGGGGCCAGGCAATGTTCCTTTCGTAGTGAAGGAGGTGGGAAGAAAATGAAAACCTCATTCAGGTGTCTGCACGTTATCTTCTTGAGCTGCGTTCTGTTCCTGTGCGGTGCGTTCTATGCTAGCGCACAATCGCAGGACACCAGGCCAAAGTATCTCGACGCGAGTGCCCCGATCGAGGAGCGGATCGACGATCTCCTCTCAAAGATGACGACGGCGGAAAAGGTCGCTCAACTGCAATGCACGCTGAGGAAAATCGAATGGGGCAAGAATCTCACTGTCAATGGTCTCGGCGGCATTGGTCCGTTGCTCCGCTCATTCGCCGCCCAGGAGGCTGCAGCCAAGGCGAACGAAATACAGAAGCTCGCGGTCGAGAAGACCCGGCTCGGAATTCCCATCATCATCCACGACGAAGCTCTCCACGGGCTTATCGGCAACGGCGCGACAAGCTTCCCGCAGGCGATTGGGTTAGCAGCGAGCTGGGATACAGATCTCATATCAAGGGTTGCCACGGTGATTGCAAAAGAAACACGCAGCCGCGGAATCAGACAGGTCCTTTCGCCTGTCATCAACATTGCACGTGACGTCCGATGGGGCCGGGTGGAAGAGACATACGGTGAAGACCCGTACCTGCAGTCGCGCCTCGCAGTCGCGTTCTGCAAAAGCATCGAGACTGAGGGGGTTCTGACCACGCCGAAGCATTTCATCGCGAACGTTGGCGATGGAGGTCGGGACAGCTATCCGATCCATTTCTCTGAGCGGGAACTGCGTGAAGTCTACTTCCCGCCATTCAAGGCGGCGATCCAGGAAGGGAACGCATGGTCCGTCATGTCTTCGTACAATGCCGTTGACGGCCTTCCCGCGTCTGCAAGCAAGTGGTTGCTGTCAGATGTGCTTCGAAAGGAATGGGGCTTCAAAGGATTTGTCGTGTCGGACTACGGTTCAGTGTCGGGTATCATGGACAAACACCATGTTGCTGCGACTCCAAAGGAAGGTGCGATCAAAGCCGTGGAGGCCGGACTCGACATGGAATTGCCGGATATCTACTTCTACGGAGAGCCTCTCCTCCAAGCAGCGAATGACGGCTCCGTTCCAATGGTTGCCATCAATCAAGCGGTGCGGAATGTCCTGCGCGCGAAGTTTCGGCTTGGGCTTTTCGAGAATCCCTATGTTGACCCACGGGCTGCTGCAGCGACCAATGACACTCCCGGGAATCGCGCTCTTGCACGAGAAGCTGGCCGCAAGGCAATCGTCCTGCTGAGAAATGAGAACAACGCGCTTCCATTGAAAAAGGATATCACATCCATCGCTGTCATCGGTCCGGAAGCGGATGCCGTGAAACTCGGAGGGTATAGCGGTTTTGGGACGAAGACTGTCAGCCTCCTTGAAGGGATCAAAAACAAAGTCTCGTCAGGTGTCAAGGTCACGTACGAAAAAGGATGCGATGTGGGATTCGCGTCACTTCCCGCTATCCCAGCTGAGTTTCTGATTCCTCCCGATGCAAAGTCAGGCGAGCAGGGACTTCGCGGAGAGTATTTCAAGAACAAGAACATGCAGGGCACGCCTGACCTCGTTCGGATCGACAAGGGCATCAACTTCGAATGGGCGATGGGATCGCCGGATCCAGGCATCCCGCCTGACGAATTCTCGGCTCGGTGGACCGGCAAGCTGGTTCCGAAGCAATCCGGCACCTATATTCTTGGTTTCAGTTCGGACGATGGCGTCCGGCTCTTCGTCGACGGCAAACTGCTGATCGATAGCTGGTTTGACCGTGGCGCGACGCTGGATGTTGCTACGCTGAAGCTTGAAGCCGGGCGCCAGTACGACCTTCGCATTGAATACTACGAGAATGGCGGATGGGCGTATGCGAATCTTGTCTGGGACGTGAAACGCCCGCTTGATCCGAGGGTCCAGGCGGCTGCAGCGGCGGCAAAACAATCGGAAGTGGCGATTGTGGCGGTCGGAATTATCGAAGGCGAAGGGTACGACAGGGCAAGCCTCGACCTTCCGGGTGAACAGCAGCAGCTCATCGCAGCAGTCGCAGAGACTGGGACGCCGACGATCGTTGTGCTTGTCAACGGCAGTGCGGTGACGATGAAGAGTTGGGTGGACAAGGTGTCGGCGATCGTCGAGGCCTGGTATCCGGGTGAAGAGGGGGGTAACGCCGTTGCTGATGTCCTATTCGGTGATTACAATCCGGGCGGCAAGCTCCCGATCACTTTCCCTCAGGCCGTGGGACAGGTGCCGCTCTACTACAACCATAAGCCGACGGGACGTGGAGATGACTACACGGATATCAGCGGCAGGCCGCAATTCCCATTTGGTTTCGGATTGAGCTATTCGACCTTCGCGTATAAGAATTTGGAAATCTCGCCAGCGAAGATCGATCCAAAAGGTACGGTTCGGGTTTCTTTTGATGTCGAGAATACAAGCAATCAACGTGGGGAGGAGGTAGCGCAGCTGTATTTGCACGATCCCGTGGCATGTGTCACGCGTCCAGTGCAGGAACTCAGAGGTTTCAAGAGAATCGATCTCCGGCCGGGGGAAAAAAGAACAGTGACGTTTTCCCTGTCTCAGGAGGAACTGGGATTCCTGGATGGGTCAATGAAATTCCAGGTGGAGCCCGGATTGATAGAAGTCATGATCGGCAGTTCATCAGAAGACATCCGCGCAAGATCTGTCTTTGAGGTCGTGATTCGATAGGAATATCGAGGGGGGAACCGAATTGGTGCATCAAAACGAAGAGGTCTGTTGATGGAGCGGAACATGCGAAGGTGGAGAGACTCCGTCCTCCAATCCAGAAAAAGGCTCGCCATCCCGGTAATGACTCACCCGGGAATCGCCCTGAGAGGCAACACAGTTCTGGCGACCGTGACAAATCCCCGGCTGCATTTCGAGGCGGTGCGGGCAGTCGCACAGACATATCCAACCGGTGCTTCGACGATGATCATGGACCTTTCTGTCGAGGCCCAGGCTTTTGGAGCAGAGGTGCGCTTCGGCGACAACGAGGTTCCCTCCGTTGTGGGCCGGTGCGTTGACGATGCCGCGTCGATTGACCGGCTGGCAGTCCCGGGTCTCGATGAAGCGAGGGTTGGCCAGTGGCTCGAGGCTTCGAGACTTGCCGCACAAACCATTTCGGATAGGCCAGTCCTCGCCGGATGCATAGGCCCTTTCTCTCTGGCTGCCCGACTCTATGATGTCACGGAGGTCATGACTGCGATCCTCATCGAACCTGACAGTATTCTCATGCTTCTTGAGAAGTGTACACAGTTCTTGATCTCCTATGTTCAGGCGTTCAAAGGGGCAGGAGCAAATGGAATACTGATTGCTGAGCCGGTTGCCGGTGTTCTTTCATCGGACCTCTGCACAGAGTTTTCCTCCGTTTTCGTGAAAAGGATCGTCGACGCTGCGCAGGATGAAGGCTTCCTGGTTATTCTCCATAATTGCGGTGACACCGACACGCTTGTCTCATCGATGCACGGGACAGGCGCGGGCGGCCTGCATTTCGGAAACCGGTGTGATATCGTGAAGGCATTGGCACAGATTCCTCAGGATACGCTCGTCTTCGGAAATATTGATCCCGTCGGGGTTTTCAAGTCGGCCTCTTCTCTGACAGTGCGCTCAGAGACGCTCCAGTTGTTGCGGGCCGCGAAGAAGTACTCGAACTTCATCCTTTCGTCAGGTTGCGATGTCCCCCCGGATGTTCCGCTTGAGAACATTGACGCCTTTTTCCAGGCGTTGAGCGACTATAACGAAGGGAGGATCGACTGATGACACCCTGCTAGTAGTGTCATCATGGATTAGTTGTTTGCGACACGTCAGGTCCGGTTTCTCTTCCATCCTGCAGCAGAGAGGGCGCCGATATGAAACCTCGGAAACTCAAGCCAGTGAAAATCAATCGTCGTGATTTCTTCACGAAGACCGCACTTGGCGGATTGGGCCTTTCATTTCTTTCGTTCACTCCGCAGAACACGCAGCAGAAACGCCTGCAAGCAAAGCCCAAGTCGTTCACGATTCCGCAAGACTCCCTTCCTTCACCCTACGCCCTTAATCTAAGCCCTGCACAGTGGATCTGGTATCCTGCCGGGCGGACGCTCTGCAACACCGTGGTGCTGTTCCGGCGGGGATTCAAGCTCACTGCACCCGTTAAGAAAGCCTCCGGTTGGATCGTCGCGGATAGCCGCTATCGGTTGTTTGTCAACGGGAAGAGGGTGCAATGGGGACCTGCGCCTTCCGATCCACGCTGGGTTGAAGCTGATCCACTCGATCTGTCAGAATTCCTGACAGAAGGAGAGAACGTCATCGGCGTGGAAGTGCTCTACTTCGGCCTCGGGGACGGCACGTGGCCCCTCGGGAAACCAGGATTTCTTTTCAACCTTGAGGTTGAGGCGCGGGACGGAAACGTGCTGAAGATCGTATCCGATCTCTCCTGGCAGACGTTGCTGGCTCGGAGTTGGAAGCCCGGACAATACAAGCGGTGGTTCATTCGGGCTCTGCAGGAAGAATTCGATGCCCGCCTGTACCCCTATGGGTGGCTTCAACCGGAATTCAAACCAGGCAAGGAATGGTTACCGCCGATCAATCTCGGATGTCCGGCAGACAAGCCAAGCAGTTGTGCAGCGTATCCCGAGTACGCAACGGAGATTCGTGGATCCAAAGAAGTCTCTGAACTAAGACGCCGGAGTATCCCGATGTTGAAGGAGACTCTGGTTCCGGCGAAGCAACTGAGTGAGTCGCTCTGGATTCAATGGAACCGTTCCCCTCACGATTATTTTGACAACCTGACTCCCGATTGCTTCGAAGCAATCCGCAAGCCCAGTGCTGCGCAGGTTGACACGGGATCCTGGAAGGTGACTCTCGACGGGGAGCGCGCAGCAGCCCTGACCTTTGAACTCGAAGAGCAGGTTGTCGGATGGCCCTGTTTCACAATCGAAGCTTCTGAAGGAACTGTCGTCGAGCTGATGGTCCAGGAATCGCATGAAGTGGGCGGGCCAGCCCTCCTCAATACACAATTCTATGCCTGGACTCGATTCATCTGTCGAAAAGGGGTCAACGAATTCGAGACGTTCGACTTTGAGAGCTGCCGGTGGATACAGCTGCATATCCGCGGAGGAATCGGTGAAGTCGTCGTGCGAAATGTGGGGATGCGCCGGAGAGTCTATCCTTGGGCGAAGAACCCCGCGATTGCCTGTTCGGAGCCTGCTTTGCTGCGATTATTCGACGCGTCTATCAATACTCTGAACAATTGTGCGCAGGAGACCCTCGTCGATGGCATGGCGCGGGAACGCCAGCAGTATAGTGGTGACGGAGGGCATCAACTGCATGCCATCTACTCAGCATTTGGCGAGACACAGCAAACCGCGCGGTACATGACAACGTTCAGCCAGGGAATCACTCTCGACGGTTACTTTCTCGATTGCTGGCCGGCATACGATCGGCTTGCCCGGTTGATGGAGCGTCAGCTCCAGATGACGTTTTGGGGCCCGCTGCTTGATCACAGTGTCGGCTTCAATTTCGATTGCTGGTACCATTACCTGTATACGGGTGATCTCGAAGCGGTGAGAGAGCCGTACCCAAGGCTCCTTCGCTTTTTCAAGTATCTGCAATCCATAAAGGGAAGTGATGGACTGCTTCCCGCCGAAAACCTCGGTGTGCCTTCGCTGTACATCGATCACAACGCCTTCAAGCGTCAACGACACAAACAATGTTCGTTCAACCTCTACACTGCTGCCATGCTTGAAAACGCGCTGGCCCCTCTCTGTGATGCCTTTGGTGATCCACACTGGGCGGAAGCGGCAAGGCAGTTCGGGGCAGGCTTGCTGAAGCCAACGGTCGGGAAATTCTGGGACCGAAAACGGAACCTGTTCGTGGACAACCTGCCTTGGACGAAGGAGGAAAAGGAATCGCGGTGCTCCGATCGGACACTTGCGACGGCTGTCCTCTTCGACCAATGTCCGGGAGGATCGATGCAGCCTTCCGTCGATATGCTGGCAAACTGTCCACCCGAGATGGGATTCTCCTACCCGGCCAACGCGGGTTGGAGATTGTGGGCGCTCGCAAAGGGGGGACGTGGAGATGCGGTCGTCAATGACTTGCGCACACGATGGGCTCCAATGGATTCGGTCCGCTTGAACAACACGCTTCAGGAATTCTGGACAGTACAAGCGGATTCTGGATCGCAATGGAGCCATTGTGCCGTGGTTCCGCTCTATGTGCTCTACATGAACATAGCCGGCATCAAACCGCTGCTGCCTGGATATCGGAAGTACGAAATCGTCCCGCAGCTTGCGGACATCCGTTCGCTGGAGCTAACTGCCCATACGGTTAGGGGACCGATTCGAATGAAGTGGGATGGTGTTGTCGGAGAGAGGCAACTGCTGATCGAAACACCGCCGGAAGCGGAAGGGGAGATCGCACTCGACAAACGTGAGGAAGTTCTTCTGAAGCGTGTGAGGGGCACGGGGCCATTGAAACGAGCTCGCTATCAACTCCCCGCCGGCAAAAAGGTAATCCTGAATCTGAGGTATACATAGCCAGCACCTTTTCAAGGTCCTCCGGCGCTTACCGGACCTTGAAAAGGTGACATTGAACCACACCCCACCCGCCCCCATGTCCAAGTACCTCAACGGACATACCTACCACGTCTACAACCGTGGTGCACATCAACTCACCATTTTCCGCCGACCGCGACACTATCGCAAATGTATCGGGTTGCTGCTCAAGTACTCAATCCACTACCATGTCAGCTTGCTCGCCCACTGTCTCATGCCAAATCACTACCACTTGATAGTAAGGCAGGAAGCCGAGGGATCGATTTCCAGGTTTCTCCAGACCACATTCAATTCGTTTGTGCAATACTACAATGTCTCGGAATCTCACAGCGGAACTCTCTTCCAGGGGCCGGCAAAGTCTACCGTGGTTGATACCGATGAATATCTGCTTCAGGCGATCCGTTACGTCCATACTAATCCGGTGTCGGCGAAGCTTGTAAAGAGGGCTTCTGATTGGGAATTCTCAGACTGCTCAGCCTGGGTGAGTGACTCTGATGGGCTTTTCCCGGGGAAGAGTATTCGGGATGGGTGGTTCAAGGATGGCAAGGGCTACCGGGAATTCCTGGAAGCGTATGAGCCCGGTACGTTTTCAAGGGACATTGGCGCTATCCTTGACCTTTGAAAACGTGTCATGTTTCAAGGAAACATGTTTCTTCAATATGCGCATTTCCGCGCTTCGTCCGCGAACGCTTTCAGCAACTCGACATCCGCATCGAAGAAATGGTCCGAGGGACAGAGAATGTAGCCGCCGCCCCGACCAGCTTCGTCGAAGCACTTCCGAACGGCCTTCCGCGTTTCTTCGGGGGTGCAATCCTTGAAGTAATGAAACTGGTCGAATCCCCCGATCATGCACACCTTGTCACCGATCCGCTCCTTTGCCTCGGCAAGCATGGTGTCGCCTCCCATCGAAGATGGAGTAAAAGTCTCCATGGCATCGGGCTTCATGTCCGCAAGGCGCTCCAGGAACGGCATCATCCCTCCGCACGTGTGATACACAATTCGCTGACCGACCGAATGAGCAAGGTCGATGAGAGGGGCGTCATAGGGCGATACGAACTCATCGAGAATCTCCGGCGAAATCACCGTCGATGAGGCATCTCCGCCCCCCAGTTCCAGAACATCGTATCGCGCCCCCTCCAGCGACTGGATGTAGGTCCGTTTTCGATCGAGCATGATCTTCAAGAAGGAGTGAACCCACTCCGGATCCTCAAAGGTCGCCATGATTAGGTCTTCGATACCGAAGAGCACTGATGCATCCTGCCAGCACCCGGGTTGCCCATAGACATCGAACGAATTCACAAATCCCCGGAGCATTCCACGCTCGCCGTATGCAGCGGCCTGCCTGTTCACTTCCTCCACATCACACTTGGGCTTCGTCGCATACTCCGCGATGATGTCAATGTCGGACTTTTCTTTCACGAGCCGCTCGCTCACCCACGTCGTATAGTCGTTGCTTTGTAGGATTGTCGTGAGCGTCTTCTTGGGCGTGATGAACTTGTATCGAACCGTCTCATAGCGCGGATCTGAGACCGGCTCGTGCTCGATGCGCCAGTTGTCAGAAACAACTCGCTGGGCTTCAAGATAGCCGGGGACGTGGGTTGGATCGAAGTATTCGCCCGCCGACTTGTCCGGTTTGAACACGCTTAGCCATCGGATCGGATCCAGTCCGAGCAGATCGAAGAACTCATCATTCGAGATCCCGTGCATATACTTCTTCAGGAAGTATGGCATCACATGGTGCGTCGTAACCGGTAGCCGATCCGCCTTCTGGCGCGTCAGCGCCGCAATGAATCGTTGTTTCGATGTCAAGTTTTTTATAGTCCTACGTTTGTTGTGCTTCCCCGCCGTGCATCTTTTCAGCGCGAGGCGCACGTTCTAGTCGATTTCTGGTATTCTCTTGATATTTGGGTCCGTGAACACGTCAAGCTCATCTATGCTCGCGGAAGAGAACTCCGAGACGACGGCCCCCTGATCGCCCGCCTGGAACCAGTGAAGCGTATCGGGCTTTAGCGTATACTGTTCGCCAGGCCGAAGCACAATCTCACGCCATACCGATAGATGCTTCCGGTGTTTCTCCAGAACGACAGCGTTGGGGTTTGGTGTCGCTTCCCCCTCGACATAGAGATATACTTCACCCCATCGGCATCGAAATGTTTCCTGTTTCCCGCTATTCCGGTCATCGATCTTCGGATGACGATGCTGGGGACACATCTGCCGGGGGAAGAGGACCAATTCCTTCGCACAGTACTTGTCGTTGTTCTCGTACACGATTATTTCAAGGCCGACATTTCTTACATCATCCAGGCCAAAGTCCGCGACTTCTATCGACTTCCGTTCCAGGTCGGTGACGGTGATATTGGCCCTTCTCAGGAACTCTGCGGCCTCAGCTTTCAGACTCTCGACTTCTTCTCGTCTCATATCCTGCTGATCCTCCATCGAACAAACCAAAGATAGCCAATTTCCATTTTTGTCTCAACCGGCAACGGATGGTAAGCATGATCATCCGCTACGCAAGAGATGCTCGATCTCATCACGTCGAGGCGCTGAAGGTTGTGCGCCAAGCCTCGTAACGGAAATGGCTGCTGCGGCGCTCGCGAAACGGGCTGCGTCGTTCATGCTCGAGTGTTCGCCGAGTGAAACCGCGAGTGCTCCGCTGAAGACATCCCCAGCTGCTGTTGTATCGACCGGCGTTACCTTGAACGCAGGTATGGATTCATTCCTGCCGGCTTCGGCGAGGAATGCACCGCGGGCGCCGAGAGTGATGACGACCGCAGAAACGCCTCGGTCGAGGAGTGACGCGGCAGCATTAGCCATGCTGGCGTCGTCGGAAACATGGATTCCTGTCAGGATTTCAGTTTCGATTTCATTGGGAGTGATGACTGAGATCAGCTTATAGAGCTCCGGGTCAAGGTTTCGGGCAGGAGCCGGATTGAGGATTACGCGGACGCCAGCTCTTGATGCCGTCCGGATTGCAGCTTCCACTGTGGAGAGCGGTATCTCGAACTGCAGGAGGAGAATGTCTGCCGATGCGAGCGTATCGCTTGCTCGCTCGAGGTCGGATGGGGAGAACTCGTCGTTTGCTCCGGAAGCGACCCCGATGAAATTCTCACCGCGCTCGTCAACAAAAATCAGTGCGATGCCGGATGATGTGCCCGGAGAAACTCCAATGGCCTTTACATCAACGCCGTCGATCTTGAACCCCTCGATCGCTTGCCTGCCGAAGTGGTCGTCGCCGACTCTTGCTATGAACGTGACGTTCCCGCCTGCCCTCGCCGCGGCCACAGCCTGGTTAGCACCTTTGCCTCCGGACGCCATCGAGAATGTCCCTCCGATGATCGTTTCACCCGGTTGCGGCAGGCGCGGGAGCTTGACCACCAGATCAGTGTTCGAGCTGCCAACGACAACAATCTTCGGCCTCATGCTTTTTCCTTCGCGGGCTCAGGGTCGTCCCTTCTGCGATAACAATCCTTCAGTTCGCAGATCGAGCATTGGAAAGCGCCGCGCTTAACATCCGGGCCCAGTCCGATGATTCCGCTTAACGACTTGATCGGTACCATGAGCGAGCTTGCTGTGAGCGTGATGCCGCAGAATTGATGTGGGAGGAGGGAAAAGAGTTTCTGTTGTTCGGAGACGGCCCAGTCACAGTACCCCGGACTGTAGCGATTCGTGATCTTCCATCCGCGTGGCGTCACGTGGTCGACAACGCGCTGCTCAAGCCATACGGACGCACGCTCAACAACCTCAGAAGCGAGAGCGTCGACGAGGAATCCCTTCATCATGTCTCCTTCGGCCATCAGTTGAGCCGACCAGCGTTCCATCTGAGGTCCGACGGTCGAAACGAAGAGAGCAAGAGAGGTCGATCGCTTCAGTTGGCTGGCGATGATGGGACCCATTGAAAACGATATGCCATTGGCAGTGACAGAATCGGCTGCGACATCAATTGATCCGGACGGCAGGATTCGAAAGCCGCATCGGATTTCGACGTGCGACGGAAGCTGGGGAAGAAGTTCATCGACGAGCTCCCGAACCATGTCGGGGGTTTCACCGTTTCGATAGCCGAGATCTGCCACCACCAGATCCCGGTCTACACCAAGGGTATCGACAGAAGGGGAGAACGTTACAACATCGGGCGATGAGGACTCGGGCATTCCTAGTTCGTTGTGCACCGGCTGTTTAAGAACTCGACTGCCCCCTGCGGATCAGATGAGTAGCCGTCGGCACCAATCTTGAGAGCGAATTCCTCCGTGACGGGAGCTCCACCGATAATCACCTTGACGTTCGGGTGCTTTGCTTTGACGTGCTTGACAGTCGATTCCATGTTCACCATCGTCGTTGTCAGAAGCGCGCTCAGACCGACGACGCAACCCGGGTGCTCATCGACCGCCTTGAGGAATTTCTCCGGCGAGACGTCTGTTCCGAGGTCGACAACTTCCCAGCCTGCCCCCTCGATCACCATCGACACAAGCTTCTTGCCGATGTCGTGGAGGTCGCCGAGGACGGTGCCGATCACAATTGTGCCTTTGTGCTTCAGTGCATCTGACTGGAAGAACGGTTTCAAATGTGCCATCGCAGCAGCCATGGCTTTGGCCGCCATCAGGACGTCCGGGACAAAGATCTCTTTGTTCCTGAAGCGCTCACCGACACGCTGCATGCCGATGATGAGACCGTTGGAGAGAATCTCCTGCGGGGGAATTCCGGCGTCGAGGGCTTTCCTCGCGAATTCATCCGCTCCATCCTGACCTTTCAGATCTGGCGGGTAAGGGGATTTGATATTGACTTTTCCGCGCTCGACACAGCGCGTCAGGGATTCAAGGAGCTCATTCATCGTTCTTCTCTGAGATGTGGATAATGTCTGGTGGTCTGCCCCCGGCCTCACGGAATGCCGGAACCTGGCACGCCTCAATGATACACGATTGATTGAAGAAACTCAAGCTCTTGCTTAGGATTTTGGAGCCCAAAATAACCTGATTCACATATGAAACCCGCAAAGTCACAGGCCGGTTTCACAGTGCAACCGCAAGAAACTGGTCTCACGGCGAGTCTGCTCGGATCACGGAGTCTCCCGGCCGAAAAAGATATCCGGCTGATATTCGATAAAGAGTTTGACTATTCCTGCGGAACATGCTACTTTCCACGCACTGCGAACGCAATCAAGAAAAACCCCGGACATTGTTACTTCAAATTGAAGCCAGACCACGCCCATATCGTTGTGAATCCGACCTCCTCCGGAGGGAAAACCGCTCACCGGCAGGCGGGGATTGTTGATCAAATCACCCGGCTTCTGGGGGGCAAACCTTCGATACTGGTTACGACAAAACCTCTTGAGGCAACAGAGTCAACGCGATCTGCTATCGAGCGAGGGGCCGAACTCGTAATCGTCGTCGGGGGTGATGGTACGGTACACGAAGTTGTCAACGGCTTCATTGCCCATGGAGCGCTCATCAACCCTTCCTGCCAACTGGGTATTGTTGGCAGTGGCACGGCCCAGGACGTCCTTCGCAGTTTCAACCTGCCTCGACATACGGGCGAGCAAATTGAGGTCGCCTGCGGTGATGGAAAGCGAGTCGTGGATCTCGGCAGAGTGACTGTAGCCGATCCCAGTGGAAATGTTCACGAGCATTTCTTTCTGAATGAGTGCCAGCAAGGAATAGCTGCAGTTGTTGTCCAGCGATTCCAGGCACATCATAAGTGGCTTGGCGGTTTTCTGGGGTTTGGTCTCACGGCTGTGACCACAGCGGCGCGCCACCGTGAACAGGTGATGTCCATCGAAATCGATGGCAAACACGTGGCGACCGCTTCGTTCCTCGGTGTTGTCGTCTCCAATGGAGGCTACGCCGGCGGTGGGATGAACTTCGCCCCCCGCGCCGAGGTGGACGACGGCCTGCTTGACGTCGTTCTTATACACAAACAAAACATACCATCGCGCCTTATAAATTTCCCGCGGATTTACTTCGGAAGTCATATCAATCTGTCCTGGATCTCCTATTTTCGAGGGCGCCACGTCTCAGTGATTTCTGATGAGAAGGTGCCGGTCGAGGCAGATGGGGAGTTCCTGGGTTATCTTCCCTGCGTCATCGATGTCATGCCGCATTCCCTCCAATTGAAATCCCGCAGCTAACGCCGTTTCTGCACGATGGTAATTTGTACAATCTACAGAGCGTGTCGCCGACCCTCTCATTCGGGGGCCGGGCACTGGTTTGTAATCCTGTGTTGAATAATCATTTGTGACCGTATGTGGAGAGTGCGCTTGATCCGCCTATTGGCACTGTTTGTGCAACCATCCATCTGGGGAGAAGCGATATCCTGACCCATCTCGTCTCGAGGGTTGTCGCATTGACATAGAGGAAGGTCCCGACTGTGTGAACGATGAGGTTTGTGGGGGGTGATTACGCAGTCGGGACATCTTTTTTATCCCCATCCAATATCTGTCTTCCGCTTCAAAATCCTTCATCTTGCAGCCAACTCCCGGCATTCGTCTCTCCAAAGAGGGCTCCTCGAATTACCACAGAACTGTGGCCCCTCCAGGGGAGCAATCCCTTCCTGTGGGAATCAATGAGTTCAAAAACCTCGTATTCTCATACTGATGACGGGTCTGAATTTCCACACACGAGGGGTTGTATTCTGTGCGCTCTTCTATTATCTTGGATGGAAGAAGCTTCGAACCCCTGGCATCAAACCGATATATCTTCGAATGACGAAAGTACTTGTTATCGATGACGAGATGGCGATCCGTGAGGTCATCGCCGTCACGCTACGAAAATCCGGATATGATGTTTTCACAGCCACGAACGGAGCTGAAGGGCTCGAGCTTGCTCGCAAGCGATTGCCCGACTTGATTATTTGTGACGTTCGGATGGTGTTGGTCGATGGGTATGAAGTGCTGGCTGCGATTCGCAACAATCCGTCTACTGCATCAATTCCCTTCATCCTTGCGACCTCGATATCGAGTGTAGAGCGCATGAGGCAGGGAATGGAGCTGGGCGCTGACGATTTTCTGCCGAAGCCATTCACCCCCGGTCAACTGCTCGCGGCAGTCAAAGCCCGTCTGGAAAAACACGTTATTCTAATTCGACAGGCCGAGACCAAGCTCGCGCTTCTGCGCGAACATTTGAGCACAGCGCTGCCGCATGAACTCCGGACGCCTCTGAACGGCATCCTGGGATATGCAGACATTCTGAGAAAGCAGTTCACAGATCTCGAGCCGCGCGAAGTGGCCCAGATGGCGGAGCGCATCTATAAGAACGGTAAACGGCTCAATCGGTTGGTCGAGAACTTCCTGATCTATGCGCAGATCGAGATTGTCAAGATGGACTATCAGAAAATTGAGCAGTTGCGCAAGAACAGGGCAGGAAACACAGAGAAAATTGTTGACACAGCGGTTTGTCAGCGTGCGTATGAAGCGGAGAGAACGGGCGATTTGACCCTGCGCCTGAGTCAGGGAGGCGTCGCCATGTCAGCAGAGTACTTTTCGAAGGTGGTTGAGGAGCTCTTTGACAACGCGATTCGGTACTCCAGGAAAGGTTCGCCGCTCGAGGTTGAATCCGAAGTGAAGGGAGACGTATTTGTTCTTCGTATTCGCGATCAGGGGCGCGGGATGTCTGCAGAACAACTTCACAGCATTGGAGCGTACATGCAATTCGACCGCAAAGTCTACGAGCAGCAAGGATCCGGTCTCGGCCTTACGGTCGCAATGAGACTCACAGAAATCCACGGCGGATTTCTCAAGCTCGAAAGCGAATACGAGAAGGGGACAACTGCGACGGTCACGCTTCCCGTATCGCTTGATGAAGGACCTCCCCTGAAGGAGAATTAGCAGGGGAGCGAAAAACCTGGGAGATCCTTTCGGTCCATCAGAAATTGTCATCGGGCATATCAAACGGGGAAGGTTGAGTTTGCGTCTCTCGATCAGTCATCTAAATGGTCGAGGCGATCAGTTTCACGATCTGTATTTACGGAGTTGAAAAGGAACGAGCGTGGCGAACGAGGATCGGCCTTCGGACAGGAACAAGGACCCCGACCAACAGGGTCGCTCGAAAACTGTGCCTTCGCCAGCCTCTGTGAGGCGGATGCAGAACCGACCACAAATCCCGCTGCCGTTCGCGCCCGACGCTGGGCACCAAACTGTCAGTGAACACGAGCAACTGCAAGCAATTCTTGCGTCATTGCCGGTCATCCTGTTCGCGCTCGATCGGCAGGCGACCTTTATCTTGATGCAGGGAAGTGGGTTGGATTCCCTCGCACAACCACACCGCCAGCTGGTTGGCCGGTCCTTCTTCGAACTATATCCTGAGAGCCCCTACACCCGCGAGCGGTTTGCCCAAGCCCTGGAAGGACGGACTGTCAGATGGACAGACCGTCTCGGTGATCGTGTGTTCGAGACGAATCTCTCGCCACTTCGGCAGCGGGGAGAGGTTATCACTGGTGTTCTGGGAATTGGAATTGAAACGTCGGGGCGCGTGACCGTTGAGGGGGGTACGCAGGGAGGGATTACTGGGAGCTCTTCAGAAGTAGTAAGCGCAATCGCCAGCCAGTTCCTGGCTCACGCTAGCCATGAGCTACGTACACCGTTGAATTCCATCGTTGGATTTGCCGGCCTCATTTCGAAGAATCTGGATTCCCCTTCTGGTGAGCAGGATCGCTTCTATGTTAAGAGAATTCTTGGCAATGCTACGCATCTGTTGGGTGTTGTGAGCGAGATGCTGGATTCCTCTGTGCTCGCAACGGGAAAACTCAAGATCGTCGTTTCAGAAACTCACATTGGAGTTCTCGTTGAAGAGACAATCGCCGAGTTGCAGGGTCACGCGCATGCCAGTACTCTCAATCTGCAGGTCGAGATTCCGGGCGATATCCGTCTGATCCGAACGGACAGGCAGAAGCTCAAGCAGGTGTTGATCAACCTCCTGGCCAATGCTCTGAAGTTTACCGAACAGGGGTCCATAACAGTTCGTGTAAACGTTGATGATGATCGATGCCCTGTACGGATCGATGTGAGTGATACCGGAGTTGGGATTCCAGAGGACAGGCTTGAGACGATTTTTGAGGCTTTCGAGCGGGGCGGACAGGAAACGGGCGAGGATGTCGACGGGGTGGGGCTCGGTTTGACGATCTCGCGGTCACTCTGCGATCTGATGGGCTACAGAATACATGCCGAAAGCGAACTGGGCAAAGGCTCGACGTTTACCATCGAACTTTCACGCCCCCCCGTCTCCAGCCCTTCCTGAGCACTCCGTGAATTGACCATCAGACGGATCCATCAGCCCCGCGAGGGTCGTGATGGATCCGCAATGGATGGTCCGTTATTTCACAGCAAGAAGCTCTACTTCGAAGATCAATGTGGCATTGGGTCCGATATCCTGGCCGGCTCCATTCTCTCCGTATGCGAGATCCGAGGGGATGAACAGCTGCCATTTCGATCCAACTTTCATGAGCTGCAGCGCTTCAGTCCAGCCCGCAATGACCCGGTTCAGCGGGAATGACGCAGGTTCATTCCGCTTATATGAACTGTCGAATTCCTTGCCATCAAGCGTCGTGCCGCGGTAATGTGTCGTCACGGTGTCGGTCGATTTCGGCGACTTCCCAGTCCCTTCTTTCATGATCTTGTACTGCATTCCGCTGGGAAGAGCAATGATTCCCGGCTTCTTCTTGTTTTCGGCAAGGAAGACTTCACCTTCTTTTTTGTTCTTCTCGCCTGCTTTTTTCGAATTCTCTGTCATTTTTGCCATCATCTCCTTTTGGAAAGAACCCATACATTCCTGTATCTCGGTGTCCGTCAGTGCCGGTTTCGTGTCGTTCATGCCGTCTTTGATCCCGCGGAGCAGCAAATCGAGATTGAGCTCGATCGACTGGCGCTTCATGTTCTTGCCGAAGTCGAGGCCGATGCTGTAACTCACTTTTTCTTTTTGGGTTTTGAGTGGTTCTTTCCCCTGCGAGCAGAGAAGAGCCGGCACGAGGAGGAAAATACCGATAATCATCACGCGTGATTTCAACGAGGAGTCCTTTCTATAGGTATTGGGTGTGGGGAATTATTGAGTTCAAGTCTATGTTTCATGGTACGGCTTTTTCATCCAAACGGAAACAAGATATTGCCTGGCGGGTGTTCCCGCCGCAAGGACGATAGCGATAAGCGTAGAGTAGAAAGACGAATACTCGTCGCAGGAAGAGCCGTCGACAATATGTTGTCCGTTCGTTCGTCTGCATCTATGAATGGCAGCCATGATGGAAGTACAGACCATACTGATTGACCGCACTGATTCGCTGGAAAAGGCGGTGACTGCGGAGCGAGGACGTCTTTTCGATTTCATCCGGAGGAGGGTGCGGACTGCCGAGGATGCGGAAGATATCCTGCAAGATGTTCTGTACCAGTTTGTCGCGAGCTACAGTGTGACTGAACCGATTGAGAAGCTGACCGCGTGGCTCTTTCGCGTTGCGCGCAACAAGATCATCGACTGGTACAGGAAGAAGAAGCCGGATCCGATGCCTCGTGATGAGAAGAACCCGAATGAACCGATCAACCTCGAAGACATTCTCTTTGACAGTTCGTTGAACCCGGAACGTCTCTACGCCCGCTCCGTTGTATGGAGCGAACTCTCTGATGCTCTTGAAGACCTCCCGGAGGATCAGCGTGAAGTGTTCGTCATGCATGAACTCGAAGGGAAGAGCTTCAAGGAGATAGCGGCAGAGACGGGCGAGCCGGTCAATACATTGCTTTCGCGAAAACGCTACGCAGTTCTTGCCTTGCGTGTGCGACTGCAAGAGCTCTATGATGAATTCGAAACAACCACATAAGGAGTACCGTTATGAAACCATGGTGGATAATGAAAGTCGGAAAAATGCTCGTGCTTATTGTGACTGGGGCGCTGATCCTGGGACTAGCGGTCATGCTTTTATGGAACGCGTTGATTCCCGACCTTTTCAAAGGACCGCCGATCACGTTCTGGCAGGCGGTTGGGCTTTTGGCGCTCTCGCACATCCTGCTGAGGGGATGGGGACGATGGCGCTACGCGAACGGCTGGCGTCACGACCGCTGGCGCCGGAAGTTCGACGAAAAACTCGCGGCAATGGCTCCGGAGGAGCGGGAAAAATTCAGGGAGGAATGGCATCGCCGCTGCGGCCATGGCTGGGCTGAGCAGACTCAAAGACCAACAGAGTCAAAAGCGTAGCGCCAGAGACTCTGCACCGCAGATTGTCGTCCCATCCATGGAACGCACCGTTGAAGCCCCCGCCCCCCGGGGGCTTCGTTGTTTCCGGCCCGAGCCCTACGCGTTCATCTTGCAAATGAAATACATATCAGGTACCTTCGTTCGTAACTATCCTTCCAGAAGAGTTAGAAACTCACTCCACAAGGAGGTACCCCCCATGAATCGCACGATCCGTTTCCTCTGTTTACTTCTAGTTGGAGGCTTTATGGCACAAGAGCTCGACGCACAAGGGACATCGTACAACGGACTCCAGATGGGTTTGGGCAATCTCTCGCGACTTTCGAAAGCGAAGACACGTTCGATTTCGGCGGAGAACTTCACCGGAGAAAAGGGGAAAGCGGGAATGGCTACAACCGGCACCGGCGAAAAGTATGGGCGGGAGCTCGGGAAAGGATGGAAAATATCCCCTTCCATTAAGATCGAAAAGAAAAGCACATTCACACTTGCGGTGATCGATGGTCCGGGCGCAATTCAGCATATATGGATGACTCCTACGGGAACATGGCGATACTCGATCCTCCGCATCTATTGGGACGGTGAGAAAGAACCTTCCGTCGAAGTGCCCGTCGGCGATTTCTTCGGCAATGGCTGGGGGACCTACGCACACATCTCGTCCCTTCCGGTTGCGGTCAATCCCGGCAGCGCGTTCAATTGCTACTGGGAAATGCCGTTCCGAAAATCCTGCAAGATCACCATGGAGAACATCGGCGAGTCCGATATGACACTGTACTACCAGGTAGACTATACTCTCACGGATGTTCCGGCGGACTTTGCCTATTTCCACTCACAGTTTCGCAGGATCAATCCGCTTCCCTATAAGTCGGTCTATTCCATTCTCGATGGAGTGAAGGGGTGGGGACAGTTTGTCGGCACGTACCTCGCCTGGGGAGTGAACAATGGTGGATGGTGGGGGGAAGGGGAAATCAAGTTCTTTCTTGACGGAGATGGTGAATTCCCAACGATCTGCGGGACCGGAACAGAGGACTACTTCTGCGGTTCGTACAATTTTGAAAACCAGGTGACGCATCAGTATCAGGAATTTACCACGCCGTATAGCGGCCTCGCACAAGTCGTTCGGCCTGACGGCTTGTATAATTCGCAGCAACGGTTCGGTCTCTATCGCTGGCACATCATGGATCCGGTCCGGTTTGAGAAAGATCTCAAAATCACGATTCAGGCTCTCGGGTGGAGATCGGAAGGAAGGTATCTCCCGCTGCAGGATGACATTGCGTCGGTTGCCTTCTGGTATCAGACCGAACCCCATGCTCCATTCCCAAAATTGCCGGATCGGGACTACCTCGAAATACGATAGCAGGAATGATCTAGTTGGAGCGGACTTATGGAACTCGTGAAACTATTGCAGGAATCTTCCAGTGAAATCCTGGTCGCCGCAGAAGAAGCGGTTGAACGCGCTCATCTGAAGAATTATGAACATGCCGGAAAAGAACATACTCATCAGCGCCTGAAAGCGTTGTACGTCCTTACGTCGCGGGCTGTCAAAGAGCGCAACCTCGGTCCGATGATCTCGTACGCGGAAACGGTCGGACGGGAGCGGTTTGCCGCAGGATACGATCTCTCCGAAGTGCAGACCGCGTTCAACGTGCTCGAGGAGGCGATCTGGACGCGCATCGTGAAAGGCCTCCCTCCGTCCGAGTACGGGGAAGCGCTCGGCCTGGTTGCTACGGTGCTCGGCGCGGGGAAGGACGCTTTGGCGAGGACATACGTGAGTCTGGCCAGTAAATCGCGGGCCGGGTCGCTGAATCTTCAATCTCTTTTTTCCGGCACCGAAGGCGTTTGATCAGCGAGCAAGATCTTTTTTCGATCAGCAATGTTTGAGTAACAAAGCATGAATTATGTCGGTGAAGTGTGCGCGCTGCTGACGGCGTGTTGTTGGTCTGGCAGCGCGCTTGCGTTTTCTGCCGCCGCCCTTCGGGTCGGCTCGGTGAGGCTCAACGTCACCAGGCTGCTCTTCGCTGCCGTTCTTCTTCTCGCAGTCGTCCTTCTTGCCGGCATCGAGTTTCATCTCTCCACATCGCAGCTCCGGAACCTTGTCATCAGCGGAATCGTTGGACTTGTCATAGGGGACACATTCCTGTTCAAAGCATACGAGAGCATCGGTGCTCGAACCGGGATGCTGATCATGTCCGCAGCCCCGGCGATGAGCGCGTTGCTGGCGTACCTCTTGCTGGGGGAGGTTCTCGGTTCGATGGGATTCATCGGCATGGCCGTGACCTTGCTCGGCATCGCGCTCGTGGTCCTTGAACGTCGCCAAACTTCGTCAGGCCATCCTGAACCATACATCAGAGGAATCATCTACGCCTTCATCGCAGCAGCGGGTCAGGCCGGAGGTCTGGTGTTGGCAAAAATGGCCTTCAACGAAGGGCCCGTCAATGGCTTCGTCGCTACGCTGATTCGCATCGTGTCTGCTATCATTATCATCTTTCCGATCGCGAGGCTGGCCGGCGAATACAACGATGTGCTCGCTCTCTATTTGAGAGACCGGAAGGCGCTCTCGCTAACCTTGCTCGGGGCTTTCCTGGGTCCGTTTCTGGGGATCACACTGAGCCTGATCTCCGTGGCATATACAAGTGTGGGGATATCGGCGACGTTGATGGCGACTGTCCCGATTCTTATGCTCCCCATCGTGCGGTTCGTTTTGAAAGAGCAGGTCTCGTGGCGCGCGATCATCGGAGCGGTTGTTGCTGTTGCTGGAGTGGCTGTCCTCTTTCTCCGTTGAGTTCTTACGGCCCCAGCTTCCGTTTCTCGGGTACTCTCCACCGCTTCTCAGGATCATCTGTGAGTATCAGTCTGATCAGAGTCGTCTGTCCCCCCCCAACGAATCATGTTGGCAGGTGGGTCTTCGAATACCATGAACCTCCGTTGAAAGGGCTCCACATTTCATGAAGAAAAAGACGTTGTTCTATGCGGCGATCCTCGCCATCGCGATGGCAGTCACATGTCCTGATGCCGAAGCTCAAACCAATCCGGCCTTTCCCGAAGATCAGCTCAATCAGGCAGAGTATGCGGCGCACCTCCGCTTCCTCGCTTCCGACGAGATGAGGGGAAGAATGACCGGCACTCCCTGGCTCGAACTGGCCGCGCGGTATGTCGCGGAACAGTACCGGGCTGCCGGACTTGCTCCTGTCCAGGGTGCTGAGGGGTACCTGCAGAACATCCCTCTCGCCCGCCGGACACCGCCGGCAGCGGGGCAGATTGTGCTGGGCAGCGACACGCTTCGGCAGGGAAAGAGCATGATGATTCGCAACGGTGGAGCGCTCGATTGGAGCGGCGGACTTGTTTTCGTTGGCTACGGGATTGTGGATCCCGAGCGCACCATCGACGACTACAAGGGGCTTGATCTGAAAGGAAAGGTCGCGGTCGCGAAATTCGGTTCAGCCGGAGGAAGCGATTTCATGACATCGTTGACTTCTCTTTCTGAGAAAAAACGCCAGCTGGCCGCTGAACATGGGGCTGTCGCCCTTGTTGAGTTGTATCGTGGACCGCGGGAATGGCGCATCTTTCTCTCTTTCCTCGGCCGGGCAGGTCTCGATATTCAGTCAGGCAGCAGTGAGTTTGTGCATTTCCTTGTTGAAGACACTGTCGGTACGATTGCCGCCAAAGCAGAGCAGCAGAAGGTCACTGCCGGTTCCATCCAGACGCCCGGCATACATGTGGAGGTCACAAAGACTTCAAACGTGATTGGACTCGTCAAAGGTTCGGATCCAAAGCTTCGCGATGAATATGTGTTGTTGACAGCGCACTACGACCATATCGGCACAAGGGCTCCTCGGGGAGGGGCCTCGGCCGACACGATTTACAATGGCGCGCGTGATAACGCCATGGGAACTGTTGCCCTGATCGCGGCCGCGCGTTCGTTCACTGCACGTCCTCCGAAACGCTCTGTGATCATCGCTGCGCTGACGGGCGAGGAAGTCGGCGGATTCGGGAGCCGCTACCTGGCCGAACATTCCCCCGTGCCGATGGACCACATCGTCTTCGACCTGAACTCTGATGGCGCTGGATTCGATGATACGACCATCGTTACCGTCGTGGGACTCGAGCGAACCACCGCGCAGGATGCCATCATCAAAGGGGCGAAGAGGTACGGTTTGGGAGCGATCAAAGACCCTGTGCCGGAACAGAATCTCTTCAACAGGTCTGATAACACGAAGTTCGCTTCTCTTGGAGTGCCTGCGCCAACATTCAGCGCAGGGTTCCACGCGTTCGGAGACGAAATTAACAAGTATTACCACACGGCAGCAGACGAGGCGGGTGACGACTTCAATTTCTCCTACTTCGTGAAATTCTGTAAAGCGTACGTCCATTCGGCCCGCCTCATAGCAGACATGAAAGAAAAACCGTTCTGGACCCCCGGCGATACCTACGAAAAGGCAGGAAGAAAACTCTACCATATGAAAGAGAGCCCGGCGAGACAATGACCCGGTACTCTCTTCTTCTCTCGATCGTTACCTTCGCGTTCGCGGGTTCCCTCCAGGGACAGAATCGTTCCCTTCAGCCCGGCATCGATGTGATTCATTATGATTTCTCCATCGATCTCCCCGATAGCGGCCGGCTCATCGAGGGGCGAGCCCTCATCACCGTCCGTCGATCGCTGCCTGCCAATCATTTCGTGCTCGACCTCGTCGGCCTCCACGTCGACACTGTCTGGGTGAACCAACACCCGGTCGGCTTCGAACGAACGACCGCACTGTTGGATATTCCGCTCACCCCATCCAGCGACTCCTCACCGGACACATTCCTCGTCGCTGTCCGGTACGAGGGCGAAGTGAAGGACGGGCTCATCATCCATGCAGATGAGAAGGGACGATGGTATGCATTCGGCGATAATTGGCCGACGCGGGCCAGGTGCTGGCTTCCGACCGTCGACCAGCCCGGCGATAAAGCCACCGTGACGTGGAACATTACAGCGCCCAGAAATCGCAAGGTTGTCGCTAACGGAACATTGGTCGAAGAACGATCTCTTCCACCCAAATCCGGAGCCTCGAGCCGAACGCTTACCAGATGGACAACGACACGGCCGATTCCTCCGTATCTCACGGTGATAGCCGCGGGGCCGCTCGTAGAGTACGACCTGGGCCTGACTTCGCAAGGGCTGAGTGAGTTTCCGCCGGGCGTCAGACAGTCGGTCTACGTTGTCCCGGAGCTGGCAGACTATCCACCGGGGCCTTTCAAAAAAGCGGGAGAAATCGTTGAGTATTTCGCGCGGATGGTGGCGCCGTTTCCGTATGAGAAATTGGCTCACGTGCAGAGCTTCACAAGATATGGAGGGATGGAGAACGCAAGCGCAATCTTCTATTCGGACGATCTCTTTCAACGACGGGACGTGAGCACAGGAATCATTGCACATGAAACAGCTCATCAGTGGTTCGGCGATGCAGTGACGCCGCGCAGTTGGGGACACCTCTGGCTTTCGGAAGGATTTGCGTCCTATTTTGAACAGCTGTGGGTGCAAAAGAGCGAAGGGACGGACACATTCAGGAAGGGGATGATGAGACTGCGGAATGAGATCATCAACTCAAGAGTGACGTACAACCGTCCCGTCATCGATACACTGCAGACAGACCTCGTGCGGCTTCTGAATTCAAACAGCTACCAGAAGGGGGCCTGGACCCTGCATATGATGCGTTCGCTGCTTGGGGATAGCCTCTTCTTCGCAGGGATCAGAGCTTACTATGGACACTACCGTCATGGAACGGCGACGAGCGATGATCTCTGTGAATCCTTCGAGCAAGTTTCCAGCTCTAAGCTTCGATGGTTTTTCGATCAATGGCTCCGGCGACCCGGACTCCCCGAGCTGAATGTCGACTGGTTGTACGACGACGCGCTACATCAGGTTACCGTGAGCGTCTCCCAGAGGCAAACCACTCCCGCATACAGGTTCCCTTTGACGATTGAAGTGCATACCGGCGAAGGCAAGGTGCACATCGTGTCTATCGATGTTCCAGCCCTTGAGTCCACAAGGATCAAGCTCCCGCTTGACCTTGGCTCGAAACCAGTCAAACTGGTCTTTGATCCTCAGGTCGCTCTCCTCGCAACTATCAAGTCGAATTAGACCGTAGGGAATCAATCCGGTTCTGGCCATCTTGGGGAGTGGCAAAAGCTAACCTCTTCCTGTGTTAATTCGGCATTTTTGACTTTCCGAATCCTTCGGGGAATTCCCGCATCATACTTTCAGCGTGGTCAGAGCAAGACCAGATCGAAATTGAAATCAAAAAACAATCATAAACCTGTTCGGAGTGAACCATGGCAGAGAACCTCACAAAACAGACATTTGTCGAAAAAGTGTTCGACTTTGAAAACAACCCTGAATGGAAGTATGAAGGCGAACTTCCCTGCGTTATCGACTTTTGGGCGCCGTGGTGCGGTCCGTGTCGCGCCGTAGGTCCGGTCATCGACGAGCTGTCGAAGGAATATGCCGGCAAGGTGAATTTCTACAAGATTAACACGGACGAAGAGCAGGAACTTGCCGGGGCTTTCGGCATCCGGAGCATTCCATCGCTTCTGTTTGTCCCGAAAACCGGTCAGCCGAAAATGGCCGTCGGCGCTCTTCCGAAAGAATCAATGAAGGAAGCGATCGATAAAGAGCTGCTCGCCACTATGAACTGATTTCTCAGATGTGAGCTCAGCAAAACGCCCCGCTCGTCGGGGCGTTCTTGTTTCTGGCGTTCACCGTCACTTTGATTTTCCTTTCATCTCGCCAAGTTCCTTCTGTGTTCTCTCCACGAGATCTTCTTGCCGGATTCCAGCTCCAATCTTTGTCCCGGATTACCTGGCCTCAGATTGACCAGGTGCCAGGCTGCACCCGAACACCAATCACAGGATGATGCGCAATACATCCTTTGTCGGTCGCATATCGGACCTCCTTGCTTACTCTATTCACCAAGTTTTTTCCGTAGTCAGGTCTGCAAAGGAAGAATGACGTAAAACCAGCACCTTTTGGCGCACAATTGGGGTGATAATGTTCCAGTTGACGCTGATAGAAACAGTGTGTACTTTGTGGCCGAACTGCTCCCCACCCTCAAGGAAAACACAATGAAAAACCGAAAACTCCTGATGATCCCCGGACCCATCGAGTTTACACCCGATGTCCTGCGCGCGATGGGAATGCCGACAACAAGTCACGTGGCCGCAAACTTCATTGAGGTCTTCGGACAGGCTCTGGAGGATCTCCGGAAAGTGTTTCTGGCTCCCTCCGGTCAGCCCTTCGTCGTGCCCGGATCGGGCACGCTCGCCATGGACATGGCGGCTGCCAACCTTATTGAGAGAGGGGACCAGGCTCTCGTGGTGAACTCAGGCTACTTCAGCGATCGGTTCGCGAAAATTCTTGAGCGATACGGTGCCGTGGTCACACACGTGCATGGCCGGACAGTCGGAGACGCTCCGCCTTTGAGTGAGGTGGAAGCGGCGTTGCAGGCCATCAGGCCGAAGGTCATGACGATTACGCACGTTGACACATCAACCGCGGTTGCGACGAATGTGAGGGAGTTGTCCGCCCTTGGCCGCAAGCATGAAGCCCTCGTTATCGTCGATGGTGTGTGCGCAACAGCCGGAGAAGAGATGCGCCAGGACGAGTGGGGGATAGACCTCGCGTTGACGGCATCGCAGAAAGCGATCGGTGTCCCGCCCGGCCTGGCAATCGTGGTTGCCGGTCTTCGGGCGATGGAGGCCTTCCGCAAGCGCACAACTCCGGTCGGGAGCTTCTACGCCGACTGGACCGAATGGTTGCCGATCATGCAGTCGTACGAAGGACGAAAACCAAGCTACTTCGCTACACCTGCAGTAAACCTCGTCTGGGCGCTCAACGTTAGTTTGAAAGGAATTTTGTCGGAGGGGATGGACGCACGGTTTGCCAGACACCGAAGAATGAGCGGAGCGTTCAAGGCCGGTATCGGCGCTTTAGGATTGAAGCAACTTCCTGTCAGAACAGACCTTCTTGCAACGACACTGAGCGCCGTGTATTATCCTCAGGGAGTCGACAAAGGGATGTTGAAGTACATCGATGAGGCGGGAGTTATCGTTGCCGGTGGATTGCATCCTGCCGTACGGGATCAGTATTTCCGCGTCGGCCATATGGGCGCCGTAACGGGTGCAGATATCCTTGCGACGATTGGTGCGATCGAGAGCGGATTGAAGCGATCTGGTTATAAGTTCGAGGTGGGAACAGGTCTCGCCGCGGCCCAAGCGGCTCTCGAGGGGCTGTCCCAAATGTAGGTCGAGATGCCATCTCGACCAGCTCGAGTCTCGAGAATCATCGACAGAAGATCACTTCTCAAAGTACGTCAATTCATCGATAGTACTTTTGGGACAGCCCATCCCGTGGACCTAGTCGACATTCGACATTCGGCAATCGCGAATCAACATTCGACAGTGTCCCTCAATGTCCAGCAGCGTGCGCGGCCGAATCTCTCCGCATCATGATGATCTGATAGAAGGCTAATCCGACCAGCCACGGGAGTTCAGGCCATTTCAGGGCTGAGCGGTTCATTCTCACGTCGACGAAGTACTTCAAGAATCCCCGCCCCTTCATATGAACGAGTGATTCGCCGGCATCCGTACGCCATTCGAACGTGCCCTTCCAGAAGTTCGTCTGCAGCTCCAGCTTGCGTCCTTCTGAAAGCTCGACCGTCCCTCCGCCTTTCCAGGCCCGCGCAGTGTATGCCGCAATTTCTGCATTCGAGGCCACTAAACGTACGACGGTCTTAGAACTCATGAGCCCGACTCTTTCAATGGCATAGATTCCCTCCTCGCATTGAAACACCGCGGCAGAGCTGAGCATTTTCGGGAGCTTCATGGTTGCGACCAGGTCGTCCCCAAATCGCAGTTCATACTCCGACTTGAAGCCCGGGAGTTGCTGCCAGGTGATTCCGTGGTCAACGAGTGCACTGATTCTTCGCATAGGTATTTGCCTCAAATCGAATGAATCGAACTGCGTGATGGTTTATAGATAGCCAACGATCAGGCACCAGCCGAGCATCAAGATCCACGGGAGTTCACGCAGGTACTTGCCTTCACCCAGTATCTCGACCTCGGCTGATGGCCGGAAGAGCCCATGAAAGCGAAATCGGATCAGAGGCTCACCTGAAGGAGTCTGGAACTCGGCATTGCCTTTCCAGAAATCCGAATTCAGAATGAGCACACGCCCTTCCGACGTGCGCAGGATGCCGGCGTGATCTGACAGACTCATATCGAAGACAGCAACGTCTCGGAACGATTTGTCAGCTCGCACCACGATTTTGCGGGTCCCCCCATCGAGCGGCTCAAAAGCCCAGCATCCGTCTATTCCATCACCCTGACCAGTGGGACGGAAGAACCCCCCGATGGAAAGAGTGGCGACGCATCGGTCTGCGGATCGCAGCTCGTACTGATTTCCGAACACACTTGGCTTCACCCACCTCAGGTTGCCCGCTAAGAAAGCCGGCATTGCCCGGAGAACGGGTTTTGCAGCAAAGTCAGGAAGCTGACGGGGGTATGTCTGAATTCTCTCGGCTATCACTGGTCTCATCTTGTGGTTTCAGTCTTCCGGCCTTCCGTAGCGCATCGGCGAGAAGAAATTCCATCTGCGCGTTGACGCTGCGCAGATCGTGTGCGGCCCACTTCTCAAGAGCGGCATACAGGCCCTCGTCGAGCCGAAGCAGGAATTTCTTCTTCTCGCTCATTGATAGAGTGTTCCTGTGTTAATGACGGGCTGCGCCGCGGACTCTGAAACGAGCGCAACCAGGAGGTTGTTCACCATCGTTGCTTTCTTCTCTTCATCCAGCTCGACGATGTGTTGCTCGCTCAGCGTACGGAGTGCTTGATCGACCATCCCCACCGCGCCTTCGACGATCTTTTTGCGTGCTGCGATGACAGCCTGTGCCTGCTGGCGCCGGAGCATCGTCTGCGCGATTTCCGGAGAATACGCCAGATGACTGATGCGAGCGTCCCTAACCTCGACGCCTGCGATCTCAAGCCGGGTCTGGACCTGATGCTTCATGCGCTCAGAGATCTCCTGCGGTCTGCCACGTAACGAAGGTACTGCTTCATCCTCCGCGTCATACGGGTATTCCGAAGCCAGCGCCCGAATGGCCGTCTCGCTTTGAATCGCGACGAAGTTTTCGAAGTGCTCGACGTCAAAAAGCGCACGGGCAGAATCGATCACGTGCCAGACAACAACCGCTGCAATCTCGATGGGATTGCCATGGAGATCGTTCACCTTGATTTTTTCGCTGTTGAAATTCCTGATCCTGAGCGACACGTGCTTCTTGATCGCGAACGGATTCGCATACCAGAATCCCGAGTCACGAACGGTTCCGATGTACTTCCCGAACAAAACCAGCACGCGGGCTTCGTTGGGCTGAACAACAAAGAACCCTGCAGGAAGAATCATTGTGACAATGAAGAGCGGTATCTCTACCCACAGGACCCCCAGTTGACCATTCTCCGCAGTATAGTATACTAGATAAGCATTCACACCGAGGAGAACGAACTCGATGAGGAGCGCGATGTAGGCGTTGATCCGCTTCGCTGAGGTTTCGACGACAGTGTTCATTGTAAATCTCCTTTCTCAATTTGTGATAGCACAATGATATCACAGTGATATCACAAAGTCAAGTTAATTTTTCACTTTTTTTTGACCCGCCAGAATGGAGAAAATGACCTAGAATTGGACAAAATCGATGAATTCGGCGGGAGTGTGCCTCGGTAAACCCCCGAGGTCTGGCGTGCATCACCTTCGGACCTCGGGGGTTTTACATTGCCTCCACATGCCCTACTTTTTCTGCGTCTGATAATTCTCAAACTGTATCGCCTTCTTCGCCTTTCTTAGATCCACGCTGTCCCTGAGAAGATACTGAAAGCTCTCCAGCCGCGCCCGTTGATCACCAAGCATCGCTCCTCCAGCTCCTTTGGATAGCGCCGCCGGTGACAACATCACGACCGATTCAGCTGCCTTCAGTTCTTTTGCCGCATCATCCTTCCGACCTTCATCGAGTGCCTTCAAAGCCCTGTCAACGCTGCGCGTCGAGAGCGCAACATCGACCAGCGCCTGGATTTCGCTATCACGATTCTTGTCGATGTCAGCCAGTATCCTTGTGTAGTGGAGAGTGGCGGTAAACGAGGGCCACGACTCAAACCAACCATGGTTCCCCTCATACCGAAGCACTCCCTTGACCGCTTGTAATGTCCCTGAGCCCTCAGGGATCTCGAGCTCCACTGTAAGCTGTCGCTGTTCCCCGCAGTAGAGATCGCCGATGGGCACCGTAATCTGCTTCGTCTCACGCTGCTGTTCGCATCCGATCACATCACGCACGTGGACGCCATCAGCCAGCGTCAGCTCGATCGATGCGTTCTGCGCAACAATGCTCGAGACGCTCCTCAGCTCCTTCCCTAGAATCGAAGCCAGGCTGTTCGGACTCTCTATGAAATAGTAGTTGCCTCCTCCGCTCTGGGAAAGCCCCATCATGAGGTTTTCATTGTAGTCGAGCCCTACGCCCATCATGGTCACCGAAATCGACTTTGACCGGTATCCCTGGGCAATGCGCCTGAGCTCGTGAGGGCTTGTGATCCCACGGTTTGCAAGCCCGTCGGACAGGAGTATGACCCTGTTGAGAAATTCTCTGTCCCGATGCCGCTCGACCTGTTCCAACCCTGCCACCAGCCCTCCACCGAGATTCGTCGCCCCGCGGGGATAGACCTCATCCAGCAGATTCCGGAGATCCCGTTTGTCCCTGACCCGCTTTGACTCACGAACCACCTGAACGACGTCATCATAGATCACGAAAGAGAAGTAATCTCCTTCCTGTAGCTGATCGATCAGCGAACGGACTGCCTTCTTCGCATACTCGATTTTCCCTTCGTCAGCCATCGAGCCGCTCCGGTCGAGAACGACGGCCAGGTTCATCGGCTGGCGTTGATGACTCTCCGCGGCCGGTGTGGTAATGCATAGTTGCAGATACGCCGTCCCGCCGTTATGGGAAATGTATGGGCTGTTGAACCGTCCGCTCACCGTTGTTCCTTTGTCCGAGCTACGGGCGAACGAGAATCCCAGCACCGCAGCGAGGACGAGTGTGAAAGCAATTCGTGTTTTCATGGTTCTATCCTCCTTGTTCTATCTACAATTTCAATATTCATTATTCGGTGTTCGATATTCGATATTGTCATGAACATCCACTTTTTTCATTTCTCTCACTCCGCAGCCTGCTGCGACCAAACAACTTCATCATTCTACATTCCTTGTTCGATATGCGATATTGTCACGAACATCCACCCCCGTGCTCGTCGGGAACTCCGCTCCCGACGCCCCTTGTTAAGTGCCCGGCACCCAACAAGGCAAACCCCCAAGGCCTGTCTTGAATCACGATGGGACCTCGGGGGTTTTGCAGGTCACCACGTGTACCGGATCGTGTAGGACACCATCTTCTCCGCACCTTTCTCCAGCTTCACCGGGAACCTCAGAGTCGTCTGATCGACCTTCGTCCAGTCAGCATTGCTCTTTACGATCTCCCATTGGCTCCATCGCCATGGATGTTCATACACCTGCACCTCGACCTGCTCCTCCTTGTGGTTCCGCAGCTTGATCTCGATCGTCTCTTCGACAACATGTCCCGATGCGTAACTCTTGAAATCCTTCTGTGCCCGTTCGCCCACGATATCGAACGCGTTCCCCAAATAGAGCCGGACTTCTTCATCCTTCGGCGTATGATCGATGTTATCCTCACCGATGAACTGTTCCTTCCCCTCATCGTCACGCTTGTAGACCCGGACTTTTCCCTTCGGCAATGGAATCCCCAGTCCCGAGGCGAGTTCGTTCTTGAATGTCACGTACACTCCGACCTTCGTTTTCGACTGCTGGCCAAAACTTCCCTGCGAGCGGTATGAATAATTGCGGTACCAGGTTCGCCACTGGTCGGCGAGCCCGTCGTAGATGAAGACCTTGTGTGCGGTGACGCCGTTCGCCGAGGCAAGCTCGATCTGCTTCGTTTCGTTGTTGTTGAGATCTGTCCGCCGCTGCAGGGAGTACAGTTTGTATTCGAAGAGTTCGGTCTGCCGGAATTGCGGTGCGGAGGCATCCTGGATCATATCCCTCTTTGCACTGAGTCGTGCCTCGTACTCCATCGCCCCCTTCACGACGTTCACGTCGCCCGCAACCAGCTTCAGGCCTGCGTTCCTGAAGCTCGTCCCCGAGTTGTTCGTCAAGGTGACCCACCCGGTCACATCGATCCGGGAATCGTCGCTGTTCAGGAGGGCAACATAGTTGCATGTCCAATTCAGCTGCCCTGCGAGATAGCTGATCTCCGTTTTGTGTTGTCCTTCTCGATTGGAGTTCAGAAGCCACTCGAGCCGTGGGCGCAGGATCAGACCCTCGGACAAAGCCGGCAGAACCAATCGGCCCGCGGGGTTGATCTCTATCTTGCCATCAACCTCGGCAATCATCCCTCCCGTGGAGTAGTAGTTGGGAACTGCGGCGCCGTACTGAGGCTGAAAAGCGTAGCCCGTAGCAATGAGTTTTCCCCGAACTGTGTACTCTTGCTTGGTTTGTGGATTCACCCGAATAAACTCCACCTCCTTGCCTATATACCGTTCCAGGAGCTTGGCCTGATGCACCAGGTCGTACTGATAGTTTTGTTCGAGCACGCGTACGCCGGCCGGATCTGTGAGGCTGAGAAAGTGCAGCGACGTCCCGTCGATTGTCGCAGGAATGTCGGGCAGAATGACCCTGTTCATCCCCTTGATCAGCCTGATCGGTCGTTCTTCCCGGATGAGGGAAAGGTTCTGATTGTAAATCGTCAGATCGACAGATGTCCTGTCCCCGGCGGTTGTCTGCTGATTCCCCTGGGCGAACAGGAATGTGCTGAATCCCAGCATCAGCACGAACATCGCGACGACCCTTTTGGGCTGACTTCTGGAGATTCGGGCGAGGAGTGTTGCCACGCCTTCGTGCCTTGGTGTCTTTGTGGCGAAATACGGTTGTTTGTCCGAGCTTCTGTTCATAGTCGCCCCCTTCAGTGATTGTATTATGGTTGGCTTATGTGTACTTTTCATTGGTCTTCCGTTCACCTTCTGACTGTTCATGACATCAACTGCTGAAAGGTAAATGAAGTCGCCCCTCTTTTTTCTTACTACTGATGCCAGGATCCTGGATCTCATCCGGAAGGGGGACGAGGAGGCATTGGTTCCGTTGTATGAATCCAATCGAAGGCCAATCATGAACTATGCTCTGCGCAACAACGGCACAGCGGACGATGCCCAGGATCTTTTGCAGGAATCGCTCGTCGTTCTCTGGGAGCGCGTCAGAGCGGGGAAGTTTGAATACAAAGCCAGACTTAGCACATTCATTTACGCGACTGCCAAAAACATCTGGTCACAACGGCTTCGGAAGAAGGAGCGTGAAGTCGCCGGCGGCCTGGACCCGGAAGGAGACCAGGACTTCTCACCTTCCGTGCTTGAAACCTTAATCGAATCGGAAAGAGCGAGGTTGGTTCGGGAGGCTCTCGATCGCATCGGGGAACAATGCAGGAAGCTCCTCCTGCTCTTCTATTGGGAGGAATTGTCGATGGAGGAAATTGCCCAGAAACTTGGATTCGCAAATGCGGACACGGTGAAAGCGAAGAAGTATCAATGCAAGAAAGCACTCGAAAAAGTGCTAAGGACACTGCAAGAACATCATGAGTGATGACGAACGTGACTGACACGAGGAATATACATTGGACGGCAGATGAGGACCTGGTCGAGCGCTACGTGATGGGTCGATTGCCGTCGGCGGAAGTTGCAGAGCTGGCAAAGCATCTCAGCGATTGTGCAGAATGCCGCGAGGCTGTTGAAGCAGAACGGCAGATTGTCGATGGCATCCGTCTCGCAGGCAGAGATGCATTGAAGCGACGACTTGCGCAACGGGTGCACGACGGCCGCTCCTCCGGCGTGAACTGGTATCGGATCGCGGGCGTCGCTGCCGCAATCGTGTTTCTTGTGACGATCGGAATCTACAACAAGTGGTTCCTCGGAGGAGAAGCTCAGAAGTCTGATTATCGCGCTGAAAGAGACAGCACAGCTCCAACGATTGAATCGGAACCTCGTCAGCCTGTCCTTGCCAAGAAAGCACCTTCTGAGACGCAGCTCGCTGATGCCGCAAAATCCGCGACCGGTGGGAAACAGGATCCTAGACGCGTCAATGCGAAGGGAGAACTCAAGGAGGCTGCGCCGGGAGCGGACAAATTCGCTGAGCAGGAAGCGGACAGATCGAAGATGATCGCTCGCTCACAATCCGACAGGCGTGAGAACGTTGCTGAAAAAAAGGAACGGTACCCTGAAGTCTCTGCAGCTGCCGCAGGCGAAGAACTCTGGGTGCGAGGCGAAATGATTCCCGAGGAGCGACGGCCGCAAGAAGCGGGCAAAGCGTTTCTGAAAAGCGCTGATGGTGTACGCGACGAAGCACAGAAAAAGAAGGGGGAACCCGCTGCTCTTATGGCGCAGGCAGCGCGGACGCGAGTGCTCGGTGTCGGGAATCTGCCTCTTTCCATCACACAGCGTCGCATCTCTGATCTTCCCGCTTCTCAAAGAACGGGCAGGCAAAGTTCTTCCTCGGTACAAACCCTCATGCAAAAGAGCGCGGCCGGTTTGCGGTTGACGCTTTTCCTCGATTCAATCCACACAATCAGCGAACACGCTCCGCCAGTGATTCAGAAGATCCGGGAGGACTCGATTGTACTCGAAGTGGGAAAACAGCGGATTGGCTACAGGATCCCTTCAGGTTGGACTGATCAGGCTCCAGGAGAATCCAAGAAGCAGAAGTGAACCAGACCTACAAGTAGTGATCCAACGAATTATCAATCCGTTTTCCAATTCCAAACTCATCCTGTTCAGCGCGTGACCTGAGACACGTCCCCTGTTTCAGCCAATCCGGCGCTGAGAGCTACTCGCTCAGCGGTTGGTGCCAACCGAAGAGAAGAAAGTCAACAATATCAGCCATATTGTGTCGGCTAGAGCGGCTCAGCGCGAAATTCGAGAAATGCTTCGAAGTGATACGCGGCACAAGTCGGCTGTCCAGAGCTGGCTTCCATTGATTTCCCACGCACCTAGGCCTATATTTATTGTGACAGATTCTCGTTTGGCTGCGGGAACAAGTGATACAGATCGTTAGGCGGGAGCTCTTTTCTGAGTTCTCTCTGTCTGTGCAACTAGTTGGATCCACAACTACGCACGATGACTGGTGGCGGCCGAGCCACCAATCGACACCAGAGGCGTGTGCGAGAAGGTGTACCCCGCGGGTGAAGTGTGTTTCACCTACGCCTACGTCGCCGGCGCAATTCACTCGTCACTCTATCTGGATAAATCACAACTATGCTTACTAATCCGATTCGATGAAGTTCGCTGCAAAAATATTGGCGGTGCAGATCATTTTTGTCGCTGCGGCGTTCGCGCAATCCGCCCCGACGGGTCTTCAATCTACATCCATTACCTATAATAGTGCGACCCTGAGTTGGAATAGTGTGACCGGTGCCAGCTACTATCAAGTTCAAGTCGATCACGATGGATCCTTTTCCACCCCGGATTGGACTAGCGGCAATGTCTCAGCGCTCTCCACCTCCACGACCTCATTGTCTGGAGGGACTAAATACTACTGGAGAGTTAGGGCAGGTAGTGCTGGCCAATGGTCTTCAGGCGCAGCGAATTTTACGACGATTCCGACTGCACCCACACTCTCGTCGCCTTCGAATAGTGCCACAAGCGTTGCAGTCAGTCCAACACTTGACTGGAATACATCGACCGGCGCCGCAACGTATCGTATGCAGCTGTCAACAGTATCGACCTTCTCATCGACAGTTGTGGATGATGCAACACTTACGAGCTCTTCTCGCCCAGTCGGACCATTGTCCAACAATGCGACATTCTATTGGCGAGTGAGTGCAACGAATGCGACAGGAACGAGTTCTTATTCTTCCACGTGGTCGTTTTCAACGGCTCCTGCTGCCCCGACGGGCTTGGTCGTCTCTTCGGTAACCACTTCAAGCGCATCAATAAGTTGGAGCAGCGTCGTCGGTGCAACCTCATACACAATCCAACTTGACACCGACTCTGACTTCAGGTCTCCGCTTCCAGATATTATCCAATCAGGAACATCGGTTACGAAGACTTCGCTGTCAGATGGCACGAGATATTATTGGAGGGTAAAGGCTTCGAGCGCCAACGGATCGAGTGGGTGGGTGCAAGGGACATCATTTGTGACCTTGGTCCCGGCGCCGACCGGCAAGCCGAACGACCTATGGCACTGGCATTTTGGCTCATATGTACTGGGCTGGAGCAGAGTCGATGGTGCAGACTCATACTATGTCGAACTCTATACAGACCCGAGTTTCAGCTCTGCATCGCTTGTTGGTGGTGATACCACATCGCGCCATGAAGGGTATACTGTTATAAGAAATCTTTCGCCGGGAGTGACGTACTATTGGAGAGTAAGGGGTGTGAACGGTGGTGGCTCTGGACCATGGTCTACTGAAAATGACAGCTTCACGCTTGAGCCGAACCCGCCAATTCTTCTTTCGCCCTCAAATGGTGCGACAGGCATCTCAACAAGTCCGACCCTGTCGTGGAACGCCTCATCTGGTGCTACGAGCTACACCCTTCAATACTCCATTTCGTCTGATTTTCCTTCGAATCCACAGAGCGCTACGACAACTGTGAACAGCATTTCGGGGATTTCTCAGAATGTTTCTGGACTATCCAACAGCACGAGATACTACTGGCACGTCAAGGCGACGAATTCCGGCGGAACAAGCAATTACTCAAACGCATTTTCCTTCACGACTTCCGGTGCGGTAAATCCCCCGTTGGCACCAACGCTTAGTGCGCCATCAAATGGAGTAACCGGCGTCACGGTAACCCAGACCCTCAGTTGGAGCGCATCTTCGACCGCATCCTCCTATCGCCTGCAGGTCTCGACTTCGTCTGCGATGTCATCACCGGTCGTCGATGATTCGACGCTGACGGGGACCTCGCGGTCTGTTGGACCACTGAGCAACAATACTCAATACTATTGGAGAGTAAACGCGAAGAACTCGGGTGGCACAAGCGCATACTCTTCGGTATTCTCTTTCACCACGATAGTGGCTGTTCCTGCAGCGCCATCGCCTGCCACGCCAGCGAACGGCGCGACCGCCGTTTCAATAAGTCCAACTATCAGTTGGAGCGCTCCGGTTGGTGCAACCAGCTACAGGTTGCAGGTATCGACTTCTTCGACTTTTTCGACATTTGTTTTTGACCAGAGTACTCTCACTTCTCCGTCATACACTCTCGTTGGTTTGTCAAACAGCATTCAATACTACTGGCGCGTGAGTGCATCAAACGCTGGGGGAGCAGGTCCGTTTTCGAGCACATATTCATTCACAACCACTCTGGCTCTGCCCGGCGCGCCGAGTGGCCTGGTTGCAACTCCGACGTCGAACGGGGCGGTCTTGACCTGGATCGCTGCAAGTGGCGCAAGTTGGTATCTCGTCGAAGTCAATGATCCGAACTTCAGCCTCATCTGGAGAGATAGCACTTCGTCACTCAGTTCGAGTGCTCGAAATCTTTCGCCTGCAACAACCTACACGTGGAGAGTGTGGGGTGGAAATGCTGCAGGTCCAGGAACTTCGGTCGGTGGTTCGTTCAGAACACCGATCGCAGTCCCATCGGCGCCCGGAGATCTGATCGAGACGCCGAACGCGACAGGCGCATCCCTGAGCTGGGCTCTCGTGAGTGGAGCAACATCCTACGTTGTTGAAGTATACACGGACAATAATCTTACCACCCGAGTCTGGAAGGACAGCTTGACTGCTCCCCCTGCAACAGTCACAAACCTCTTGAGCAGCAGGAGCTACACGTGGAGGGTTCAGGCAATCAACTCCGGCGGACGGGGTGGATGGACGATGTCCACCTTCACAACATCTTCATCTTTGCCAAATCCACCATCCGCACCGACGCTTGCAACGCCGGTAAACGGTGGATCCGATGTCCCAATATCCACGACACTTTCCTGGAGCGCTTCCTCCGGTGCCACTATATACCGCTTGCAGCTTTCAACATCATCGACGTTCTCGACAACCGTCGTCGATGATTCGTCTCTGAGCGGGATTTCGCGTCTAGTCGGACCGCTCAGCAACAATACTCAGTATTACTGGAGGGTGTGCGCCTCAAATGCAGGAGGGACGAGCCAGTATTCGCCGACTTGGAGCTTCACGACAATCGTAGTCGCTCCGCCCATTCCGACTCTCTCCTCTCCTGCAAATAACGCGGGTGACCAACCTGTCACCCTTACGTTGAATTGGAATGCATCCCAGGGCGCCACCAAATACCGTGTGCAGTTATCGACCTCGACAAATTTTGCCACATCACTGGTGGACGACTCCACGGTGACAGGGACTTCGCTCCAGGCGGGTCCGTTGTCCAACAACACGCAGTATTTCTGGAGAGTGAAGGCTTCCAATGTCGGGGGCTCGAGTGGTTATTCCTCGGTTTTCGCGTTCAAGACGATTGTCTCACCGCCTGCGGCACCAGTTCTCGTAACGCCTCAAAACAACGCCGGATCTGTTTCCACGAGTCCGACGTTCACCTGGATTGCTCCGGACAGCGCACTGAGTTACACGATTCAGGTCTCCACAGTCTCCGATTTCTCAACGTTTATCATAACACAGAGCGGAATCACGGGAGGCTCGTACAGAGCTGCAGCTCTCTCCAATAGCACGCAGTACTACTGGAGGGTCCGGGCGACTAACGTTGGAGGCACAGGTCTGCATTCTTCCGCGTTTACGTTTACCACAATCGTCGCACTCCCGGGTGCGCCCACACTAACATACCCGGCAAACAACACGAGCGGCGTGGAAACGACGCCGACACTCGAATGGGCAGCGTCGGCGGGAGCGACAAGATACCGCCTTCAGCTTTCAACGTCGTCGACTTTCAACTCGACAATCCTTGATGATTCGACGCTCGTTACGCCATCGCGTCAGGTCGGACCGTTGTCGAATAGCACGACTTACTACTGGCGGGTGAGTGCAACAAATGCTGGTGGGACGACCGCATACTCTTCTGCTTTCTCATTCACAACGATCGTAGCCGCTCCATCGACGCCCACGCTTTCCTCGCCAGCAAATGGTTCCACGAATGTGCCGATCAATCCGACGTTGAGTTGGAATACAGCGACAGGTGCAACGACGTACAGATTACAGGTGTCGTCATCGCAGAGCTTCGCCACTTCAATTGTGGATGAGGCGGCGCTGTCGACGACCTCACGAGAAGTGGGACCGTTGTCGAACAACACGACTTACTACTGGCGGGTGAGTGCAACAAATGTTGGTGGGACGACCGCATACTCTTCTGTTTTCTCATTCACAACGATCGTAGCCGCTCCATCGGCGTCCACGCTTTCGTCGCCAGCGAATGGTTCCACGAATGTGCCGATCGATCCGACGTTAAGTTGGAATGCAGCGACAGGTGCAACTACGTACAGAATACAGGTGTCGGCATCGCAGAGCTTTGCCACCTCAATTGTGGATGAGGCGGCGCTGACAACGACCTCACGACAGGTCGGACCGTTGTCGAAGAGCACGACCTACTACTGGCGGGTGAGTGCCACGAATGCAGGAGGGACGAGCCCATTTTCTTCTGTTTGGAGTTTTACGACCATCGGTGATCTTCCAGGCCAGCCGACAAACCTTGGTGCGTTGCCATCGACGGCCGAAGCTTCGTTGAGTTGGAGAAGTGTCGATGGAGCGTCATCCTACATCGTAGAAGTTTACGCGGACGCTAACTTCACTTCCCTGAAATGGAGTGGTGCGCCGTCGTCCCCCTCCGTTGTTGCTTCCAACCTCCTGAACGGGACGGCCTACTACTGGAGGGTGCGAGCTGTGAATGAAGTTGGATCGGGTCCTTGGGCAGCATCGAGTTTCACGACGTCGGTCGCGCCGCCGACTGCTCCTGGCGGCTTGAGTGCTTCGCCAACAACGAACGGTGCAGTACTGAGTTGGGGGAACGTGAGCGAAGCGACTTCGTATGTGGTTGAGGTACATGCTGACCCGAGCTTCAATTCACTCAAATGGAGTGGCACGCCGATATCGCCCACAGCAAATGTCAGTGGCTTGTCGGAAGGGACAACCTACTACTGGAGAGTCAAAGGAGTCAATGTTGGCGGATCAAGCGGTTGGGCGACGTCGAGCTTCACCACGACTACCCAACCGGCAGGAGCACCGACGAATCTCAGAGCCACGCCGACAGAGACGGGTGCAGCGTTGAGCTGGGGGAGCGTGAGCGGTGCAATTTCCTATGTCGTCGAAGTTCATGGCGATGCAAACTTCAGTAATCCAAAGTGGAGCGGCACTCCCACTGCAACATTAGCGACCGCCGCTAACCTCTTGAGCGGAGTGACTTACTACTGGCGCGCGCGAACTGTGAGCTCTGGGGGCTCCAGCGGATGGTCAACGTCGAGCTTTACGACACTCACTCCCCCGCCGGGATCGCCGACGAACCTGACCGCATCTCCGGCAACCTCCAGCGCTACGATGCGTTGGGCGAGCGTGGGTGGGGCGACGTCCTACGTTGTTGAGGTCCACGCCGATGTGAACTTCACCTCGCTCAGATGGAGTGACAGCCCGGTCGGTACGTCTGCACTCTCTGTAACCCTTACCAGTGGAACAACATACTACTGGCGGGTCAGGGCCGTCAATTCCTCTGGTTCAAGCGGTTGGGCAACATCAACGTTTACCACGTCGCTTCCAATCCCTCAGGCGCCTACGCTCTCCTCGCCGCCCGATGCAGCAATCAACGCCCCGCGCACGGTCTCCCTGAGTTGGAACGCCGCTGCGACTGCCACATCCTATCGTATCCAGATCGCGACGTCGGCATCATTCGCAACGAACGTCCTCGATACCGCCAATATCACTGGTCTTGGGATTGCGGTTACATTGAACGTCAATACGACGTATTACTGGAGAGTGAGCGCGGTCAACGCGAGTGGTGAGGGCGCCTTCTCAGCGACGCGCAGCTTCACTGTCGTACGGACGACCGCGGTCGAAGGCACGGGCAACAGTATCCCATCAGAGTTCTCGCTGGGCCAAAATTACCCCAATCCATTCAATCCGGCAACGAAGATCGAGTTTTCGCTGCCTGTCTCATCACACGTCCGAATTACCATCTACAATGCTCTGGGCAATCTTGTCGAGATCCTCGCTGATCAGTACTATGCCCCCGGCCGGTACGTGACGACCTTCGAAGCAGCAGGCTTCCCAAGCGGCGTGTATTTCTCTCGCCTCCAGACCCCCGGTTTCGCCGCGACGAAACGCCTGATGCTCGTGAAGTAGCAATCAGCATTCAGCTATCAGCGATCAGCCATTCATTCTGACTCCTTCCAACATTCCATTATTCCGTTATTCCATTACTCCACCACTCCATTTCTCCATCCGCTCATCTACGTATTCCCCATTTCTTATCAATCCGAAATCCCCAATCCGAAATTCCACTCTGCCCCAACCTGAGGCCGCTTCGTCCCACTCCCTTGAGATTTCGTGCGTCGTTCCAATGGTCATTCCATGATTCTGGAACCCTGGCCTGGTGACGTCGTCTAAGGGGAAAAGAGTTGTGAGTCCAAACATTCCAACCATAACAGAAGGAGCGACTACTGTGAAAAGGAAAATAATTCTTGCCATCCTCGCCTTGACTGTGCTGTGTGTGGCCGCTGCTGTTGCTGGTGACCTGAACGCGTTGCAGGAAAAGGAGAAGGCCGGCGCAACGAAGAAAGGATGGCTGGGAGTTGCCATTCAGGATATCACATCGCAGATGGAAAAAGCGATGGATCTCAATTCGAAAGAGGGCGCGCTCGTGAGCAGCGTGGAACAGAAGAGTCCGGCGCAATCTGCAGGGATCAAGGACGGTGACATCATCGTTCAGTTCGGAGCGAAGAATATCGGGGACTCGAATGATCTGCAGAAAGCTGTTGCCGATACGAAACCCGAGAGCAAGGTAACGGTGGTTGTGATGCGGAAGGGGGAAAAGAAAACGCTTGATGTCGTCGTAGGGAAACAGCCTTCAAAATCCAAAATAATAGCTGTGAATCCTCGTGGGACTGGAAATTTTAACGTCTTCCTTGGAGCACAGAACTACCAGGGGATGAGCCTTCGTGAGCTGAATGAGCAGCTCGGCCAATACTTTGGGGCGACCGATGGAGCGGGCGTCCTGGTGTGGGAAGTTGAGAAGGGGAGTGCGGCTGAGAAGGCTGGGGTCAAAGCCGGTGACGTGATCTCGGTGGTCGGGAAGAAAAAGATACGCACCTTGCGTGACGTTTCCAGGGCACTTGGCATCTACGACGAGGGAGAGAAAGCCGAGATTGAGGTCGTGAGAAAGGGAACCCGTCAAACGCTGTCACTCGAGGTCGAAGAAGCCACCGACGAATCAGGGCTCCAATACCATTTCGAAACGCCCTCATTCCCCAGGCACCGCGGGGGAGTCTTCTTCAATGAGGCTCCGTTTGAGATCCAGGTTCCGGAGATAGACCTCGAGAGCCTTCGCCCCCATATGGACCAGCTGAAGATCGAATTGGAACAGATGAAGGGCCGATTGCATGACGAGTCAATCCAGCTCCGGGAGAAGATCGAGAAAGATGTGAAGCCGCATGTGAGGGTGCGGGTACTCCACGGCATTTGAGTTTGTCGCAGACGAGGAGGTTCCCTTCATCTGCCTTACCACCGAGTGATTCTTGTTCAACTGAAAGCCACGGATCTTCTGCGTGGCTTTTTTTATTGTGTCGTTGAGGAAGCGACTCCACAGCATCCAATATTCGTAAATCGATAATCTCCGTTCCGATATTCACGTGGATATCCATTTTGGAACAATGGACGGGAGCAACTGAGCACATCCCTCCGTCGTGTCGGATACAATTCGTCAACGGTAAATTCCCCATTGACAATTCTCCGTTGACAATTGACAATTATCTCTTCCCTTGCCAATGAAGCGAAGTTGGCGTACCTTTGTGCCCCAAAGGTACCCAAGTGGCGATACATTACTCCAAATATGGCCGGGTTTTTGACCTCTTGCCTGAAATGATCCTGATTGTGGACGCCGATCAGGTGATCGTCGACCATAATACTGCTGCCGCAGAGGGAACAGGATTTGCCTCATCGGATCTCTTGCACAGTTCGCTGGATCTCATACTTCCCGCCGAGCAACGAAGAGTCCTGATGAGCATTCTGAAGACGAACTTCAGTGATCAGTCTCTCGAGACGAAGTTTATCCGGTTCGATAAGTCCATTCTGGATGTCCAGATCGATTTGAGGAAACTGTACTCTGCCGAACGCTTTTACTTCGTGCTCATCGCCAAGGATATCACGGAGCAGAAGAAGCGGGAGCTCGACCACCTCAGGTTTTCGAACGTTATTCAGCATACCGTCAATCCCATTCAGATCACCGATGCCAGCGGGAAAATGGTATACGTCAATCCCGCATTCGAGACAGCAAGCGGCTACACGAAAGAAGAGCTCTTGGGAAGGAATCCCAGGATCCTGAACAGCGGCAGGCATTCGAGGGATTTCTGGAAGTCAGTCTGGGAGTATATCTCGCAGCGGAAGGTGTGGGTTGGCGAAATTGAGAATCGGCGAAAGGATGGAAGTCCTTTCCACACGGAACTTGTCATATCACCGATCGTGGATGGAAGCGACCACATCGTGGGTTTCATGGGGGCTCACCGGGACATCACCGAGCAGCGGATTCTCGAGCAGCAACTCGTCCGTTCTCAAAAAATGGAAAGCATAGGAACGCTGGCCGCCGGCATCGCCCACGAGGTGGGAAATCCACTGACCTCGATCTCATCGCTCGTCCAGGTCATCCAGCGCACGACGGCCGATGAGTTCGCAAAGGACAAGCTGGGCCTCATCAAGGACCAGATCAACCGAATCGCGCGGATCATCCGTGACCTGGTCGATTTCTCCCGTCCATCTGCGTACGTCATAAAGCCAACGGATGTAAACAAGGTTGTGCGTGAGGCGTTGAACATCGTTCAGTACGGCAAGAAGGTGAAAGACATCGCCTTTACCCTCGAGCTCGCGGACGACCTGCCCAGCCTCTCGGTCGTTCCGGACCAGCTCGCCCAGGTCTTCATCAACATCCTGATGAACGCTGTTGATTCCCTCGAAGGAAAACCCGGCTCGATCTGGATCCAGTCCCGGTCGAACGCAGAGCATGTCGAAGTGGTGGTTAAGGACACGGGGAAGGGCATTGATCCGGGGGATCGCGAGAAAATCTTCGAGCCGTTCTTCACGACGAAAACTGTTGGACAGGGAACGGGGCTTGGGCTTTGGGTCAGCTATGGAATCGTAGAGAGCTTCGGCGGCGACATCGAATTGGAAAGTGATTTGGGGAGAGGGAGCACATTCAAGATCAAGCTACCGTTAAAAGGAGAGTGAGAGAGTCGATGGCAGAGCGCATACTTGTTGTTGATGATGAACAGATTATTCGCGAATCGCTCGGATTTGTCCTGAAGAAGGAGGGATACCAGGTTGAGGAAGCCCCGAACGGGAAGGAAGCTCTGGCAAAACAGGAAGCCCGTCCGTTTGATGTGGTCATCTCCGATATTGAAATGCCGGAGATGCGCGGGATGGAATTGCTCGAGCACATTACGAAGCGGACGCCGCAGACGTTCGTCATCATGATCACTGCCTTCGCATCGATCGAAACAGCGGTCGCGTCCTTGCGCAAGGGGGCGTATGATTATGTTTTGAAACCGATCGACTTTGACGACATCCTGCACCGGCTCCGGAAGCTGCTGGACCATCGTGCCTTGTCGCTCGAGAACTCTTTGCTCCGCCAGGAGATCAATAGAACGTTTGACTTCGACCAGATTATCGGTCAGAGCCAGAGCATGAAGAGTGTCTTTCAGATCATCAAGACCGTTGCAGAAAGTGACGGTACTGTCCTGATCACCGGAAAAAGCGGTACCGGAAAAGAACTGGTCGCCAGGGCTCTCCACTACAACAGCAAACGGAAGTTGAAGCGATTCGTGGCGATCAATTGCGGTGCAATCGTCGAGACCCTCTTCGAAAGCGAGCTCTTTGGACACAAAAAAGGCTCCTTCACCGGTGCGACAACGGACAAGGAAGGGCTCTTCAAAGTGGCCGATGGCGGGAGCGTCTTCCTCGATGAAGTGAGCGAGATCCCTCTGCACCTTCAGGTCAAGCTCCTTCGGGCCATCGAGCAGAAGGAAGTCATCCCGGTCGGATACACTGACCCGGTCACGATCGACGTGCGGATCATCGCCGCGACAAACAGGGATCTCCGTCTGGAGGTCGAGAACGGAAAATTCAGAGAGGATCTGTTCTATCGGCTCAATGTGGTGGAAATCGATCTCCCGTCATTGGCGGGGAGAAAGGAAGATATTCCGCTCCTGTGTCAGCATTTCCTCGAAGCCTTCAGAAAGCACATGGGTCGACCCATTCAAGGTTTTTCCAACGAAGCCATGAGCGCCATGATGCAGTACCAGTGGAAAGGCGAGGTCCGGGAGCTCGAGAACGTCATTGAGCGAGCTGTGATATTCTGTGACAAAGAGTTCATCGGGCTCGAGCATTTGCCTGACTATTTCCGGCAGATGACCTCGCAGCATTCCTCGTTGCTCGCGGGCGGGCACCAGATGCTCCGGGATGCGGTCAAGGCATTCGAACGAACCTATATCGAACAGGTGCTCGCACAACACGAGCGCAACAAGGAAGCAACAGCCCAGGCACTCGGTGTGAGCCTCTCGTCGCTCTACAGGAAGATGGAAGAGCTCGAAATCCCGACGAGGTGAGGAAAATGCAGCGCGTTGAAAGGCGCCTAATAGTTGCTCTTTGGCAAGCTTTTAGGCCATTTTTCGGCTCTTCTAATCTTTGAGAATCCCATTCCCGCCGCGTTCCCAATAGTGAGCAAATGTACATTCCCCTTTCAATTCTGTTGGCCATTTCTGCGAAAAACTCGCACTTCACCTTTTTTTCCGGTTGGCACGCTCCTTGCACTTTCGCAACGCAGGATAAAGCATCATCCTAGCACCGTGGTTGTTACCCGAATAGTCAACAGGAGGACACAATGGAGCGAGCTAGAATGCAATCGCCAGGATCGTCAGAAGGGCTGGTTGCGGGTAATCTGAAAGATTCCGTACGCACGTATGAACGTGCATTGATCATCGACTCGTTGCGAGTCAATGGTAATGACAAGCGCAAAGTATCCAAACTGCTTGGAATCAGTCTCTCGTCGTTGTACCGGAAGCTGCGTGAGCTTTCGATCGAAGATTTGGAAGAAGGTCACGAAGGCGAGCACGCAACTGAGTTCACTTCTGCCATGAGTTAAGAGTCAGCTGTTCGATTGAGTGATGCGCCGTTGTGCAAGGGGAAAGTTGCAGGCGCATCACGAGTGCAATGGAAGGAGCAGAGCTATGAAACCGGGCTGGTGGGTTTGCCGGAATTCTTGCTGCGATCGCTGTAGGGGGAACCTTGTTGTATCTTCGTCATTTTCGGGGGGATGATCTGGAAGACTTTCATTTCGTTGATGACGATAGTGCATTGAAGAACTTTTGAGCGTTCCCGCCTGAGTCGCCAGCAGATGAATTTGATGGCGTGAACTTTATTTCTGATTCCCGGAATTCACCTCGCCCCAGGGAGGGGCGAGGGTTTGAAATCGAGAATCAGTTCGGGCTCCTGCAATCTTGCGCAGGAGAGGAGAACATATTCACGAAGCAGGGGAAGAACAGAAGTCTGCCCACAGGTGTGCCACGCATTCGCTTGAGAGCATTGCCGCCTGTGGGCTTTTTTTTCCAGATCGCCGGAGGAGCTCTCGCTTGCGCTATCCCATGTGCACGTGCTCCGGCAATGTTTCTGACCCCGTTCGAATTGGCGATTTTCGATCCTGAATGATGGTATTCGACGAACATTAACCGGAGTCCCGAAGCGAGGATCTATGGAAGCGAGCAAGAATCAACTGGCAGAGCACATGGCGGACCTTACCTACGAGCTTCTGGAGAACTGCCAGATCAAGATCGAGCGCACGGCCCACAAACTCAATCTCACCGTAGCCGAGTTCAAGCTGCTTCGCTCGATTCAAGACGGAGAGAAATTGTCAGCTGGGAGTCTCGCAAAGCGACTCGGGCTTTCGAGCAGCCGCATCACGAGGATCATCGATGGACTCGTAAAGAAAGAAATGGTCAGGAAGGATGCGGGAGGCAACGATCGCCGCGTGGTGGATGTTCAACTGACCCCCATCGGAGTGGATACGCGAAACCAGCTCAAGGATATGTACACAAGCGTTCATCGGGATATCATCGATCTCCTGCCTTCCGATGCCGGTGAATCAGTCTTGCTCGCCATGGAAAAACTCCGCGAGGCAACACACGAGTGGGTTAAGCAGTAAGCCGCAGTAAAACCGTTACAAGCGAGAGATTCATTTTCCATCCACTTCGATCTGCCTATCTGTCTCATCTTCCCCTTTTCCATTTTCAACAACCTCCAAATGAGTACCGACTTGATTCGAGTTGGACTTGTCCACTCTTCCGACTGCATGTAATTGCTTTATATCTGACAACTTTTCAGATGTCCTTTTTCTCAATTCTTACCATCGGAATGCCAAAATGCCGTTGGAGGCAAGTGTAATAATTGAGAATGTGGATCCGCCGGACATTGTCGCAAATCTCTCCACTTTCTGCAATTCTGACATAACATTGTACAAGAAATAGTAGGCACACTTCTTGAAATCATTGAACGATCATCGCAGAAGTGGTGCGTCTTTGCTGAATTATTCAGCAGGTGCACAAAAGAAATGTGCAACATGTGTCAATGTTCCTACCATCCATTTTCAAATTGAAAGGGCTCAATCATGAGGCGTTTGCTTTCTGTCTGTGTTCTGCTGCTTATGGTATGCCTTGCGTTTACAGACGCATATTCTCAGGCAGTGGACCTGAAGGTCGTGGCGATGTCTCCCGGTCTCCGGAGCAGCGGCTATCCGAGCTTCTCGTCTCCAGCTGCAGGTACGCCCAATTATGTCTCCACGGGACTCAGGACCGTTGGTAAAGGCATGAAGGTGTACCTGAAGGCCGATACAGTCGGCTCAGGTGCGACAAAAGTAACAACTTATGCATGGACATTTGTGTCCAAGCCGCCAGGATCCACGGCAGCGTTCAGCGATGCAGCAAAGGATTCCGTGACATTTATCCCGGACGTTACAGGTCAGTACATCGTTCAGGTTGCTGTAAACGGCGCCGCGAAGACTCACGTTGACACAATTACGGCCAGCACCTATCGCGGTATCACCACTTTGGTGCAGTCGTGCCCCTGTCATGCCGGCTCTGCCACCTTCCTGAATTCCTACAGCAACTGGAAGACCACGAAGCACGCAACGATCTTCGCGCGTGGGATGACTGGCCAGCTTGAGAATTCAGAAGGCACCCATTACAAAGGTGTGTACACGAAAAGTTGCTTCAAATGTCACACGACCGGATGGGAATCTCTGACGAACAACGGAAACTTTGGCTACCTCGCAAACACAGGTGCCACAGCCACACCGCCAACGTCGTTTGACTCCACGTGGTACAAAGGTCTTCCTTTGGAAGGCGGCGACTACCTGATTCCGTTCCAGGATTCCACGCTCTACAAGAAGCTTTCACCTCAAATGCTGGCGGTTGGCAGCATAGGCTGCGAAAGCTGCCACGGCCCGGCAGATGACCATGCGACGACCGCCGACAAGAAGAAGATCAGTGTTACGGCTGATGCGGGCGTCTGCAACCAGTGCCACGAATCTCCGAAGGGGCATTCGCTTGGATATTTCTGGAGAGGCTCGACACACTCCACCATGAAGACCAGTGCCGCTGAAGCGAGTCGCAATTCGTGCTGGCCATGTCATAACGGAACGGCGTTCATTTCGTTCACGAATGCATGGGCAGCCGGACGAAAGACGACATCTGCTGATTCAGCGAAAGTTGATCCAACTTTTCAATCGATATCGTGCTCAGTCTGCCACGATACACATGGCAGTTCGAACGAACACCTTCTCCGCTACACAAAGATCGATACACTTATCAACGGGTACAAAGTACCCGCGGGTGTAGGTGGATTTGGTCAAATGTGCATGAACTGTCACCGCGCGCGTAACAACTCGGTGACCCAAGTGAAGGGTCAGATGGGAAAATTCGGCGACCGGTTCTATCCGCACTATAGTCCTCAAGCTGATATGTACCTCGGAACCAATGCTTGGGAATTTGGACTCAAGCTTGAAGGACTGAACACGCACGGCGGACTGAAGAATGGCTGCGTTACATGTCATATGTCCGAACGGATGGTTGTGCCGAACTACACGAAGGTTCAATCTGATCACGGCATGTCGATGGCGGAGAATGGCGTTGACAAAGTCGAAGGATGCGTCGAGTGTCACGGTGCTATCAAGTCGTTCAAGGACATCAAAGCGTCATTCGACTACGATGGCGATGGCCAGGTCAAAAGTGCCGTTGAGGAAGTGGCTGGACTAATGGCAAAGCTGAAGGCCAAGTTACCTGTAGATGCGACAGGTGAGCCGGTCACGATGGCGGCGGATTCGATGCTCGTTAGGAACTTCGCTACCACGAACAAGGTGAGCTACTCCACGCTGATCGCGTCGTTGTTCAACTACAATTATGTTTCTCACGACATGAGCCTGGGTATCCACAACACGAAGTACACAGTGGCGATCCTTCGGGCCTCACTCGGATTGGTGACCGGCGTCGAAATGGATCCATTGCCGATTCCCAAAACGTTCGAGCTGAGCCAAAACTATCCGAACCCCTTCAATCCGACGACCGAAATCCGCTTCGACATTCCGAAGTCATCGAGCGTCAAGGTGGTGGTCTATGATATCATGGGCCGGGTGGTCAGGACGCTGGTCGATCAGAAGATGGAAGCCGGTTCACACCGGATTTCATGGAATGGTCGCGATCTGGCTGGCAACACTGTCTCCAGCGGGGTTTACTTCTATCACATCAGTGCTGACGGATTCGCAGCCACGAAGAAGATGACCTTGATGAAGTAGCTCTGTTCCAAGCACCAGTCTTGAAAAGAAGGGGCTGTCCCAAAAGGGATGTCCCTTTTTTGTTTTAGGAGCGGGGGGTGTGGTTGTTGGTCTGTCGGAGGAGGTGAAGCGCTGGACTGATGCTCTAGTTGACTGTCACTGCTCTTCGAGGATCGTTTGCGAGATTGATAAGATTGTGGGCGATGCTGACCAGACCGTATTCGATTTTGACCTTCTGCCTTCCTCGCAACAAAAACCGTCTGAAGTGTCTGTTGTGTTTGATTTGGGCAAAGACGGTCTCTGGTTCAGTCATCCTCCGACGCCTCAGCTCGATGCCTAGCGGTGAGTTGAGCCGTTGGCGGACAGCAGCTTTGAAGCGGATCAAGTCGTGGCTGATCCAGATGCGGCGGTCAAAGTCTGAGGAACGACACTGCTGGCTCAGGTGACAAGCACTGCAGTCTTTTGCCTGGTAGATGTGACGCCCAGAGACATAACCGGTGGCTGATTTTACCGAGGAGGTTCCGACACAGCGCATTGGTTGATCGGCAGGACAGGTAAACTGATCGTGTTCAGGGTCGTAGGGGAATCGTTCCGGGTCAAAGATGTTTTTGCGGTAGGCTCGTGTGTCTTCGTTATCAAAGGTATTGTATTTGACATAGGCCTCGACGCCTTTGTCTTCCAGATAGTGGTAGTTCTCCAGAGATCCGTATCCAGCATCCGCAACAGCCCGGTTTGGAAACCGTCCCGTGATGCGTTCATATCCCGCCAGATGATCCTTCAAGGTTGCGGTATCGGTCGGACGCTGATGGATGCTTGCATGAATGACGTATCGACGTTCGGTCGCCATCTGTACGTTATACCCTGGTTTCAGTTGCCCGTTGCGCATATGATCGTCCTTCATCCGCATGAAGGTCGCATCGGGGTCGGTCTTCGAAAAACTATTTCGGGTGCCAAAGATTTTTCCCTGTTCTTCATAACGCTCCAGACGAGGCAGACAGTCCTCTTCCAGGGTCTTCTTGGCTTTCTTCAGCGCCCGAGACCTCTTCTTGTCTACGGGTTCGCCTTGTTTGCGCAAGATCTCGTTCAACTTCTTCATGCGTTCCCGGATCATCTCTGGTGTCAGCGTGCTCTCGTGCCCCATCTCCTCTAGGTCTCGGTCCCCATACTCTTGATCTTCCTGTTCCTGCACCTTCTCAATATGCTTCAGCAGATCTTTGATCTTCTTCTGCACCTTTGTCTTGTTCTTCTGCACACTCTTCTTCCACACGAAGCTGTATCTGTTAGCGTTTGCCTCGATCTTCGTACCATCCACGAAACAGTCCTCTAAGCGAATCATCCCCGATGCCAGCAGCATCTGGATCATCGCCGTGAAGACGCTCTCCAGCGTCTGCTGCAATCGTGACGATCGGAACCGGTTGATCGTCCGAAAATCCGGTCGATTACCACCGGCCAACCACATGCAATGCACGTTCTCTCGGATCGCTTTCGCTATCTGACGCGATGAGTAGAGCCTCTGTGTGTAGGCATACACCAGCACTTTCAAGAGCATCACCGGATGGTAACTGCTGGCCCCACCACCCCGGAAGCTCTTCTGAAGTGCTGATAAGTCCATCTCGTCGATTGCTTGGCTCACTACCCGCACCAAGTGCGTATCAGCAATAAGCTCTTCTAAACTCGGTGGCAGAAACGTCGGTTGGTGTTGCCGGTAGGCTTTGAAGATCGTCACCATTGCCATATCGCCTCTCTTGTTGTGCGACATGGTCCAAGATAGTACTTCTCTTCATCAATTGGTACAAAAAAAGAGGCTGACCCAGGTACTTTTGGGACAGCCCCTTTTGCTTTGCAGCCTCCCTTTCTTCCGGAGCCCTATCCTGCCGCGGCCTTGTATCCAGGCTTCTTCGTCAACTCCTTGATAGACGTCATTTCCCTTTCTGGCTTC
>Ga0208045_1000045_pt1 | contig 56675 bp, 50 predicted proteins | sample PL_2010_200m_FD_184160 | JGI IMG/M metagenome (GOLD analysis project Ga0208045, IMG submission 184160) | Freshwater microbial communities from Powell Lake, British Columbia, Canada to study Microbial Dark Matter (Phase II) - PL_2010_200m... | ecosystem: Environmental > Aquatic > Freshwater >...
CAAAAGAGGATGGAATAGGGGATGGATGGAATGGTGGGCGGCGAGTCCTCTCATGATCGCAGAGCCGACGAGGCCACGGTGACCGGCGATGTAGATGCGCGAAGTTAGGTCCAAGAGTTTGGAGTTTAAAGTTTAAAGTTTGGAGTTTGGAGTATAGAGTTTTGGGTTTAGCGTTTGGAGTTATGAGTTTTCAGATTTCAATTTGGCAAGTCAGACCTCCACACTCCGAACTCGCAGCTGAAAACCCAAAACTCAAAACTGCATGACTACACTTGTTCCTCCGGAGCACAACCGCTTTTTCTTAGCTCTTCCAGCTCTGATCTCAAAGGCCGCCAGTATAGGCGATCTGCTTCTCGCTCCCCTTTTTGCTCGCGTTCCAGTTCGGATTCGATTGCAGATTCATCTCCAGCCTCAGCATGTATGAGTGCTTTTCGCAGATCCTTCAACTGGTCAAACTGATCGACCCCGCGCATCACCGACATCACATCGATGCGCATTTTCATTGCTTGCGGGTGGTAGGATCGGAAATGTATCGCGTGACCGCGGGTGAGATAATCGAGCTGAAACGGAGGTATGGCTATGCGCCTCGCATGCAACTCGCGAAGAGCCGAGCTGAGATGTGCCAGGTTCTCGTTTGACGCCAGTGTTGTTACGTCAGTGTCCCGGCTGAACTCAGCGCCGCCGTAGAAAACGCAGGCCTGCCCCCCCATCAACAGTGCGCGGACGTTGTGTGAAGCAAGTGTCGAAAGGACTTTGTGAATCGGGTTCTGTATCGAGGGATCCTCCTGAAGCCATGTAGAAAGACCACAATTTCTGCGTCTCTATCCAACGCTCGGTCGGAGTCAACTGATACCAATCAGACCATTCATCTTCTGGTAGCCACCGGGGAATCATACAACGAATATAATCATTTGCCTTCGGCTCCGCAACTACTACAAGGGCACGCCCATCGCCTGACGGCCAGCCCGGTAATGCCCCGAATAATCCAAGGCACGTCGTCCTACAACTTGTGCGAGGTCGCTCCCCACCCACCATTCCATCCATCCCCTATTCCATCCTCTTTTGCGCTCACCCCAATCCTTCCTTAATCTGTTCCTGCAGAGCGAAGGCATGGTTGGTCCAGCCGAAATCCTTTCGCTTCAGGATCGTCATTCCTCGTCCCGGCGGGCGAAGTCCGGCCCGAATCATATCGTAGTCGAGCATGACTCTTACGAGATCCGCAAATCCAACCCTTGGCTGCCAGCCGAGCTGCTTATTTGCCTTGCGTATGTCGGCCTGAAGACTGTCGACCTCCGTCGGACGGAAGTACTTTGGGTCGATCTCAATCAGCGTCTGGCCCTTTTTCAACCGAGCGCCGTATTCGCCTTTCACATCGGCAATGATTGCTTTCTCCTTGACGCCTTTGCCGCGCCACTCGATTTCCAGCCCGACGTAGGCGAATGATTCTTCCAGGAATTCGCGAACTGAATGGCCAACTCCCGTGCCCACGACATAGTCATCCGGTTTGTCCTGCTGCACCATCAACCACATTGCCTGGACGTATTCGGGAGCGAATCCCCAGTCGCGCTTCGCGTCCAGATTTCCCAGAAAGAGTTTGCTCTCTTTTCCTGCCAGCATCTTGGCGATGGCTCGTGTAATCTTCCGTGTCACAAAGACCTCGCCGCGACGGGGGCTTTCATGGTTGAAGAGAATCCCATTCGAAGCATGGATGCCGTATGCCTCCCTGTAGTTGATCGTCATCCAGTACGAATAGACCTTTGCTGCGGCATACGGACTTCGGGGGTAGAACGTCGTCTTCTCATTCTGAGGCGGCGGCGCCGCACCGAACATCTCCGACGACGATGCCTGGTAGAACCTCGTTTTGGCTCCGCTTCTTCGTATCGCTTCAAGAAGCCGCGTCGTCCCGAGTCCCGTGATATCCCCCGTATACTCCGGCATGTCGAAAGAAATCCGGACGTGGCTCTGGGCGCCAAGGTGGTAGACTTCGTCGGGCTTGATGTTATACATCATCTCCGTCATCAGACCCGGGTCGGAAAGATCACCGTAATGCAGATGAATCTTTGCCAGGGGTGTGTGAGGATCGACATAGATGTGGTCAATCCTGTGGGTATTGAATGTGCTCGCCCGACGGATAATGCCGTGCACCTCGTACCCCTTGCTGAGGAGGAGTTCGGCGAGGTAGGAGCCATCCTGGCCCGTGATGCCGGTTATAAGCGCGCGTTTCATGTGAGATCCTGGAGAGAACTGGGTAGTAAAAAGGAAAAAGTGAAAGTCAACAGTGAAGAGTAAACAGTGTCTTACGTCCTACGTCTTACGTCTTACGTCTTACTGCTTTACAAAGCTGCTTCCACGTCTTCTTCATATCCTCCGATATCAGCTTCACGTCCGCCAGCACCGGCATGAAGTTCGTATCGCCGCTCCACCGAGGCACGACATGGAAATGGATGTGCTCGTCAATGCCGGCTCCGGCCGCCCGTCCCAGGTTCGCGCCGAAGTTGAATCCCTGAGGACCGCTCACCGAGACAAGCGCTTTGATGCCCTTCACGGCAGCTTGCATGATTTCGACATTCGCTTCATCCGGGATCGAGGAGAGATCCGACGTATGCAGATACGGCACAACCATCAGATGTCCGCTGTTGTACGGATAGAGGTTCATCACCAGGAAGCAGTGCTTTCCGCGCCAGAGGACGAGGTCGCGCTCGTCCCGCTTTTCCTTTGCGATGCGGCAGAAGAGGCATCCCTTGCCGGGCTTTGCAGACTTGAATGAAGCGATGTAGGCGGAGCGCCATGGTGAGAAGAGACGTTTCAAGCGAAGTTCCTTGAGCTGGGGGTGAATAGTGATCTCAACGTTCGACCACGTGAGTGAAAAGTGAATCCAATGTTAGACCATGTGAGTGAAAAGTGATTGCAGGGATCGAGCCTGTTGGTGAAAAGTGATCGCAGGGATCGCGCCGGTCAGTGAAAAGTGATCGCTGGGATAGAGCCTTTCGGTGAAAAGTGATGCCGTACGGCTCATCTCTGAGTTCAATCAATGAGTCCGCGTGCAATCTCAGCGCAGGCTCCGGCTGAGGCCACTCAAGTATTTCTGAACCTCGGACATTTCGTGTTCGATCTCGTCGTATTGAAACTGGTCAAGATAGCCGAGCCTTAGCGAAATCTCTGCTTGAGCGTCTGCCTCGCTTAGCGACGACTGAGCAATATTCAAGAAATGGAGCTTGTCTTTTTTCGATGATCGCGTAAGTCCCTCGGCGACGTTTGAAGGAACAGAGACAATCGCCCGCCGAAGCTGCGCCTTCAACCCAAACTCTTCGTCCCTCGGAAATGATTTTGTCAGCGCATAGACCTTGACCACAAGGTCCATTGCCATTTGCCAGAGTTTGAGCTTTTTGTGCGGCCTGTCACTCATATGCTTTTCCCCATTCACTTCTTACCCACTTCGCTTTCCATGAGCGTTCACTTTTCACTATCTGAGTTCCTCACACGTATTCACTTTTTACAGCCTCCGCACCAACTACTTCCCGTCCCCCAACAGCACAATCTTCTCCCTCCGCTTCTTCACGTTCTTCGTCGCATTGCGCGTGTCAATCACACGCTTCGCGTTCTTGACAACCATCTCATAGTCGTACTGGCTGTGGTCTGTCGTGATCAGGACGCAGTCCACGCTCTTGACAAGTTCCTTCGTGAGCTCCACCGATTCGTATGAATGGCCGTCGACCTTTACTTTCGGAACGAACGGGTCGTTGTACACAATATTGCGCGCCCCGTCTTTGAGCAGAAGCTCCATGACCTTCAGAGCGGGCGAATGCCGGATGTCGTCAACGTCCCGCTTGAAGGCAACGCCAAGGATCAGGAACTTCGCATCCGGAAATGCGACCGGCATCATGGCGATCTCGCGCTGGACCATGTTCTTCACATAAAACGGCATGTTCTCGTTTGTCTCAGCGGCAAGGGTGATGAAATTGGTCTGGAAATCATGCTCCCGGGCCAGCCACGAGAGATAGTACGGATCGATCAGTATGCAGTGCCCGCCGATTCCCGGGCCGGGATAAAACGGCATGAACCCGAATGGCTTCGTCGCTGCAGCTTCCACAACCTCCCACATATTGATGCCTCCCATCCTGTCGCAGAGCTGGGCGAGCTCGTTGACAAGAGCGATATTGACGCTCCGGAAGATGTTCTCCAGAAGCTTCTCCATTTCGGCAACCTTCGGGTTCGAAACAGGAACGACCGTTGATACGATCTGCTCTGTCGCAAGGCAGGCCAGGCGCGTACACTCGGCCGTCACACCGCCAACCACCGTGGGGGTGTTCTTCGTCGCCCATTTCTTGTTCCCCGGATCAATCCGTTCAGGGGAGAACGCAAGGTAAAAATCCTTCCCCACGTTGAGCTTCGATTGCTCGAGGATCGGCTGGACATATCCCTCGGTCGTGTTGGGGAATGTCGTGCTCTTGAGAATAATGAGCTGTCCCTTGCGCAATCGGGCAGCGATTTCTTTCGATGAAGCGACGATATAGGAAATATCGGGCTCCTTGTTCGCCGTAAAGGGTGTCGGGACGCAAATGAAGATGATATCGAGTTTCGCGACGTCATTGTAATTCGCCGCTGCCTTGAGCAGGCCATGCTTCGTGACCCGGGCGAAGATCTTGTTATCGACATCGTCGATGTAGTTTCGTCCCGCGTTGATCGCCTTCACCTTGTTCTCATCGACCTCGATACCAAGGGTTTCAAAGCCCTTTGCGGCGAACTCGACCGCGAGCGGCAATCCGACGTATCCGAGTCCTACGACACCAATGCGTGCTTTCTTTTGCTTGATTTTGTTTTCTAGCGTGGCCATAGTCTACGATTGAATTGATTGGTTCTGGTTTGAGTTACCTATGTTGGACATATTGATAATCTGTCCGACGGGTGTCTTTGTTTTGATTCCCCCGCCTGCGCTGATCAACGGGCCCGTCTTCACGGAAGGTGCCACGCACCCCGTTGAGAAGTCCGACTACTGCCCAGCGAAACCCGGAAGAAGTCGGACTTCTACCCTGCAGGTGCGTGGCACCTACCCTGTGCTTTCGTGAGCAGAGCTCACGAACAACTCTGCGCAGAGCCAGACACCATGGAGCGCGTCGCTCCACCACTCTCATAAACAACCAAGCCCGCTTTTCGGCGGGCCTGGGGAATCGTCCGTTGAGGCTACTCTTCTTCTTCCTTTGCCTTTTCCTTGGCAGCGATCACCTTCTCCGCCAGTTCTCTCGGGAGCTCCTCATAGTGGTTGAACTTCGTCCTGTAGACTCCGCGACCCTGTGTCATGGAGCGGAGAATCGTAGAGTACTTATGAATCTCAGACATTGGTACGAGGGCCTTGATCTTCTGGAAATGGCCTTCCGACTCCATCCCCGAGATTTTTCCGCGCCGGCCGGATATGTCGCCCATGACATCGCCCATGTACTCATCGGGGACGATCACTTCGATCTCGTTGATTGGCTCAAGCAGTACCGGCCTCGCCTCGAGGAATCCCTTCTTGAACGCCATCGTTCCCGCTATCTTGAACGAGTGCTCGTCAGAATCGACTGCGTGATATGAGCCGTCAAAGATTGTCACCTTGACGTCGATGATCTGATACCCGGCAAGGACTCCCCGCGTCATCGTTTCAATGACACCTTTTTCCACCGCCGGAACAAAGCGCCCGGGCACGACGCCCCCCACAATCTCGTCCTCGAATTGAAATCCGGTTCCACGCGGCAGAGGTTCCAGCTTCAGGTAGACGTGAGCAAACTGACCGCGCCCTCCGGTCTGTTTCTTGTGCTTGTACTCAACCTCTTCCACCCTCGCTTTGATCGCTTCTTTGTACGGTATTTTGGGTTCTTTGAGATCGACTTCCACGCCATACTTCTCTTTGAGTCTCTTTGTAACAATCAACAGGTGAAGTTCTCCCTGACCTGCGATGAGGGTCTGACTCAGCTCGCCATCGACCAACACAAGAAACGTGGGATCTTCTTCATGAAGATGGTGGAGCCCGGTCCCGATCTTGTCTTCGTCCCCCTTTGATTTGGCGGCAATCGCCATGCGGATGACCGGCTCGGGGAACTGGATCGGCGGATAGGTCACCGAAAAACCCTTGGAGCTGAGCGTGTTGTTTGTGTGCGTATCTTTGAGCTTCACCACGGCGCCGATGTCTCCGGCAACGAGCCTGGCCACATCGCGCCTCTCCCTGCCGTTCATCACGAAGATCTGGCCCAGACGCTCACTCTTGCCGTTTGAGATATTCGTCAGATCGAGCCCCGGGGTGACGGTCCCGGAATAGACGCGGAAGAATGAGAGCTCGCCCACGTGCTGCTCGGAAACCGTTTTGAAAGCAAACAGGGATGGCTGCGCCGCAGGGTCGGGTGCAACCTGGAGTTCCAGCTTCTTCTGGATATCCATTGCGGCCATCGGACCACGGTCCAGCGGCGAAGGGCCATATTGAACGAGGAAACTCAGGACCGAGCCCAGGCCGATGTTCAAGCCGGCAGCGGCGCAAAAGACCGGGAAGATCTTCTGGGCGTTGAGGGCAAGTTTGAGGCCTTTCTGAAGATCGGCATCATGGAGCGTACCGTCTTCAAAAAATTTATTCATGAGTTCTTCATCGGTCTCAGCGATTTTCTCGATCAGCTCCTCGTGGAGCGCTTCTGCCCTTTCCTTCTGTTCCGCAGGGATTTCGGTTTCGGTGAACTTGCCGCTCCCGTCGCGATTGTACTTCATCATCTTCATCTTCAAGACATCGACGACAGAGTCAAACGCCAATCCTTCGTTCACCGGAAACTGAATAAGCGTGACGTCATTGCCGAACCGGGTCTTGGCCGAACCAAACGACCTGTCAAACTCTGCGTTTTCGTTGTCCAGCTTATTGACAACGATGACGGTCGGAGTTTGATAGTTCTTCGTGTAGTTCCATACGATTTCGGTTCCGACTTCAGTTCCTTCCACCGCTTTCAGAAGAACAACGGCGATGTCGGCAACCCTCAGGGAGGAGAGAACCTCACCGGTGAAATCGGAGTATCCCGGAGTGTCGAGGATATTGAACTTGCAGCCTTCCCAATCACAATGCAGCAGCGAGGTGTTGATGGATATCTTGCGCTCGATCTCGTCGGGGTGGTAGTCGGAAACGGTTGTTCCGTCTTCGACCCGTCCGAATCGCGTTGAGGTACCAGACGTAAAGAGCAAGGCTTCCGACATTGTTGTCTTGCCGGACCCGCCGTGCCCTATCAATGCAATGTTGCGGATTTTATCACTCGGATATTCCTTTGACGACGCGATAGCCACGGTATCTCCTCATTGGTCATACGTGATAGTTGGGACGAGAGAGGACAGCTCAAGGTGAAGCTCATCATGAACGGGGTCGAAACCGTTCGAACAAGGATCCAACGCTGCTCACAATAGCTCCAAGAATCGAGGCGACCTGAAGAATGGGTTCTTCGAGTTTTTGCTGCACACGCTCTTCGAGCATCAGAACATTGTCGGCTACGCCTTTCAGAGACATCAACGAGCTTTTCACGATGTCTACGTGATCGTCAAGTTTCTGTGCCGTGGATTTCAGCCTCTCGGTGATGAACGCGAGGTTGTCAAGCACGGGCTTGGAACGTTGCACGAATTCCGCAAGATCGCGCCTGAGTCCGGAGAGTGCCACGATGAGATAGAAGCACAGCGCTGTCAGGCTGATCAGAGCGACCGCCTGGACATATGGGAGAACAGTTTCCACGTGAAGTTCCTCTCAGTGAATACAAAATCGTCAGTACATCATTTTGTTCAGCCGCATGATGAAGTGTTCAGGACCGCGTTCCTTCTTCCCCCTTCTTGGTTCGGGCATTGGAGAGAATCTGCTCAGCATCACCCATCAGACTGTTGGCTTGTTTTCGCGCATCAGAGATCAGAGAGTCAGATTTCTTTTTCGCTTCGGTCATAATCTCGGACGCTTTGCTCTTGGCCTTGGCGAGGTATTCTTCACCCATGTCGACCAGTTCGCCGGTTTTCTCCTTGATATCGCGTCGCAGTTCTTTCCCGGCCTTCGGTGCATAGAGTAGCGCCATGACCGCTCCAACCAGGCTGCCGGCGATAAAGCCGACGATCAAACCTCTTGCCATGCCATCGTTGTTGTCGTCTGCCATATGATCCTCCGTGTGAAATTGTCCGCGTAACTGTGATGGAAGTGCAAATGAAAGTAGAAAATAAGAGGTAAATAAACAAGGGAATCGAGCCGGGGAGTGATCAAAACCGGCAGATCGGGAGCTCAAAGCCGGCTCGCACTGAATGGACTTGGTTTCGCAATCATTTGCCGCTCCCTGAGTCTCGTTTCCACACTCCAGTCGTGCAAAGATCGTCAAATTCGATAATGGAACCTGGGGACAGAAAAAAGGCGTGGAGAAAAAAAAGCCCCACCAATGGAGATCAGCAGGGCAAGATCAAACGATTCTGGACGGAACGGGATCCCGACATAAAACGTCCCGACAGAGTATTCGGGTCAAGCCGGGATCCTCAATTTGACCTCGGAGTTAGCTGCGCTCCGCTTGCTAACTCCGGTCAGCCTGAACGAGATCCCGCCACAGGACGTCGGGATCCTCAATTTGACCTCGGAGTTAGCTGCGCTCCGCTTGCTAACTCCGGTCAAATTGGGACTAACGTTTCTTCTTCTTGTGACGCATCTTTCGCAAGCGCTTCTTGCGCTTGTGGGTCGCCATCTTGTGGCGTTTGCGCTTCTTACCACTTGGCATTGCGCCCTCCTTTATTTATTCTGAATGAGTGGACTAGAGTGCTGCTCGAGAAATTGCTTCGCCTGTTGACCAATTTCGCTGTTCGGCGGCGCGAGAGCAATCGTTTTCTTGAACCATTCGTTTGCTTCTTGTATGTGTCCGGCCCGGAGATTCACAATGCCCAGATTGAAGTGCCCCTGCACATGCTTCGGATCGTCCTTTAACGCCTTTTTCATCTGCTTCTCCGCCTCATCAAGCTCTCCTTTTTCAAAATGGGAGATGCCCAGATCGACACGGGCATTCGCATCTTTAGGATTCTTCTCGAGAAAGCGCTTGTAGTAGGTGATGGCCTTGTCGAAGAAGCGGCCGTCCTGGCAGATATTCGCCAACTTGAGTACGGATTGCATATCAGCAGGGTTTGCCACAACCTGCTTCTCCATCTCCGAAATCTGACCGGCAAGCTGGATGTTCGCGGTGGGCATCTGCGATGTCGCTGGTTGCTGCTGGACCGGAGCCTGCTCCCGTTTCGAAATCACTTCAAAGACTACCACAAGAATCGCCACAACTCCAAGGAAACCGAATATCACCTTCCACGAGAACAGCGGGGTCGACTCCGGTTCTTTTTTCCTGGAATCCCGACCCTTCTCCTGCTTCGCCGATTGACGGAAAGATTTGGCCTGCTGTTTTCCTTGACCTTGCAGCTTTACGCCACAGGAGCTGCAGAAGGATGCATCGCCAGCGTTCTCAGTGCCGCATCGGCTGCAGGTCCGCGGCCCAACGTCGCTCGCGCCTGACTCCTCGAGTTCGGAGTTTGCCGGCCACTCGACCGGGCCTCCGCAACCCGCACAATGCTTGTCCCCCAGGTTGATTTCTGCTCCGCACTCCGCACACAGTACTCTTGGCTTCATCTGAGACTACCCTATCGTTTTCTTCAGATTCTCGTCAACTACATGCTTCAGATCCTTGGACACTTTGAAGATCGGGACGTAGTGCTCTTCGACCTTCACCTGTTCGCCGGTCCTTGGATTGCGCGCCATTCTCCCCTTCCGCTTCTTGACCTTGAAGCTGCCAAAACCGCGTATCTCGATGTTCTTCCCCGACTTCATTGCATCAATGACCGTGGAGATGAAACCATCAACCACTGCCTCGGTCTCGACTTTCGTCAGCCCCGTTGCTGCTGCAATGACATCCACGATATCAGCTTTTGTCAAGGTGCCTCCTGTGAAATGTTAGTACGGTGAGCTCAACTTGTATTGGAGCACAGGTTGACTGAAGAGTTCATTCTTCAAGGTCGACAACTCTGAAATAGTCTGCCCCATAAGCCGCTCCATAAACGACTTCAACTTCCGCTCCTTCACAACTTTTGGCTTTCCCCGGATCTCGCCAAGCTTCGCAGCGATGCTCAAGGCATCTTCATATGTCCCCAGCGTATCGACGAGTCCGAATTGGCGCGCTTGCCGACCCGTAAAGATTCTCCCGTCGGCATACCCAAGAACGATCTTGCGGTCCAGCTTGCGTTCGGTTGCCACGACACTCACAAACTGATCGTACACATCGGCCAGCAATTGATCGAAAAACCTCTTTTCGTCCACTGTCGTCTTTCGGTACGGAGAACCAATATCCTTGAATTTTCCTGTCTTGAACGTCGACGCATCGACGCCGATCTTGTTCAAGAGTTCGCTGAAGTGGAGAAACTGAAAAATCACCCCGATGCTTCCCGTGAGGGTCCCCGGATTGGCCACGATGGTGGTGGCACCGCAGGAGACATAGTACCCGCCGCTTGCTGCAACCGATCCCATGGAAACCACCACCGGCTTGCCAGCGTGGCGGGTTTTTCTCACCTCTTCGTAGATTTCCTGGCTCGCCGAAACTCCTCCGCCCGGAGAGTCAACGCGAAACAAGATGGCCTTCACAGACTTGTTTTCACGGTACTTCTTGAATTGACGGACGATTTCCTGGGAATCGAGAATCGGCTCGATCAATTCAACGACCGCTACGCGCTCACCTGATGTGGCGAGACTCTCGTCTTGCGGATCGCTGAAAATGAGAGAAACCATGAGAATGAGGAACAGGCCGCCCAGGGCAAGAACAAACCCTACGATCCCGATAACCCATTTGGTCGTGTTTGACATCGATCAGTGAAGGTTGTCATTGTTGACGAAGGATCCGAAAAGCACACCCCTTCGATTCGCATAAGTTGTTGAACTGCATAAGATTATACGAATACACTGATTCAAAGTCAAATAAGAATTTTGTGTGAAGTAGGATGTCAGGAATCATCGTTAAATGAAGGAATTTGAAACGAACGACGATGAAGCGATAGGGCAATCGAGTAGGAAGCCGGCGATTATTTCACCGGCTGTCCTCTCACACCACCGTACGTACGGATCCGTATACGGCGGTTCGTAACGTTAAGAAGCTGAACGATATGCCCCGGAGAAGCTTGTCAATCCGAGACGATGGAAGTAATCGTTGGTGAGTGTACACGTGAGGATTGGGCTATGGGCGGTATGCCAGTAGCTCTTTCTCGTATTGGCATATTGCCATGCGACACTGTCGGAAAGCCCCAGAAGCACAAGATTATCGTGCTTCGTGGTAATGCGTTTCCACTGCTTCCAGTAACACATGCGCAATCGCCTTCGCGTCCATTCATCCAACGTCCGGCACTGTGACAGCATGTCGGCGAGACGAAAGTAGTTAACCCAACCACGTACGACGTTGTTCAGTCGACGTATCCGTTCCTCCATACTCATGCTGCGACTGCGTGAGGTTATCCCACGCACCTTCTCTTTTAACCGTTTGATTGGTTTCGGATGAACGCGTAGATGTATTTCGCCATTCTTCCAGTAGAAGGAAAATCCCAGAAACTTCCGCCGCATCGGACTATCCACGGCACTTTTCTCCCGATTGATCCGCAGTTTCAATCGACGCCCAATAAATTCTGTCACGCTGTGCATCACGCGATCTCCCGCACGTTTGCTTTTGACGTAGATGTTGCAGTCATCGGCGTAACGGCAGAATCGGTGTCCACGGCGTTCCAGTTCTTTATCCAATTCATCAAGCATCACATTGGACAGCAGGGGACTCAGCGGCCCGCCTTGCGGCGTCCCTTCATCTGTTGCTGAGACCAACCCTTCGCTCATCACCCCTGATTCCAAATACGAGCGAATCAGCTTCAGCACACGTTTATCTGATATCCTTCGTGCAAGAAGGCTCATCAGCTTGTCGTGGTTGACCCGGTCGAAAAACTTCTCTAAATCCATATCCACCACCGTTCGGTATCCTTCCGATATGTACTGCTGTGCCTGACGAACCGCATCATGGGCACTGCGTTTCGGTCGAAATCCATAGCTGTGGTGTGAGAAGATTTGTTCGAATATCGGGGTGAGAACCTGGGAGATTGCCTGCTGTATCATGCGGTCGACGACTGTTGGAATGCCTAAGAATCGTATTCCTCCATCTGGCTTCGGTATTTCAACCCGGCGCACAGGCTGGGGGCGATACGTGCCTTCTAACAGCGACTGCCGGATGTCTACTCCATGGATTTTCAGATACGGGAGTAATGCATCAACTCCCATTCCGTCCACACCATGACTTCCGCGATTTTCCTTCACACGCTTATAGGCCGTGTTCAGGTTTCCCGCAGTCAGTATTTCATCCAGTAATCGGTTTCCCTGCATATCGTTTGTTTCCGCTTCTTGCCTTGATAACGCTGGAGCACGCCTCGGCTCTCCCGAAGGCCTTTGGAGTTCCACTCCTCCTGCTTTTCGGGAAGTCCCTTTCTGTCTCTTGGGATTGGCTGCTGTCTTGGGCATGCTCGCAAGTCCTTCAAAGTTCGAAGCTGCGTATACGTTCAGTCCTTCCCTCGCTGTAGCCGAGGTACTATGACTTCTGCTGACTTCTGACTGTTCAGCCGTTCATCACTGAGCGGTTTGTCGGGACATTGATTCATGTTCCGACCTACAGTCAGATCTCCCCGGGTAAGAACAATAACTTTCCTCTCATCTATCTGCCGGATTTACTCCACTGCCTTCGAACAGCTTTGGGCTTCGTCTTGTTTTGCAGACTCGCCCCGACTGTGTGAGCCTTCTATCCGGTTCGTGTTCCTCAGACCAAGAGTTTGTCATCGGGCTTCTTTCAGATTCTCCGCCATAGGACGGATGAGCCTCTGGCTCACACCTCGCGGTGGACACCCTTGCCGTTGACTAATGGTTGGTGCTGTTAACCTCCATAGCGGACTTCCACCGCCAAGTTATTGCCCATGCCGGGCACACAAAAAAGAGTCCCAATCAGGCTTGATTGGGACTCGCGGAATAGGCTAGGCTGAACCAACTGAGTCGGCTTACTTAAGCAGTATCAGTTTTCGCGACAGGATGAAGCTGCCAGCCCGCAGTCGGTAGACATAGACACCGCTTGGCAGCTCAGGCAACCATCGCAGCTGGTAATTTCCTGCATTCTGAGACTCAGCGACCAGTATCGCAACTTCTGCTCCGAGCGTGTTATGCACTTTCAATGAGACTTGAGCAGGCTCGGGAAGCTGATAGCGTATCGTAGTCGATGGATTGAATGGATTAGGATAATTCTGTTCGAGTTTGAATGTGGAAGATACATCGCCCGCAGACAGTTTGACGGAGGTAAGAACCTCACTCAACGGTCGCTTCCAAACCCTGTTGACCGCCCCCGCGTACAAGCTCGACCTGCTGACCGCGAGGGCCTGAGCCTGAGTGCTTACGGGGTCCGCATTCGCCAGAGTCCAATGTAAACCACAGTCCGTGGAGAGGAATATCCCGCCAGCCGTCGCGGCGAAGATAGTGATGCCGCCTTCCCCGTCAACGGATACTGTAAGAGCGTTGATGCAGAGATCTGTCAGACCGTTGTTCCGCTGATCCCAGTTCATGCCGCCATCGGTACTGATGAAGACGCCTTTGTCATTCGTTCCGGTGAAGACGTTCACATCAAAGACTGCAAGAGCGTTCAAGCGGGAGGCGTTGATATTCACCCCGTACTGTGACCACGTCCGGCCCTTGTCTGTGGACAGGAAGACCTGGACCTGATGGAGATCCAAGGCGTTGTTTCCAGCAAAGATTCTTGTGTTGATTATCCCGCTCCCCGAAATGGCGAGTGCATGGACATCCCCGGGTCTGAACGTTGGAGTGGTGAGAATCCACCTCACGCCATCATCGCTGGAGAGAAAAATACCACCGCTCCCCGCAATGATGTTCACTCCTCCCTGATCATTCGGTACGACTGCCAAGGCGTACACATTCACCCCCGTCAATCCACCGTTCGCCTGCGTCCAACTCAGGCCATCGTCTGTGGATTTGAACGCCCCACACCCGTTGGTCCCCACATAGAGCTTTGAGTCATACACGGCAAGGGCGTTCACGCAACGACTGATCAACCCCGAGTTGACAGATCCCCAGGTTGCGCCATTATTCGTGGATAGGAATATGCCGCTCCCCCAGGTGCCGGCAAAGACACTGGCACCTCCTCCTCCGCTTGGAAGAACTCCGAGCGAACGGACGTAGGCAAAGCTCAATCCGGAATTGACCTCATTCCAGCTGTTCCCGCTGTTGGTCGAAAGGAAGACGCCGCCACCGTTAGTTCCTGCAAAAACACTCGCGCCTGATACGACGAGAGTGCAAACGTGATTGCTTGTCAGCCCGGAACTTGCTGCGGCCCAGGATGCACCATTGTCGGTTGAATGAAAGACCCCACCTCCATCCGTCCCCGCAAAGAGGTCAGTCCCGTTCGCGGAGACGGCAAGGGACGTGACATGCGTATTTGTCATTCCAGTACTGACGAGAGTCCAACTTGCACCATTGTTGGTGGTACGGAAGACGCCGCCATAGTTTGCGCCTGCGAAGACATCCGTCCCCGAGACCGCCAATGACGAAACATACGGATGGCCCAATCCTAAATCAGCTTCAATCCAACTCGCGCCATCGTCGGTGGAGAGAAACACGCCGCCGCCATTGGTCCCGGCGAAGAGATTTGACACCCCAGTTCCATTGCGTAAGACGGCGAGAGATGTGACGTTCGCGTTAATCAAGCCCGAGCTGACCTGGGTCCACGTCTTGCCATTGTCCGTAGAACGAATGACACCGCTGGGTTCTCCGACGGCACCGCGATCAGCCCCAACAAAGAGACTCACTCTACCCGTACCATTTGAAGAAACGGCAACGGTGTTGATCCAAGCACCGTCCAAACCAAGTTTGGTCCAGCTTGTTCCATTGTTGGTTGATAGAAAAACCCCGCTGCCATATCCTCCGGCGAAGATCTGATTGCCCGAAACAGCGAAACCAGAAAAGTATCCACCATAGAAGGGATTGGTCTGCGTCCATTGGGCCAGTAACGTTACCGAGTTGAGAAAAAGCAACATTGCACTCAGCAATATCCGTTGGTAACGAGTCATCTTGGAGGTCCTTTCTCCGGCAGAAGTGACGAAGCGAGGCTATTTTTCGTCCAAACATTGTCTCGATCGCCGATGTCGCGCCCGACTCTCTGTCTAACCTCTGGCTAGCATACGTGCCTGCTTCATTTCAAGAAAGTCAGCTTGCATGATTGGTTGATGCCCCCAGCTTCCAGTCGGCAGATATAGACTCCACTTGGGGCATTTGGAGTCCAGGAGACCTGATAGAATCCGGCGTTTTGAAACTCAGACACAAGTGTCTCAACCTCTGCACCAAAAATGCTGTAAATTTTGAGATTAACGTGGACTGCCTGAGGGATCTCATACCGTATCGTCGTGCTCGGATTGAAAGGATTCGGGTATGCATCGTGCAACCGGTAGTTTTTAGGAAGTGAACCAGGGTGTTCTTCGATTCCTGTCGACGGCGATGAGTCGACGGTAAACGCATTCGTGAGCGTGGCCGTTCCTCCGCCCGGACCAGCATTTGTCACCGTGACATTTCTTGTTCCTATTGGCGCGTTGGCACCAATGGAGATGTTCAGGTTCATTTGTGCGGGGCCCGGAACAGAAAGTGTATTGACCGAAATATCCGCGCCAAAGCTCGCCGTGGTGACGCCCTCGATCAAATTCGACCCGAGGAGGCTCAGATTGATTCGGCTCCCTTTTCCAGCTCTGTTCGTCGAAAGATTAAACAAGGTCGGTGCTGGATTCATGGCAATGGCGGTAAACGTCAGCGGACTGCCAACGAGACCAGCTGAACTCGCGGTGACGAGGTAGGTTCCGCCTTTATTTCCCAACGTCAGGGTTGTTGAAGCCTGCCCATCGCTATTCGTGACAGCAGTCGCCGTGCTTAGCGATTGCCCACTCGCGCCAGCCGGTGCACCGGTGATGGAGAAAGAAACACTGACTCCAGACACGGAATAACCGTCGGAGTTTGTAACGCGCACAATTAATGGATGGTCGATCGGTGCGCTGATCATTTTGGATTGGTTGTTTCCTGCGGTCGCAGCTATTGAAGCTGCCGGTCCGGCCTTGGATGCGGCGAGATCGATGGCGCTCGTGAATGCAGGGTAGAGACTGTTGAAAAGGGACTGCACGACGGGAAAATGAAATGCGCTTGTGAATTCGGACGACAGATCTCTCCCAACCGCGGCACTGACAAGCGCAGCAAAGAATGTATGCTTTCCGTTGTCTCCCGAATTATTGATCGCGCTGTAGTATGGAGAGATAATGCTTTCAAAAGCTGGCCTTAGCGGAGTGAAGAATCGCTGGCCGAAATCGGCCGGGCGACCTCGCCGGTAGTACAGCCAGATACCATCCGTGATATCCGCTGTATACGAGCTGAAGGTAGCGCCACCGATCACCCAATTTTGGAGCGCACTCAGATAGTTAGTCGAATCCCGGTTCAGGACCCAAGCAATGGAATAGCGCGTTTGGGATGTCATGGGGAATCGATCGACGCCGTCAACGATAGTGCTTGAACATTCTAGACCGATTGCTGTAGCAAGCCCTTCCACGTAATCAGTGATCCCAAATCCGACCGAAAAAGTGTTCGAGATCATGGTCATGTTGTGACCCAACTCGTGAAACATCACTCCCCACTGAGGCGATCGGGGTGGAATAAACGGGACGAGGAAACAGTTTTGCCACGTGTTCCCACCAGCCCCCCATCCGATCCTAATCGGATTGCCAGATATTCCACAGACTCTCTGCGCTTCCTGCTCACCAAAATCAACTTCATAAATCTGCTTGCTGCCGTAGAATGGGGTCACCGCCATGAGCGAACGCTCGACCTTGTAGGCGAAGTCCAGTGTCTGGGCCATTTCATATCCCGTCACATAGCTGGATATGTTCTCGCCGTTGATCGATGTCGGAAAATAGAGAATAATGTTTGGAGATTCGGCCGAGGCGTAGACAAGGTTATAGTTCGTCGAGAGGACCCGTACGACGCAGGTGTTCGCGACAGAACCCCCATTGATATTTGCACTTACCCATGTCCCGATTTCAGTTGCTGTCTCTGCCCGTTTTGCGGTCACGTAGCCGTCAGAAGATATCGAAATGAGCGAATTATCATAACCCGAAAAACTGATCGAGCCGGGGACTACATTTCCTGATGCATCTCTAAGCTGAAGCGGCACAGCGCTCCTGGCACCCGAGACCAGGTGCAGATTGTAGGGAAAGAGATAGTAGGCCGATCCATCGAGAGAGTGGTTCACCATTGATGAGCCCGGAAATGAGTCAGGGCACCCGCACGGCTTGGCGACTGACTCGACGATCTGTGCGGACAGTGAGAAGGGAATGGTCAGAGAGACAACAACGAGCAGCGACAACGCACAGCGCAAGTACCGAATCATGGTGCACCTTCCTTCTCCAGGCATTGATCAGCTGGCATGAGTTTCCGGAGTCTGATGGACTGAGATCATTTCATCAGGATGATTTTCGACGGTTGCTACACCCGGCGGGTTTTGGGCCTTAGTCAGGTTCAACTGCAGCTTATGGCCGGGAGCATCTGTCACTCTATCTATTCACGGGGACCCGGATTATGCACCTCGCCTTGGGTTCTTCCAATAGTTTTGATCCTCTCGCCGAACCACGCGCCCAGGAGTGAAAGCGCAGGGACCAGGAGGCCAATGGCCCATGATGGTGGCCGCGTGCGGGAGACAACAATTGGCCAGCAAATGATCAGGTGAGCCGGCTTAATGATGAAGTAGTACACCACAAGCGATAATGCGGAGATCAGACACGAAGCGATCAGCGTCTCCCAGAGAATCCTCTCTTCTGCCACGAATCCCGAAATAGCGGTGAGAACAAATATCGCGACAACCAGCCAGATACCGGTGAAGAGCACCTGGGCAGGGTCAATAGACATGGTCAGGAAGACGCCACGTAACGTAGCAAACGGGAGCAAATGAAGAACCAGGAGCAGCTGGAAGATAATGCCTACCCACTTGCCGTTAATCTTTTTTGGTAGGATGGATGCTATCGTCATAGAGATTCCTCCGTCTTTGTGGTCGATGAATGTCCGTACAATACCGGTGTGGGCTCGCACAAGGGTGTTCGGTTACTTGAGTACAATCATCTTCCTGATCTCGACACATCCTGCGGCTTTCAGACGATAAAAATATGTGCCGCTCGGAACATTTGAAGCATTCCACTGCACTTGATAAGCGCCAGCTCGTTTCGGCTCATCGACGAGAGTCGTGACAAGTTGACCCAGCGTATTGAAGATTCTCAAGGAAACGATGGCCTCTTTCTGTAATTCAAAGCGGATCGTCGTGCTAGGGTTGAAGGGATTCGGATAGTTTTGTTTCAGGGTGAACTGGTTCGGGAGTCCGACAGAGTGATTCTCGGACACTGCCGTAATCTCTCCCCCTGTCGTCGTCTTGGCGAGATCGCCCCAATGGGTTGTCATCCAACCAGTATTAGCGTCAACGAAGAAGAGGCCAAGGATATTGGCTTGGACCGGAGATTTGTTTGGCGCCGCCCACGATGCCCCGCCTTGCATCGACCAGGATACGCCGCCGTTTGTCGTATGCAATACAAATGCAGGCACACTGCCTGAAGCGACCTGACCTCCTATCCAGCCAATATTTCCATTGAGAAAGAACAAGGCGTTCAAACTCGATGACCCGTTGGCGCCTGAATTCGTCAAACGCGTCCATGTTGCACCACCATTTGTTGTGTGAAAGATCTTTGCTGAGTCACCGACGACCCATCCGTTGTTGGCATCGATGAACTGTATTCGGCGAACAGACCCGGGTGTGTTATCAGAGAATTGATTGTTCCACGTTGACCCAGCATCCGTTGTGCGGACAATTGAATATGTCCCCGTCGAGACAATGATTGCCCATCCGTTGCTCGCATCGACGAAGCGAGGGTAACAGAGTGCCGAATTCGAGGTGTAGACTGACGCCCATTGATTTCCACCATCTGTTGTCCGGAGGATCGCGTATGTAAAAGCTGTGCTGTTGCCGTTAACGACCTCCGCCCAACCATTATTGGCATCGACGAATTGAACCCCGAATCCAAGGGTCCATCCCACCAAAGACTGTTTGCTCCAGGACGCACCGCCATTCGTTGTCTTGAATAGCACAGCGCCGGCAGCATTCTGATACTGCCCAGATGTTCCCATAACCCAGCCCGTTGACGGATTCACGAAGCACAAGGGAGACAAGCTGCCCATATTGTCCGTGTTGAACGATACTGTATCTGTTCCACTGGGCTTGACGACTGTCCACCCAGACCCGGAGTTCGTGGTATGAAGCAGTGATCCGTTTCCGGCGACGATCCATCCTTCAGCTGAATTGACAAATTGGATTTGTCCAAGAGATTGGGTACCAAGCGGCGATGATTGATTTATCCAGGTTGGTGTGGCAGGAACCATATCCAATAGCGGACGCTTCCACACGCCACTGCCGAAGGTTCCTGCAAGCAGATCTGTGCCTTTGACTGCGAGAGCATAGACATTGTTATTTGTCAACCCCGTCCCCGCCGTGCGCCAATTCGCCCCATTGTCCGTCGTGGACCATATGCCGAAGTTGTCCCCTGCGAACAGGCTTGTGCCACTAACGGCGAGAGCCCACACGGTTTGAGTCGCAAGGCCAACTGCACTCCAGCTCGTGCCGTTGTTGGTGGAAAGAAACACTCCACCGCCATTTGTTCCGGCAAAGAGGTATGCGCCACCAGCGGGATTCGGGATCACTGCAAGCGCATTAATAATAGCGTTCGTTAAGCCGTTGCTCGTCATCTTCCAGGTTGTTCCGTTGTCGGTGGAAAGAAAGACTCCGCCGTCATTGGTCCCAGCAAAAACATTCGTTCCGCTTGCGACCAGGGACAAAACAGTGTTGTTCGTCAAACCTGAGTTCACCGCTTTCCAACTCGTGCCGTTGTTGGTGGAAAGAAAGATTCCCCCAGTTGTACCAGCAAAGAGATTGGTCCCCGAGGCTGCAAGCGCTAAGACCATCGTATTGGCTAAGCCCGTATTGACGGCGGTCCAGTTCGTGCCGTTGTTTGTGGAAAGAAAAACTCCTCCAGCTGTGCCCGCAAACAGATTGGTGCCCGATCCCGCGGAAGCGGGAATGATGGCAAGAGCATCGACAATTGTGTTCGTCAAACCCGTATTCACCGGAATCCAACTTGAACCGCTATTGGAGGAGAGAAAGATGCCGCTAGTCGTGCCTGCGAGTATATTTGCTCCCGAGGCAATGAGGGCATAGATGCTAGTATTGCTCAAACCGGCATTGGATGCGATCCAATTTGTGCCATCGTTGGCAGACAGAAAGACTCCACGATCTGTGCCGGCAAAGAGACTGTTACCCGAGCCACCACTGGCGGGTATGAGAAGGAGGGCGCTGACTTGATTGGTCGTCAAACCGATATTGACTGCCGTCCAGTTCCTGCCACCGTCAGTGGAGGCAAACACGCCACCGTCGTAGGTGCCCGCATAAAGAGTTGAGTTGCTCGCTACGAGGGACAAAATATTGAGACTCGTCAAGCCTTTGTTTGCTGCAACCCAGGTCGTGCTATCCTGAGACAAACGGAAAACCCCGCCGCCCGATGTCCCAAGAAAAATCTTTGTTCCGCCAGCCCCATCGGGGCCGACAGCCATGGCATGGACGGAGACACTCGTCAAGCCAGTGTTGAAAGTTTTCCAGCTGGCCCCATCGTTGGTGGAGACGAAGATGCCACTGCCAGTCCCCGCATAGAGAGTCGATCCGCCTGTCGAGTTAGAACCTGCAATGAGTGCATAGACACTCTGTGTCGTCAAACCGGAATTAGTCGGGCTTCTCCAGCTTATTCCATTATTCGTAGAAACGTAAATGGGAAGGGGCCCCATGCCTCCGACGAAGATATTTGTACCACCATTGCTGGTAGAAGTCACGACAAATGCATTGATCTGAACAACATTGAATCCGATGTTGGCCCAAGTCCTACCGTTGTCAAAGGTCTGGAAAATTCCATTGTTCGTCCCGGCTAGTATGCTCGTGCCGTTCACAACGAGTGACCTTACCACAGTGTTCGGGAGACCGCCGTTCGCCGATTTCCAGCTAGCCCCATAGTCGGTTGAAGCAAATACACCTGCCCCGTCGGAACTCCCCGCGAAAAGATTGGGTCCGCTAGAGGCAAAACATGAGATGGATCCACCGAACGGTCCATTGGTTTGCAGCCACTGAGCGTGCGACATCTGGCAGTTGGCACCGATGAGGAACAGGAGAAGCGAACACATGGCAATGAGTTTCATACTTAGTTTCCTTTCGAAGTAATTTGGAGGGGATCCTTTTCAGTTGCTTTTACTCCGGACAGTGAGTAATAGCCGTTTACCCCTCAGGGATTCATTCGATCTCGAATGCTGAACCTCTCTATCTCAGCACGAGCATCCTTTTTGTGAGTACGACGCCATCTGCCTGCAGCTGAAAGAAATACACTCCGCTTGGGACTTCCGGCTTCCATTGAACCCTATATGATCCTGCCTCCTTCCATTCTTCGGTGAGCGTGGCTACCTGCTGCCCCAGAAGACTGAACACCTTCAGCGACGCGATTGCAGATTGCGGCAACGTAAATTCGATCATCGTGCTTGGGTTGAAAGGATTTGGGTAGTTCTGACTCAGCTGAAGTTGAGCTGGAACCTCATGACCGATCCGCTCAACCAAAGTCGGATTCGAGAGCTCACCTCTTGCGAACGATTCAATGTTGCCCGGTCCACCGCATGTTTTGAAATGATACCTTTCGACCTCTCCCGGCTGATAGATCACAGATCGAAAGATTATCTCATAATCGCGTGCTCCCGACCTTTGTTCGCCAGGCCAGAGTCCTCGTGTCAATCCTGAAGGATAAAGGGACCCCATCACATATCCGCCATTCTTGTCTTCGATTGCGCACCAATCGATGGCCTGCTTGAATTCGGCATTCGGCGCACCGGGAGCAAAGAACTCAGCGGGAAATGGATTTGAGTAGACTGTGCCATTCGATTTTAAAGAAATCGTGTAGTTAGTGTCGCATAGCATCGTCGTTTCGACGGTCAGATTGATGCCGAATGTGTTCCCGTTATCCAGGTAGCACTTGACTTCGCTCGTGGTGTTCGTAAGGACATAGTCAACCGAGATTTCATAGTGATTAGCCGAAAGTGTATAGGTCTTCTCCACTTTCATTCCAGCAAACGTCGCAGGAGGGGAAACAGTCGTTGTCTGTTTCACGCGTGCCGATTGATCGGCGGACGGGAGTATCTCGGTTTGATACCTGTCGATGCCAACAGGTGTCGGCCACCCCCCCGGCCATTTGGCAGAGTCGTCGAACACACCAAATCGCTGAGCAAGAACTGCATACTGCAACGTGGAATCCCAGGCAGCGATATCTCTCCGGAGGTTCTTGATATACCATCCGATCACTTTGCCTCCATTTTCGGCGATCGTGATCTTCACCAAATCATTTTCAAGCACAACGGCGTTTCCGATGCTTGCGCGGCAGAAGTATGCCTTCGCGGGTCCGGCGAAGGGAGATTCGTGCATGATGCAGAGGGCAATGAGAATTGCTGCCAGGCTTTTCATGTGCGAAGGGACCTTTCGGAACCCTGCATCGCGCGGAATGAGGGCTAACGCCTCGAGCGTGCGTGTCCGGCTTGATGCGGCTTCAGACGATGAGAACAACTCGCCTTGCGTGATCGTTTTTGAACATAGTTGAAGAACCATTCGGCTGAATCCCTGGATTTCCATTCTGCGTGTAGCGCCGTGTGCGGCTCTATCTTGCGGAGAGAAGCCAGGAGACGCTTGTTCAGAAGTCTCGCGTCCGCACCTTGAACCGTCGCCTTCATAAAGAAGCCGACCTCGGTCGGAATGATTTTACGCCTTGGCGACAAATCCCGCAGGGCAAACTCAATTGCCTCAGGTTTTGGAGTATCGATCCAGGCAGTGAGCAGGAATTTCTTCATGGTGCAGGCATCTCCCTATGGATTCTTCAAACATCGTCCCGCGCTGACAAAGCATGCACTGGTCCAAGGCAACACCAATACCAGTTTGTACCTCACAAAGCGCTTCTTGCGGAATCAAACACATCAAATGAAAAAGCCGAACCGCCATTCTCACTTCTGGCAATTCGGCTATTTAGTTATTTCCTGACCGAATACGTCGACTTGAAAGTCGACGCTACACATGTAATTCCTACTTACTACTCACATACTTCTTATTCATCGTCGGCTCCTTCACAAATTTCCCTCCATCCCAATATTGAACACCCCGGCGCATCTTTTCGAAATACCCTTCCTCGATCTTCCGGCTGAGCTTGCCCGCTTTTTCGAGGTCATGGTGCAGAGCGACAAACTCGTCCCCTCCCCTGACCCGGACGCAGTTCATGTGACCGTCAAATTCGAAGAATACCTCTGCAACGCAATCACCCCGCTTGCCATCTGTCAGATATCTGGTTGTGCGTATGACGAGACCGGAGCTTTCCTCAATCCCTGAATTGTTCTCGCCAGGCAGCCGAAGTGACAATCCAAATAAATCCGGATCAGGCAGCAGGATGTAGAACTTCTCCGCGGCAGCTTCGATATCTTTGGGCGTGAATCCGGTCGCTGCCGGAGCGTGTCCTGCAGACTTGTGTGGATCCAGAACCGCCAGGACATTCTTTTTGAATGCGTTGTTATATCCTACTGCCAGGATCTCTTCCCTCCCATCCCCATCAATGTCCTTTATCGCAAGCTTCACCCAACCGGGATGCCAATATTCCGCAATCGGCTTTCCGTTGTTGGCATCCAGCATACCCACAACTGCCGGCCACCAGGTGGCGTGATGCGCGACGAACACCACACTGTACTTCCCGTTCCGGTCAAAATCTCTGACCCCAAGTGGCGGCTGAATCAGATAATCGCCAGAGAATTCCACTGAGTCAAATGTCATGACGGGATGGTAGGCCATAATCCAGCGGTCGTTCCCGTCTGCGTTAAAGCATCGAATCGAGGTCGCTTGATAACTTTCGGGAGGCGCCTCTGGATGAGGCGACAGCAAAACGGCCTCTTTCTTCCCATCTCCATCCACATCTTCGAGAACCGAAAAGTTCGTCAAAGTGGTCTTGCTCGTCTTAAGGTCGAAACCCGGGACGACAAGTTTTCTCCAAAGTTCTTCTCCATTCTTGTTCAGTGCGACGAGACATTCGTCCTTCGCGCGCAGATAGGCAGGGCTCGCATCTATTGTCACAATCTTCGGTACGACGAGCATGAGCGCGGCTGCGACCAGGGCAAACGCCCCGGTCCATCGGACCGGATACGTCCTGAAGGAGCTAATGACAACCTCAAACGTCGGACGGCGACCCGGGATGATCGGCACCGCGCTCTCACCCCCCGTTTTGCGCACCAGTTGCCCGGATACATCCAAAGACGGGAGAAAAGCAGGAGCCTCCGCCTGCTCGATCTTTTCCACATCCTCATAGTAATCCCTGATCTTCTCAACGAGATCTGCGCATCCGGCACAGTCTGCCAGGTGAGACGCAATCTCCTTGCGGCGATCCTGCACTTCAGGTGCGCCCAGGACGTAGAGCGCCAGTCTCGATTCTTCCAAATGCTCCGTTATCGCCAAAGCTTGACTCCCGTTCTCCTCTTGTGTACCTCACAATGACTAGGGTGCAGATTCCTCTTTCTTCAATTCACCTTTGACCTTGTTTTTCGCGCATTTCACGAAGTACTCAAGTATTTGTTTGTGTCGGCTGACATACTCTTCTCTGGTCACAGCAGGCATGCGGGCTGCGAGGTATTCGAAGAAGTGCTTTTGACCGTTGCGACCGGCTGCAACAGAATCCGATAGAATCTCCGAGGTTGTCCGGAGATACACGTCAAGCAATTGTTCGCTTATCTTGCCGCTTCCTACGTAGTGTGGATACAGTTCCTTTCGCAGGATCATGCACGCGTCCTCAACGAGTTTCAGACCTTCCTCCAACTCCACATGCTCGATTACGGCCACTCGTTCACCGGAATCAGATTCGGCCCCCAGGGCGTAGATTTCCTTAAGCACAGAAACGACCCATAGAAACGGTACTACGCGCTGATGTTCCTCCTGGCCCCTCATGCAATCGTGGAGTTTCTCCAGCATCACCGGCATGGGATCATGGACAAGCACAACCTGCGAGAGGCGTTCTCGCAAATACTCAAACGGTGCGGGAGGACAATCCAGCAGAAGTTCGACCTCGCAGCAGGCAAGAAACGTCTCCCCAAACCTGACAAACTTCTCAAAGTACCGAGTCCGTGTGAGCGACACGTCAAGATTATGCAGGATCTTTCCAAACGACGGGTCCGCCTCGGCATGAAAGCGGATGAGGTTGTTGTTGACGCGACCGAACACAATCCGTCGCAGCGTATCAAAGAGAAGGGCATCTGAAGCCTGGTCGGGTTCTCCCAGTTCTTTCCTGAAGAACTGTTCGATCTCCGTGAACCGCCCCCCTGCATCCCGGACGAACAAATCCGCGATGCAATCATAGATCAAATCGGGCTGCTGGAGACCGAGCGATTGGAGGTTGATACGTCCCTGGATGATTCTCTTGCGGATCAATGGAAGCGCGAGAGCATAACATGAACGTACGAATTCACGCACATCATACGGTGTGTAAGTACCGGAAAGGATGCTCAGTAGAACAGCTCTATAGGAAGGATTGATTTTCACGGCACGGTGCGATGCTCGTGGTTCTCACAAAAGTAGGCAATTGCCGCCTCTGTTTCAACCTTTTGCCTGTTCAAGGGACTCGAAAAAAAAGCCCCTTGTCACTTCTGCCAAGGGGCTCGTAGGTGTCTGAGGTCGATGCGTCTAGTGGCCGACTTCGCCGTGGGCCAGGAACCTCTCTGCATCAATTGCCGCCATACACCCGGTCCCCGCGGCGCTAACCGCCTGACGATATGTCGGATCGGCCACATCGCCCGCCGCAAAAATACCCGGGATGTTCGTGGCGGTGCTATGCGGCTTGGTAATGAGGTACCCAACGGGATCCATGTCGAGCTTCCCTTCGAACAACTTCGTATTTGGCTGATGACCGATACCCAGGAAGAGACCATCACAGGCGAAATCAGTGAGCACTCCGGTCTTCAGGTTCTTGAGGCGAACACCGGTGAGTGACTTCTTTCCCCCCTCGTTCTTCCCCAGCACCTCGTCGACAGCCGAGTCCCAAACAAACTCGATCTTCGGATTGCTGAATGCCCTTTGCTGCATGACCTTTGAAGCCCTCAGTTCGTTTCTTCTGTGAACAATCGACACTTTCGAAGCGAACTTCGTCAGGAACGACGCCTCCTCAATTGCCGTGTCGCCCCCTCCGACCACCACAACGTTCTGGTTCTTGAAAAAGAAGCCGTCACACGTGGCGCACGCGGACACTCCATAGCCCATGTACTCTGCTTCCGACGGTATTCCGAGCAGTTTCGCCGACGCTCCGGTGGAGACAATCACTGTTTCGGCGAAGTACTCCGCGCCGTCCGAGACTACCTTGAAAGGTCTTTTTGAGAAATCAACCTCCGTCACTTCCTGGTAGATGGACTTCGCTCCGAACTTCTGAGCCTGCTGCCGAATGAGGTCCATCAGTGCCGGGCCCATGACGCCCTCGGGGAAACCAGGGAAGTTCTCAACCTCGGTCGTTATGGTCAGCTGCCCTCCGGGTTGAATCCCTTCGAATACGACCGGGTTGAGGCTGGCGCGCGCGGTGTAGAGCGCTGCCGTGAGTCCTGCCGGACCAGATCCGATGATGATGACTTTGTGATTGGTGATGTCTGTCATAAGGAGTAGAGGAGTATTAAAGTAGTTGAGTAGTAAGTATTAGAGTATTAAGTAGCGGAGTATCGAAGTATTGAGTATTGGAGCATCAAAGTATTGGGTAGTGGAGTATTGAGATTCTAGATTGTCCCTTTGCTTGTCTTCCCTTCTTGCGCTGCTTTAGCGTTTCGGACTAACCCTTCCCTTTTTGTCCGCTTGATCGGACTTTTCTTGAACCGCCGGGTGAATTCCTCAGCCGGGATGCTTATCAGTTCGCTCAATTGCGGATTCACGTTTTCACTTCTCGGGAAAAAGGCGTGTTCACGCGTCGGCTGTTGAAAACGATTCCAGGGACAAACATCCTGGCAGATGTCGCAACCGTATACCCAGTTTTCGAATTCGGGCTTCAGCTCTATCGGGATCTCGCCTTTGTGCTCGATGGTAAGGTACGAAATACACTTCGTCGAATCGAGGACATATGGCTCAACGATCGCTCCGGTCGGGCACGCCCCAATGCACGCCGTGCACGTCCCGCAGAAATCGGCCATAGGTTCGTCATACTCAAGCTCGAGATCAAGGATGATCTCCCCCAGAAAAACCCACGACCCATACTCTTTCGTGATGACATTTGTGTGTTTCCCAAGCCATCCGATTCCCGCCCGCACGGCCCAGGCTTTATCCATAACCGGCCCGGTATCGACATAGAATCGTGCGCCGGCTCCGGGCCGCTCTGATGTGATGCAGCCGACCAGCTGTTGGATTCGCGATGTCATCACGAGATGATAGTCATCGCCCCAGGCATAGCGCGAGATCTTCCCCGTTTCAGGGTTTTCGAAGCGTTCGACAGGCGTATAATAGTTCATCGCCAGGGAGACGACGGATCGTGCGTTCGGCACAATCTGGCGAAGATCGCTGCGCTTCTCGAGATTCTTCTGCATCCACTCCATCGTTCCGTGGTAGCCGCGGGTCAGCCATTGCTGCAACCTCGCCCCCTCCTCGCCAAGGCTTTCTGCCCGTGCCACACCGACATGTGAAAACCCCAGCTCGAGGGCTTTCGATTTAATGGTTCTGGTGAGGCTCGAGGCGGGCGTCACTTCTTCGCCCAGTCCGGCTGGTCACTTGGAGCTTCGACGAGAATATCGTTGCCGACCACCTTGACGACGTAGCGCTTGAGTCTGCCTCCACCGACAGTAGCCTGCCCGGAGGCCAGATCAAAAGTCCATCCGTGCATCGGACATGTGATCTCGCTGCCATTGAGTATTCCATCGTGGAGGCTCGAGAAATGCTGGTGCGGACAGTCATTCTGCACGGCATGGAACTGTCCCTCCACTGCGAACAAGGCTATGTCCACATTCTCGATGGTCACACGCATCGAACGGCGAGTTGAGAACTCCACCGTCTCAGCGACCTTCACAAAACGGCTCATACCATTGCCCCCAGGACAATTGTGATCAAATGGACTTCATTCGCTGATCAACTACGAAGCCTTTTTCCGCGCGCTTAAGCGTGATGGCTGCGATTGCCGGGTCGTGCTCCAGGAAAAGAACCCATCGTTCCTCGTACGCCCTCGAGAGAATTCTCTTCTTCTCTTCGATTGTCACAAGAGGCCGGACATCATATGCCATGACATAGGGCCATGGGAGGTGTGACGCGGTGGGAATCAGGTCACAGCAAAAGAGCAATGTCGTATGCCCATCGGAGATTTTGGGAAGTTGCTGTGCATTCGTATGACCGTTGCAGACGAGCAGTTCGATGCCGGGAAGGATTTCACACTCACCATCGATGAGTTCAAGCACGCCATGATCCTTCAAGGGTTCATAATCATCCCGCATAAAGCTGCCGCGGTCTTTTTCAGTCGGGTTCTGAGAGAGCTCCCACTGTTTCTTCTGGACGTAGTACCTGGCGTTTGGGAATGTTGGGACGAGCCTGTCCCCCACGAGCATCGTTGATCCGCCGGCATGATCGAAGTGCAGATGTGTGAGGATGACATCGGTAATGTCACCCGGCGTAAGGCCGGCATTCGCCAGCGATGTGAGCAAATCGCCGGTCGTGACGTCAAGCTTGTAGATGTCCTTCAGCTTGTCGCTCCATTTGGTCCCGTTCCCGTCATCGACAAGGATGTTCCTGCCCGGGCCGCGGACAAGCCAGCACCGTGCCGCCAGCTCGATTCGCTGCCGCTCATCCGGCCTGTTCAGCTTGCTCCAGAACACCCACGGAACGACCCCAAACATAGCGCCGCCGTCAAGCGAGAAGCGCCCCGTTTCGAGGGAAACGATATCGTATGCACCGATTTTCATCTGCTCCGGGTTCCGCCTTCGCACGATCTGAAAAAAAAGAAGGCCGGCTGTCACCTGCCATCATCGGCTAAGCGTGATGGTTTGACACCGACCTTCAAACAAACTCAACGCAATCTTATTTTCTGAAGCGTGATGTCGCGGCACTCAGTTCAGCAAATGCGCGATCGGGATGCAGTTTCTTTGCCCGCTCGAAGAGCACGTCCTCAGTCTCGACAATATTTGGATCAGGGACGCAGCAGTCAACCGGACACACCGCCGCGCATTGTTCTTTCTCAAAATGTCCCACACACTCGGTGCATTTTTCCGGAACGATATAGTAGAAGTCGTTCGAGATTGCGTCGTGCGTGGCGCCATCCTTCTCCCATTGGACTCCGCCAGCATAGATGGCCGTGTTCGGACACTCCGGCTCACATGCTCCGCAGTTGATACACTCCTCAGTGATAAATGTCGCCATTCAAATATCTCCTCTCGTTAAGAAATTATCAGGTAGTTGCCAGACGACAACTGGATTCTGGGTCTGTCAGGTATTTCGCTGCTCTTTTCCCCGCCTCTCTCACGCGCTTCGGAGGATCCTCAGATGATCCTTCAACGATGTGTACAGGAAGTCTACGCAAAGACCCCGGTATTGCGGCACAAACGCCTCAAGCTTCAAACAAGCTCTTGAAAGCTGGCTCCGGCGCCCCTTTGACATTTCGGAGTGATTATAGCAAACAGAGCGACAAAAAACAAGCCATTTGGGCAATTATTTGTTGACTTTATTCGCTTATTCGATGCCGTTATCCCAATCCCGGGAAAGAAATCCCTCCGCCTGCTTGAATATGTCCGGCGACTCAGAGGTACTTGTGCTCGAGTATTTTTCCTGCTTTGTCATACACGTAGAGCAGCGGAACGCCGGTAGGGATGTTGAGTTCGATCACCTGTTCCCTTGTGAGACTGTCGAGCTGCATCACGATGGACCGCAGACTGTTGCCGTGAGCGGCTACGAGAATGTTCCGTCCGTCCTTGATGTCGGGGAGAATCCTGGATTCAAAATACGGAAGCGTTCTCGCCGCGGTGTCCTTCAGGCTCTCGCTGATCCCCATCGGATTCAGTTCAGTCACTTCGCTCGGTGGCGGAACGTCGTAGCTCCGCCTCCACAGCTTCACCTGTGCATCACCGTATTTCACGGCCGTTTCGGCCTTGTTCAGCCCCTGGAGCGCGCCATAGTGACGTTCATTGAGCGCCTTGTCGTACTCGATCGGGAGATGTTCCTGCCCGCTAATCTTCAGGACGATCTGAAGAGTATCGATTGCCCGCTTGAGGACGGAGGTATACGCTTTATCGAATTTGTATGCCTTGAGTTTTTCCCCGGCTTCATGAGCTTCCTGCTCACCTTTCGGTGACAAGGGTACATCGGTCCATCCGGTGAATCTGTTTTCCAGATTCCATTGTGATTCGCCGTGGCGAAGAAGTACGAGATTTGGCATTGTCGTCGTGTCGGTTATGTATGTTGAATGGTGGCTTGAAGGAAGGCGCCCGCACACCTCTCACGTGCGTGGCACACTTGCCTGCCAAGGTACGTCAAATTCACTTAATGGTAAAGTACCGGGCCTCGGGGTGGTGCACGATAATTGCCGAGGTCGATTGTTCGGGCTCCATTTGGTATCCTTCCGTAAGGAAGACCCCGATGCGTTCGGGCTTCAGAAGCTCAAAGAGCCTGACCTGATCTTCAAGGCGAGGACAGGCGGGATAGCCAAAACTGAACCTCGAACCCTGGTAGCCCTGGCTGAACAATCTCTTGATTTGGGGCGCATCGCTGCCGGCGATGCCGAGTTCTTCTCTGATCCGCTTGTGCCAGAGCTCCGCCAGCGCCTCGGCGCTCTCAACGCTCAGCCCGTGGAAATACAGGTAGTCTTTGTACCGATTCGCGTCATAGAGCTTCTTTGAGTGCTCCGATGCCTTCTGCCCAACCGTGACCACGTGGCAAGCCAGCACATCGATGTTCCCGGATTCGACCGGGGCGAAGTAGTCTGCGATGCACAGGTGCCGGTCATCAGTCTGACGGGGGAACGTGAAGCGAAGCCACTCAGCTAATTTCGGATTTCGAATTTCTGATTTCGAATTAATGTGGTCCTGTGATGGAGGATGATACACAACGAGGTCCTTTCCATCCGACTGACAAGGGAAGTAGCCATAGACAACCTGAGGCATCAGAAGGCTCTCGCTTTTCACCTTCTCCTTAAGACTCTGATACTCAGGGAGAACCTGACCATCCAGGATGTCCTGGTATTCCCGTTCGCTCATCGATCCTCGCAGGACCCGCCATTGCCCGCGGATGAGAGCGGTCTGATTCACGTACTTGAACACCTCATCGAGTGACAGGTCATTGACGATCTTCGTTCCCCAAAACGGAGGTACTGGAATCGCCAGATCCCTGCGGACCTTCGAATGTACGACAGGCACAGTACCTTCTGCCGCCTCTGCTCCGGCATCTTCAGAGGATTCGGCGTTTTGCATCTCGAGAGCGAGAGCGATCTTGGCCTCGGCTCCGACGAGCACCTCCTGATCGGCCACGAGAACCTTTTCGCCCGGAGCAGCTTCCCTCGTGCCACTCAGGATGGCTTCCATATAGCGCAGCCCGTCGAATGCGTCATTCGCGTAGAAGACGTTCCCCTTGTACAGCGGTCTGAGATCTCCATCGACGTATTTTCTCGTCAACGCTGCACCACCGAGAATGACCGGAATCTTCAGGTTGCGCTCGTTCATCACCTCGAGGTTCTCTTTCATCACCATCGTCGATTTGACGAGCAGTCCGCTCATGCCGATAGCATCGGCCTTGTGCTCGTGGGCCGCCTGGAGTATCGTCTCAACTGGGCATCGTATCCCGAGATTGACGACCTTGTAGCCGTTGTTCGTCAGGATGATGTCGACCAGGTTCTTCCCGATATCATGGACGTCCCCCTTGACTGTCGCAATGACCATCGTCCCCTTGTGAGAGCCCTCTTTTCTGTCCATGTACGGCTCCAGATAGGAGACAGCTGACTTCATCACTTCAGCAGATTGAAGCACAAAGGGGAGCTGCATCTGCCCCGAGCCGAACAACTCCCCCACCACTTTCATCCCTCCGAGAAGGACCGTATTGATGATATCCAGAGCGGGGATGTGCTTGAGGGCTTCATCGAGCTCGCCTTGCAGCCCGACCTTGTTTCCGTCAATAATTCTGTTCTTGAGCCGTTCCTCGATGCTCCCTCCCCGCACCTGCGCCTTCACCTGGTCAACTGCTTTTTGACCGGCAAAATGTGCCATCAACTCCGTCAGCGGGTCGTGGATGCAGCGACGCTCGGCTCCTTCCCCCTCGAACTTGCGCTCATCGAATATCAACTGTCGGCACAAATCACGGCCACGCTCGTCGATTTTGAAGAGCGGCATGATTTTCGAGGCGTGCACGATCGCCATGTCGAGCCCGGCCTCAACCGCGTAGTGCAGGAACACGCTGTTCAGAGCGTGGCGCAGAGAGGGAGAAAGACCAAACGAAACGTTGCTGACACCCAGACTCGTGTGTACGCCCGGGAATTCCTGTTTGACCAGGCGGATTGCCTCGAGTGTTTCGATGCCGGAACGCCTGAACTCCTCTTCACCCGAACCCAGTGTGAACGTGAGCATATCGAAGATGAGGTCGTGCGGCTTCATCCCGTATTTCACGATTGCCAGGTTGTAGATTCGCCGCGCAACGGCGAGTTTGGCCTGAGCAGGTTTCGCCATACCGTTCTCATCGATCGTCAAGGCGATGACTGCAGCACCGTAGCGCTTGCACAGCCCGACGACCGTCGCGAGCCGCTCTTCTCCGTCTTCGAGATTGATCGAGTTTACGATCGCTTTTCCGCCGATCCGCTGCAGCGCTTCTTCGATAACCGGTGTTTCCGTGGTGTCAAGAACGAGGGGTATGGAGACCTGGGTATTGAAGCGCCTGATGAGCTCACTCATATCAGCGGCTTCATTTCGCCCGGCATAGGCGACACACACATCGAGCATATGTGCCTGCTCCCGAACCTGATCACGCCCCATGGCGACCATGCCTTCCCAGTCCTCCTTCACCAGCAGGTCGCGGAAGAGCTTGCTTCCATTGGCATTCGTTCGTTCGCCGATGAGGATCGGGGGCGGAGTCGTCTGGAACGGAGAGGCTTGATACAGGCTGGAAGCGCCGGGCACAAAATCGAACGACCTGGGAGGAGGCGAGAGAGCGCCGACGGCAGAGACGAGCTGACGAATGTGTTCGTGTGTTGTCCCGCAGCATCCCCCCACCACTTGCACGCCCAGGTCTTTCACGAAATGGGAGAGGTACTGAACAAGCTCGTGCGGCGATAGATGGTAGTGGGCCTTGCCGCCGATGTTCTCAGGCAAGCCTGCATTGGGCATGACGATGATCGGCTTCGGAGAACTTGCCGAGAGAACCCGGACGTGTTCGGACATTTCTTTCGGACCGGTTGCACAGTTTATTCCGATGACGTCCACATCGAACGGCTCGATCGCCGTCAGGGCAGCGAACATCTCCGTACCGAGGAGCATCGTCCCCATGGTCTCGATCGTCACGGAGACGACGAGAGGCACGCGCCTGCGGGTGTCGCGAAAGGACTCAAAGATGCCATAGAGGGCTGATTTGATCTGGAGAACATCCTGGCAGGTTTCCACGCTCAGCAGGTCCACCCCTCCCTCGATCAGGGCTTGCGCCTGGATCCGATAGGCCTGCGCCATTTCCTTGAAGGAGATATGCCCGAGCGAAGGGAGTTTCGTCGTCGGCCCCAGCGAGCCGGCGACAAACCGGGGATGACCCTTGCGTGAATACTCGAGGGCGATGGTTCGCGCGATCCTGGCGGCCCTGAAATTGAGATCATAGGCCTGCTCGCCCAGACCATACTCGGCGAGGACGATATTTGTTCCGCCGAATGAGTTCGTTTCGATGACGTCACATCCAGCCTCGAGGTAGTCCCGATGGACGTTTTCGACCGCGGAGGGCTTGGTGACCACGAGATACTCATTGCAGCCATTGAAGCGCTCGCCGCCGAAATCATCAGGAGTCAGGTCTTGGCCTTGCAGATGAGTGCCCGTCGCACCGTCGAAGACAATGATCTTCTCTTTGAGAATGTCGAGAAAGAGTTTGGACATGGAGTATCGAGCCATCGGATGATCGGGTTATCTGGCCATCAGGACATCTGGCCATCAGGACATCTGACCATCGGGACATCTGAAGAACTGATTACTGGTCATCGAAACTAAGAGATTGCTAAAAAAGCATGCCATCGACTGAAGTCCCAGCCCGACTTCGGCGATCCAAGTCGGTCTGGCGGGCCAGCCCGCCTTGATGCATCCTATGCGTCTGGCGGGCCAGCCCGCCGTCCAAGATTCAAGATGGTCTGGCGGGGACGTCTTTGAAAATGCGAAACGCTTTCCCGAAGGGACCTCGCCGACCAAGCCATCCCTTCGGGACAGGCGAGTTTCATGAAAAACGAGCCGTCCGATTTACCCCGTGAACGGGGTTTGAGGTTGTCCTTTAATCCATATTTGTCATTTCGACCGAAGGGAGAAATCTTACGAGAGCCGGTATAGGATTTCTCGTCGCTGCGCTCCTCGAAATGACAAAGACGCTCTTTGAACAGCCTCAGGTCGGATGGCGTGGAGAAGCGGTTTTTCCGCATCCTCTTGGCGCTCACGAACAAAAAACCCGGCATGGTGCGCCGGGGGCATTCAGACATTCATACCGACGCTTTAGCATCTTGTATAGCGTGGCTGCAAGCTGTCGTTCAAATTGCCACGTCGAAACTTAACAAAGATTGTCGCGAACTGCAAACGGAGGTACCGTCCTGATTTGGTCGTAAATTTCAACGCGGAGACGCAGAGTCCGCAAAGAAACGCGGAGAAACTCCAGTATTGTGAAACCTCCGCGCCTCTGCGTTTAAGAACTACGATCACGAAAAGGACACTACTCAAACGGAGGTCAATGCGATGGAGGAATGAAACGGAAGATTTGTCTTTCTACGGCACGAGTACGATCTTTCCGAAGTGCTTTCCCTGCTCCACAATCTCATGGGCCGAACGCACCTCGGCCAGCGGCATCACGCGGTCGATAACCGGTTTCAGCAGTCCCCGGTCAACAAGATTCAGGATTGTGACGAGATCGCCCTTCCGTCCCATGGTCGATCCCAGAATCTGGAGCTGCTTGTAGAAGATATAACGCAAATCAATCTTCGCTTCATAGCCTGACGTGGCGCCGCATGTCACAAGGCGCCCCCCCTTTGCCATCGCCTTGATGCACTCCTCCCACACACTGACTCCGACGTGATCAAAAACAACTTCGACCCCCTTCTTCTCGGTTAACCGCCGTACTTGGTCCAGAACGCTGTGAGTCTTGTAGTTGATGACATCATCAGCCCCAAGTTCCCTTGCCTTCGCTGCCTTCTCCTCGGAGCTTGTGGTCGCAATCACTCTTGCTCCCAGCATCTTCGCGATCTGAAGAGCCGCACTTCCAACGCCGCTGCTCGCCCCAACCACAAGGATGTCATCGCCGCGCTGCACCTTCGCCTTGTTCACAATCATCTGCCACGCAGTCAGGAACACTAGCGCCACCGCAGCGGCAGTCTCGAAGGTGACTGAATCTGAGAGCTTGAGTATGTTCCTCCCCGGGACCGCGAGGAACTCTGCATCCGCTCCGTCCCGATGTTCGCCGATCAACCTGTAGTCTTTGCACAGGTTGTCGTCGCCATTGAGGCACTGCTTGCACTGACCGCAGGAGATCCCCTGAACCACAACGACCCGATCCCCGATTCGCACGTGGCGAACCTCACTTCCCGCTTCCTCAACGAGACCGGCCGCGTCCACGCCGGGGATCATGGGGAGCGGGAATTTTACACCAGGGAGCCCCTGCCGTACCCAGAGGTCGAGATGGTTGATCGATGTCGCTTTCACCTTCACAAGAACATCACGTGACCCGACCCGAGGAGTCGGAACGTCCTCGAGAATCAACCGATCGATCCCCCCATGTTCATGAATTCTGACGCACTTCATTCAGATCGCCTCGTCGTTCTGTGTACCTGGAAATAGTATTCAAAAAAGGATGGAAACACAAGGCGTGTCTGATGCCTTGGGAAAGAGTCCGCGGGCGCACTCGTGGTGTGCAGACTGTGGCCCGACAAACAAACTCCATGCTCATCGGGAGCTCAACTCCCGATGAAACTTGGGCTTGGGCGATCGTGAGCAGACCAGCCCCCGCCCGAACGACCAGTTCCGAACCTGTGATGTTCGGTCGGGCGGGGCTCACGATCAGCATTGGAGTTCATTCCCAGGACAAGGCAGCGCCCCAGGCTGCCAGGTGACTCAGGCTGACGGGGATTCGTTTCATTCCGGGAAATGTGCTAAGACTCCCCTGTTTCCGAATAGCTTCGTGATAGGAAAGAAACGACAGACGACCTGCCATCCGGTCGTTATTGGACCAGGGGCTTTTCCTTTGGAGCCACGCCAACAAGCCGTAAGTCATCAGCGAGGAGATATGACCCGGGATGGGCCTTCTCGTTTCCTTTACCAGGAAGGACGGTCAGTCGCACGTGGACCGCCGCGGTCGCGGCCGGAGGTTTGATATCCTTTGCGTATTCGACAAATTTTGACTTCGAATCATCAAGGTATTCCTCAATCGTTCCGACCGTGCTCCCGGTTGAATTGAGGAAACAGATGACGATGACACCCTGATCTCCTTCGATCGACCGCATGAGGAACCCCCCTGAGAAGTGGAGTTCCTTTCCCTCCGTCTGTATATTCTTCTGACAAACGTACCCTGCGACAATCGAGCCATAGAACTCCTTGACCTCGCATTTCACCGCCCGTGCACCCAAGTGGCTCGTTTTTGACGCCGAGACAACCGTGAGTGTGCCAGGGATATTGGAAGTATCCCAAGCGTCCGGGTTCTCGCCGGTGAATTTCTCGAAGTCCCCATTCTTGATGAGGTTCCCTGATTCCTTCTGAGCCGAAGCGCTCAGCGGAAGGCAGAGGATGAGCAGGATAACGCTGAACATGATCGGTGTCTTCATAATTTCCTCCGTGCACATGCTGTTAGTAACAGCCCGAGCTGAAAACAAAAAACCCCAACCTTGAAACATCACAGAAGGTTGGGGTTGATGTAGTACTCAATGATTGTCAAAACGACAACTGAGCGTGGCAATGTGTTTGCCGTCAAGTGAGACATACTCATCCTCAGTACGAGATGAGTCAAGAGCGAGCCGGACTAGTTCATGGAAACAAGCTCGGGGATCGCTCCGGTCACAAAACTGAATGTGAATATTTCCAGTCCGGGCGTACGGGTTGTGAGCGCAATTTCGTGCTCACCGAACTCCCGGTTGCATACGATATTGAAATCCCTCGGGCCGTCGACCAGGACATAGCTGAGCCCTTCGTCATCGAACTTGATGTCGAGACCGGCATTCTCTTTCGTCAATGGCTTTCTGTCCTGCAGCGCGAACACTTTGCTCGGACCGTCGCTCTCGGAATTCATCACCGAGTTCACTTCGAGAGCTTCGTATGTGCACGACGCCGTTCCCTCTTCGCCAGACTCACCTTCGAATCGGATACCCTCGCGTTCACTATACCATTTTCCTCTCAAGTAGATACGACCGTTGAGATGAAAACCCTGATCGTCGTACAGGACCGTCGATTCGGGACCATGACCTTCGGGATTGCCAAGCGTTCCTTTGAGGTACCCCAACTGTACTTCGGCTGTCGAACGGAAACAGACCGCACCAGGGAAGTCCGTATCTCTCGCGGGCAGAAGAAGGTCAGGAAAAACTCCGTGATATCCTGCCTCAACAAGAAGGGCCTGAATGGCTCGCTCGAACTGATCGTAGCTTCCCTCTCCCGGGTGTGAAAAGCGCAGGAATCCATCCTTGTCAATCAAGTACCGGGTTGGCCAGATGCGATTGGAGAACGCCGTCCAGATAATGGCATCATTGTCCATCACCACAGGGTATTCAATCCCGAACCTCCGGACGGCCTTTTCAACGTTCTCTGGATCCCTGCCGAACTTGAACTGCGGAGTATGGACTCCAATTACCGTCAGGTCAAATTCCCGGTAGCGGGTGAACCATCCTTTGATGTAATGCTGGGTCCGCAGGCAGTTCACATTCGAGTAGTCCCAGAATTCAATGAGAACTACGCCTCCCTTGAGCTCCCGGAGGGTTATGGGTTCGGAGTTCAGCCAAAAATCCCCGAAGAGTCCTGGAGCGCGGATATTTCCTCTTTCAAAGTTGATCATTCCGAACGGAATATATTCATTTCAGATGGGATTATCAAATGCTGCCATTGTGAGCAAAACGCACGAACCCTTGTACTCCCGCCTTTGATGGCAGGTAGCCAAGACGATTTGCACGAATTAGTCCGGTGCCTGTTGCCAATAGTGATGCCTTCGTACAAAGGGAAAAGCAGCGATGGCAAAGACTACTTAAGAGCGACCTGATACTGACTATAGTAGGACATCACCGATTCGACATAACCGATAGTCTGGTGCCAGTCGGTAAAGTACCCGGCCGTCGGCCTGCCCGATTGCCAGATATTGCGATGGAGACTCTGATATCGCTTCGAGAGGAGTGGAAGAGCGGTCTTTACGGATTCCCACTTGTCTGGTTTATCGCCCAAATACGCTGCAACATCCTGGGCATCAAGAATTCTGTTCAGGCCGGCGTTGTAGGCTGCCAGCGTTAGCCGAATGTGGTTTTCCTCGTCAGAGGCATCAATTGCCCTGTACAACTGCTGAAGGTGGTATGCACCTGCCTTGATGTTGTTGGAGGGAGTCTCAGTCTCATTGACTCCAAGCTTTCCTGCGAGCTCCAATTGGGTCGCTGGCATGATCTGCATCAGCCCGAAAGCCCCTCTGTTGCTCACGGCATCGGCTGCGAACCTTGACTCATGCCGCATAACAGCCATGACCAGGCGCCAGTCCAGCTCGTATCTGTTCGAATAGGTCCGAACCATTGAGCCATATCGCTGGACGGAAGACTCGGTTCGACGGTCCAAAGATGCCGGGCTGGCTTGATGCATCTCACCCTTGAAGGTCGCCCGAATGTCCTCGGCCTTGTTGGCGAGAGAAGACTCCGGACGAAAGCATCCGACCTGAGAAACCGAAGCAACGAACAATCCCCCTAACAACGCAAACGCATTGATTTTATTGACTAATTTGGACTTCAATACTCCCCCTAATTGTTGCAATTTCCAATTTCCTACGGTCGAGAACCTGATGCGTTTCACCTTTTCAGAGCCCAGAAGACTCCGGCTAAGCAACCGCCTTAAAATCAACAGGTTCTAGTTTTGAATGAGTATTCCAGCTGAGCACCAGTCCCCAATAGATGATCACAACGCTGGTTACCCTTCCAATGTAATAGGTACCCAGGACAAAGTCAAGACCTGTATATTCCAAAAAATAAAATACCCCAAAATTGGCGAATTTTGGGGTATGCGACCAATGTAGCCGACTCTCCAAACCTACTTGATCAAGTGGAACTCGGTCTGACGCTTCAAAACCCACTGGACCGAACCATCGGTGCCGACAACAACATCTTCTTCCTGGGCAGACCTCACAACCTGATTATCCCACTCGGGCACCGGGAAGCTGGCCTGCAACTCAACTGAGTACCAAGTGTTTTGCAGCACGGGAACATCACCACGACCCGGGACCCCCGTTTGGCGATCCCAAAGACCTATCAGGGCGCCAGCCCCATGCCCGTGTTCCCCTATCGGGTGGGAATAGACCGACCCTTCAATTCCAGTTGCCTTCATCTCCTCCAATGACTGAGCCAGAATTTGGTTTCCCGTGCGACCGATCTTCATCGCCTTCAGGACGATTTCCTGAAGCCTGTTGCTCCTTGACAAAGCGGTCTTAATTCCTGACGGAACGTCAGTCTCGCCCTCCTTCAGAACGTAGGCCATATGCTGAGTATCGGTGTTGAGCCGCATGGCCGTAATGCCGAAGTCGCAATGAAGGACGTCTCCACGCTGTATGACGGGGTCCGGATTGTCCGAGAGAGTCTTACCGCGACGCTGAATATCAACGGTCGGCTGGAACCAGACGGTCATTCCCAGCTGCTGGACCTTCTGCCGCATCCACCAGACCACATCCTGCGTGGTGGTCTTTCCGGGAGTTATAACCGAATTGGAGAACGCTTGCTCAATGATGGCATGGGCAGTTTTCATCATCACTTTGTAGGTCGGAAGCATCTCAGGGGCGCGTATCGCGATGTAGTCGAGTGGAAGGCGGTCTGCCCGGATAACCCGTGTCGAGTACTTGGGGCCGAGCGCTTTTTGGAGCTGTTCCCATTCACCGGCGCTCAGTCCATCTGAGAATGCGTGCGTGTAAGAGATATTCACTGAGATGGTTCCAGGATCCCGCTCCTCGACGAGCTTCGAAAGCAATTTCCATTGTCCATCACCCCACAATTCCGCGTTCTTTAGAGTGGTATCACGATATGCCGCGTAGAGGCCCCCCTGAGAAGATCCCCCAAGCGCGAGTCGTTCCACCCCCTTCTCACGGCCGCGGTCGAAGAAAACAAAGATGGTTCTCCGGCGAGCAGAGGTTGTGGTCGCTGACACAAGCGACGAGAACACGGGATCCTCATTGTACTCGCGCATCGGAACAATCCACATCTGGACGTTGTGTTCTCTCATCAGGGCTGGCAGCACGCGCTCAAGCCGGATTTTGAGCCACTCCTGCTGTATGGCGCTTTGTTCACGCAGTGACGGAAACGGAGCGGCGTTTTCCTGAGCCGACGTCCGGGCAAAGAGAATCAGGACCAGGCAAAGGAGAGAGACCGGAATTGAGATGATTTTTCTCGACATGGCTTGCACCTTTCGTTCGGCAGAGACTACATCTGATTTCTGAGTTTCGGGATTTCGGTAGGAGCGTAAGACTTCGTCAGGATCTCCTATCTGGCATTCGCCGGAGAACCCAACCTGATCACTTGGAGAGTATTTGCGACAGGGCGCTCCCCTGTCTTGTCCGAAGGGGAGTTCACGATCTTCCCTTGAACAACCATTGTCGTCGATCCTCCTCCATCGAAATTGACCGCATTCCACACACCTATTGAAAGCAGGAAATCAGCCATTTCACGGAAGTTCATGCCGATGCTTGCCTGCTGACGGCCATCGACGGTGCACAGAAAAAGTTTCGTCGTGTCGCGGTCGAATCCAACAAACGTCCTGGGGTGGCGCGCCGTCAGAAAGGCGATATTCGTTTTCTCTTTCACGTTGACGCTGTCGCTGACCGGCTTGCCGTTGGCGAGGATCATGCCGACTCCACCAAGGACTGTCTTTACGTCTTTGAGTCGGGGCTGGATTCCAAGATAGACCAGGACGGTATCACCGGATTTCATCTCCTCTCCAACAGCCGGGACTGATGATCCTGCACCGACCCAGAGTGCGGCCTGGTCCGATGGGATCTGCGACAGGTCCACTGTTCCATTTCCGATCACCACCATTCTAAGCGTATCACATACAGACCAGACTGAATTGAGGAGTTTCAGCAGGAAGGTCGTTCCGGAGCCGGTGAATCTTATTGCTGTATCAGAGAAAGACGTGTGAAGAACCACAGCGTCACCCCGATGGACATCATTGATCCCCGAGATCGCGTGGGGTTTGCCCGTCCCGGATTTCAACCATCCTTCAAAACTGATTCTTTCGATGTGCGCCTTGCCCCTGCCATCAACCACGAGATGGGATCGCTGCGTCTGAGTCCCGAAGACGAACGCACCGTTCTCAATCTGGTTGTTCACCGGCCAGCCCAACTTGAAGCTGAAGAAGTCTGCATTGATGGCGGCGACGACCCGATGCTCCTCCCGATCGTTCCTCTTCGCCTGCTGAGACGTCGGGACCAACCCGACCGGACGATAGGATTCGATTCGAAGGTTCTTCTCTGACAGATCCACGATCAGTACGTTGATCGTGAAGGGCCCGGCCATGAGGATCGACAAATGAGTAACCCCCGGCACGATGGTATTAGAGCTCACGGAGTCCCGACCGCTTGCGGCCTCCGACGTCGGAGTCATCACCACGATGAACATCAGAAGCACCCAGACGAGAGAGCCTCCCAAGCGGCATTTTTTGGCTGATATCATTGGATTTCCACGATTTTGTGTTTGCCCCTGGCACCAACCAGAATCTCGATCGACCGCTTGGGTTTCTTGAAGTGTTTTGCCAGGACCTCGATGAGCCGTTCGTTCGCCCTTCCCTCGATCGGTGGCACCGACACTTTTACTACGAAGACTCCGTCAGCGCGGACAACCACTTCATCGTTTCGAGAATTTGGTTTTACCTGAACAGTGATTTTCATTCGGCGACCGTACGCTCTCCCGGAGACAAGAAACGCACCCCGTCAAAGGTGCGTGCCATCAGCGTTATGCGCCTCCCAGCCCTCTCCGTCACGATCCATCTCCCCATTCGAGCACCTCGATCTTCACCCGAGCCGTCCCCATCTTGATGAGGTCGAGTTCTTTTGCAGCTGCGAGCGAGAGATCGATCATTCTCCCCTCCTTAAAAGGTCCCCGGTCATTGATCCGAACGACGACGCTTTTCTTGTTTTCCAGGTTCGTGACTCGCGCTGTTGTTCCGAAGGGGAGCGTCCGATGTGCGGCGGTGAGTTCATTCATATCGAATATCTCACCGTTCGATGTCTGCTTGCCGTGATAATCATCGGCGTAGTAGGAGGCTATGCCCTCCAGCGTCAAGAGGATCTTCCCTGTGGGGTTGCGGGGAGCTCTTGTCTTCTCGGATTTCGTGGTTTCGGCCGTGCTTTCGGCCCGTGGGGGGGGTGGGTTGCTTCTGGTGGCGAATCTCGGCGTCGAGGCACAACCGACGAGGATCAAACCCACCGAAAGTGCCGAACAAGCGTCGACAAAGGATCTGCTACAAATACTCATTCATCTGCTTTCGTCGAATGAAGTCGACAACTTCTTTGACCTCCTGCGAACGCTCCTTCTTGCAGACAAGGACTGCGTCGTCGGTGCTGATGATAATCAGGTCGTCAACGCCGATCGTAGCCACGATTTTCTTGCCGGAGTCCACGTAGTTGTTGTTCGAATCGACAAGAATGGTCCGGCCCCGTATCGAGTTGCCGGCATCGTCTGTCGGGGTCAGCCGCACGACTTCGTCCCAGGAACCGACGTCGCTCCAGCCAAAATCGCCTTTCACCACATAGACATTTCCCGCTTTCTCCATGATCCCGTAGTCGATGGAGATGCTGCGAATAATCCGATAGGCGTGTTCCAGCGTCTGCTCGTAGACAGGAGTGCCGATGCTTTCGCGGACGACGAGCAGCTGTTCGTGCAACTCGGGAAGATGAAGCTCCAGTTCGCGAAGGATCACGCTTGCTTTCCAAACGAAGATGCCGCTGTTCCAGAGGAAGTCGCCGCTCTGCAGGAATCGTTCGGCTGTCTCCAGATTGGGCTTCTCCGCAAATGTCTTCACGCGGTAAACGCCTTGTGAACGGTACTCGTTGCGGTCGATCTCCTCCTCTGCGGACTGGATGTATCCATAGCCGGTCTCGGGATGCGTCGGCTTGATACCGATCGTGACCAGCGCATCTTTTTCCTGCGCCACCCGCAGCGCGAGCTGAAGGATGCGAAGGAACTCCTCCGTATTCTGTACAATATGATCGGCGGGCAAGGCGACCATCAACGCGTCGGGATCGATCCGGTTGATCCAGAGCGCCGCCAGGCCGACGCAGGCAGCGGTGTTGCGGCCGATGGGCTCTGCGAGCACGTTTGAAGAGGGCATCTCAGGCACAAGCTGCCGGACAATATCCGCCTGGATGCGATTTGTTACAACGAAAACGTTGCTCTGGTCGACCAGGGGCTTGAGGCGCGTCAGCGTGTTCTCGATCATGGTGCCGCCCCCAAGGATTTCAAGGAATTGCTTGGGAGATCGTTCACGGCTGCGCGGCCAGAACCTCGCGCCAACACCCCCCGCCATGATCACAGCAAAAGTCTGAGGCATATTTCGCCGTATTGGTTATTCGAATTGAGACTTGAAATCCCGGAGCATGTTCAGGGCTTCCTCCATGATGCCTGTTCGAGCATCCGGAGGCGTATTGGCCCACTGCGAGACGGTTGATGATACGTTGGATACAATATTGATGACCCGAACATCGTCGAGCAATTCTCGTTCCGAGATGAATTTCAGAAATTCTACGAGCAGAGAGCAGAATTCAACAAGCTCCGACACCCCCCCCTGCTTGGCGATAGTTTCGCTTTCAGTGACCAGATCTTCGAGGAACATTATCGTCCCTCCCGAGCCGCTTTGGACCGACTCTGAAAACTGCTCCACCTGGCTGGCGAATGCTTTTTCGTCGGCCTCTCCGATTTCCCCCGCTCCGGCTTCCGTCACTTCCGCCGCCGAGGTGCTCTGCTGTCCTGGGGCAGATTGCTCCGCCATTGCCTTCCGGAACGAAGAAAGCAGGAGCGTCTCGTCTTCCAGTCCGATTGCGATCTGACCAGGATTTTTGCCCGCACGGTCCATCATCCACATCAGTCCCATGGCAAATTGAGAGAATCCGGTCACTCTGTACAGATTCTTGAGCTCTTCGCCGGAATCGGGAGCATCGATGAGCCGCTTCTTGACGCTTTCGAACACGTCCTGATGTTCACCGGATGAGAGCTCGGCGAGAGGGAAGTTCGAAAGAAGCGTCTGGAGTATCTCATTAGAGGTAGTCATGGTTTACCCAACGATTCGTGGAACACGTGATGAAATATTCGTACAAATTTCGTATGGAATTGTACCGACCTTCGAAGCAAGATCCCACGCACTGATCAACTTCCGGCCTTGACGGCCTATCAGGACAGCCTCATCCCCAACGCGCACGTTGTTTGTCCCGACATCGACCATCAGCTGATCCATACAGATTGTCCCTACCGTCGGAACTATGTGGCCGCCGATCAACACTTCCGACTGCCCCGTGAGCAATCTCATATACCCATCTGCATATCCCACCGGGAGGGTCGCAATCTTCGTGCGGCGACGGGCGATGAATCTTCTGCCGTAGCTCACGCTCTCCCCGGGTTCGATCCATTTTACGAGAGACACTCGTGATTTCAACGTGAGCACCGGTTTCAGAGGCACGCTTTCCGTCGTTTCAGCGGAAGGGTAGTAGCCATACAACATGATGCCGGGCCGTACCATGGAGAAATAGGATTCGGGAAGATCAAGGATCCCGGCACTTCCCGCACAGTGAACGACCTCCGGAGCAACGCCGGCAACCCGCAACGTATCCAGAGCCTGATGAAACAGGTCGAGCTGTTGCCTCGAAAAAGTCTTGTCCCGCCTGTCGGCTGCTGCAAAATGCGTGTACACGCCTTTGATCTCCAAACGCCGGAGACTGCCCAAGATACGGACAAACTTGCCAAGATCCCGAAGCCTCACTCCGATCCTGTTCATACCGGTATCGACTTTGATATGGACACTGAGGCTCTTTCTGGAGCGCTGGGCCTGCGCATTGAGCAATCGCGCCTCTGTCTCGGTGCAGACGGTGGGTTCGAGTCCGAACGATGTGCACGCGGCGATCTGGGTCGTGGCGGGGATGGTGAAAATGTGGATCGGGGCTGTGATTCCAGCTTCCCGCAGCGTAACGCCCTCCTCCGCGTTCGCAACACCAAAGTAGTCAACTGTCTGGTGCTGGAGAAACGTTGACACCTCCGCGATGCCGTGGCCATAGGCATTCGCTTTTACAACGGCCATCACTTTGACATCCCGACCAACCCGCCTGCGAACACCCTTGAGGTTATAGGCCAGCGCGTGGAGGTCGATTTCCGCGACAGTTGGTCGAGTCGGCGTGGGCACAGCGCTTGCCTTGAGCAATGGGATTGTCGTGAGTGCGATCTGCCGCCAAACAGGTTGTTGAGAAACCTTCTTCAACTTTCAGCGACCTGCCAAAAGCCGGGTTGAATATAACAGTTGCTGTTTTGAATGTCAACGCACGGTGCCGGAGAGAGGATCAACAAACAAAAAACCCATCAAGACCTCTGATGGGTTGAACATCTATCTCCAGGCGCATGCATGGTTCATAGTTGATCCGAGACCTTGAGTCTGTTCATTGCACGGAACAACGCGAGCCGCGCACGGTCGATGTCAGTCTTTTGAGCCTTCTCGGCAAGTCTTTTGCGAGCTCTGTCCCTTGCATCTTCCGCGCGTGGGACATCGATTTCGTCGGAACGCTCGGCGGTCTCAGCGAGCATGATCACCTTGTTGTCGTGGACCTCGACAAATCCCCCGGTTGTCGCATACCGCGACTCAGTCCCGGAAACATCAATCAGCTTCACCTCTCCGACAGCGATGTTCGATAGCAGAGGTGCGTGACTTTTCAACACCTGGAATCCACCGACGACGCCAGGGGCGCTGAAGCTGATTACGTCCCCGCTGAAGACGATCTTCTTGGGTGTTACGATTTCAAGTTTGAATACTTTTTCTGCCATAGGAAGACTACGCAGCCATAAGCTTCTTTGCCTGTTCGATGACTTCTTCGATCGTGCCAACCATCAGGAATGCGCCCTCCGGCAGATCGTCGAACTCTCCTTCGCAAATTCCCTTGAATCCGCGGATGGTGTCCTCGAGTTTTACGTACCGTCCCGGCCTGCCCGTGAACGCCTCGGCCGTGAAGAATGGCTGAGACAGGAATTTCTCGATCTTCCTTGCGCGGGAGACCGTCAGCTTGTCTTCGTCCGACAGTTCGTCCATACCGAGAATGCTGATAATGTCCTGGAGGTCTTTGTAGGTCTGCAGGATTTCCTTCACGCGCTTCGCCACGGCATAATGTTCTTCGCCCACAATGTTGGGATCAAGAATGCGCGATGTGGAATCGAGAGGATCCACAGCAGGATAGATACCCTTGTCCACTATTTGTCTGCTCAATACGGTCGTTGCGTCAAGGTGACTAAAGGTCGTCGCCGGTGCCGGATCGGTAAGGTCGTCTGCCGGGACATAGATGGCCTGCACAGATGTGATCGAGCCTTTCTTCGTGGAAACGATTCGCTCCTGCAACTCTCCCATCTCCGTTCCAAGGGTCGGCTGATATCCCACCGCGGAGGGCATCCGACCGAGCAGCGCCGAGACTTCTGATCCAGCCTGGACAAAACGGAAAATATTGTCGATGAAGAGCAGAACGTCCTTCCCCTCTTCATCACGGAAATACTCGGCTGTCGTCAATGCCGTCAGACCAACGCGTTGGCGCGCTCCCGGGGGTTCGTTCATCTGGCCAAAAATCAAAGCAGTCTTATCGAGAACTCCCGACTCTTTCATCTCGAGCCAGAGGTCGTTTCCTTCACGCGTCCGCTCTCCAACGCCGCCGAACACCGAAAACCCACCGTGATGCGTGGCGATGTTGTGGATGAGCTCCGTGATGATAACCGTCTTTCCCACGCCGGCACCGCCGAACAAACCGGTCTTGCCCCCTTTTGAGTAAGGTTCAAGGAGATCGATAACCTTGATTCCGGTCTCGAACATTTCCTGTTGCGTGGACAATTGGTCGAAGGCTGGGGCAGGTCGGTGGATCGGGTAATATGCTTTCGCTTCGATGGGTCCAAGCGCGTCGATCGGCTGGCCGATGACGTTGATGAGACGTCCCAGCACTTTCGGTCCAACCGGCACCATGATCGGCCCGCCCGTATCATATGCCTTCATACCTCTGACCAATCCATCGGTTGTGTCCATTGCCACGGCACGAACGCGATCTTCCCCGAGCTGTTGCTGCACTTCCACGATCAGGTCTTCCTCGACTCCTTCAATGTTGACGCGCGGGATTCTTACCGCGTTGAGGATCGATGGGAGTTTGCCGCTTGGGAAATCGATATCAACGACAGGGCCAATGATTTGAATGATGGATCCTTCAGTCATTTCTTACCTTTCGAATCAAATGAAAAACCTTGGAACAAAACAGTGGGCACAAAATAACAAAACAAGGCCCGAGAATCAACGAGAGTATTCCATCGCATCCACGATCAACTTCCCGTGTGCTCTCCCGTTTTCGATGAAGATCTTGTTATTGAATCTGCCGGCCGCAATCGACCCTGCTACGAAGAGGCCCTTAACATTCGTTTCCATCGTCGCCGGATTGTGGACAGGCGCCAGAGAATCAGGATCTATGTTTACGCCTACCTGCCGGAGAAGTGAGGTATCAGGGCAATAGCCAATCATGATGAAAACAGCATCATTTGCGAATTCCTCCTGATGCTTCCCTTCGACCACGATTGAACCCGGAGTAATGCGCTGAACCCTGGTCTCAAACATCGCACGGACGTCACCGGCCTTGATCCTGTTCTCGATGTCGGGCAAGATCCAGTACTTGACCCCATGGCTCAGGCTTGGGCCGCGATGAATGAGGGTGACGCGGGCGCCGTTGCGAAAAAGATCGAGCGCTGTTTCGACTGATGAATTCTTCCCGCCGACAACCGCGACATCCCTTCCGTAGTATGCGTAAGGCTCGTCATAGTACCTTCGAACCTTGGTGAGATCCGACCCCGGGACGTCAAACCGGTTCGGGTGATCAAAATAGCCGGTCGCATCGACAACGTTCTTCGTCAGAAACGACTCATCCCTGGATACGACCTCAAATCCGGCTTCATTACGCTGTATGCCGACAACTTCCACCCCTTGCTGCACCGGCAAGTCGAAGTACCGGGCAATCATTTGATAGTACCGGATACACTCGACGCGGGTCGGACGGAATCCTGCAGAAGTGAACGGAACCCCCCCGATTTCGAGAAGCTCCGACGTGGAAAAGAAAGTCATTTCGACAGGAAATCGTCGAATGGCGTCGACCACCGAGCCCTTGTCGAGCATCAGAAGGGAGAGCCCCTTCTTCCGGGCTTCGATCGCACAGGCGAGTCCCGAAGGGCCGGCACCGATAATGATGAGATCGTATGAAGTCATGGTTTGGTTGGCTCAGCAACAAAAAATCCGCACGAAGCGGATTTCAGTGACAATCTCGGCAGGTGAATGAACCGTGAATTTAACGTAAACAATATACGAAAATCCTCTCGGGAGATCAACCTTAATGATTGTTACCGACACCGATATGGCCATAGAGCAACGCCATGAGTGTATACCGGTACAATCAGGCGAGTGTTCTAGAAATGGGAACACGCGATGAGATGATCTGTGGACGTTTTTGCCCTTGCCTTTGGACGGCGTGGCCGCACGGCGGAAGTATCTGGCGGATCCGGATAGCTATCTGACGTGGAAGTATCTCGAGCGTTTCTAAGTGACTTGACACTCGCCCATAGTCTTTGTAACATTGATCTGCAGAGAAGCCGGGGATGGCTTCAAGAAGCGAGGGATTGTGATGAACCTCCGGAGTCACGAATGTGATGATGGAGGTTTTTTGCTTTGTAGTCTGGCATTCGCCAGGCCGACGTTTCCCATAATCAAGATAGGAGGCACGATGAAGCAATCCATTGTCTTTCTGTTTTTCGCCGTTTCTTCCATCTCTTTCGCACAAACGGATTCCGTCTTTGTGGAGAAGCCGGACGGCACAATCATCGGATACGCCGTATCAGCCATACGTGAGATAACGTTCTCCGGCTTACCCACGAGCATACGGGAGCAAGAGCTTGTGCAGAATGTTCTTTCCTCTTTTGCGCTCCATCAAAACTATCCTAATCCATTCAATCCGACCACGACAATCCAGTACGATATTCCTCATACTGGCGAAGTCACGATTGCGATCTATGATATTCAAGGCCGCCTTGTTCGCTCTCTGGCAAGTCTGACTCAACAGGCTGGCACACATACCGTAGTTTGGGACGCTCGCAATGACGGTGGAGTCAATGTATCCAGCGGCAACTATTTCTGTCGCGTAGATTTCAATCATTCATTCCTCGTCAGGAAACTCCTCCTTCTCAAGTGAATCAAATAGAACAATACTGCGGAGATTATTATGAAACGCACCTGGGTTGTCCTTCTTATTCTTGGAATATCGTTTTCAGCATTTGCTCAAACAAAAATGTTCATCAACAAGAACAATGGAACAACAGATTCTTTGCTACTGTCAGATGTCAAGAGTATTTCGTTCAAGTCGGGTTCCTCCTCTACTACTCCAACTGGCTTCATTCAAGTCGCTGGCGGCACATTCCAGATGGGAAGCACTAATACAAATGATTGGGGAGCGAGTCCACCGCATTCAGTCACACTGGGCTCATTTTACATGGACAAAACCGAAACCACGTACGAGAAGTGGACGGAAGTGCGCAACTGGGGCTTGACGCACGGCTATACAGATTTGCCGGTAGGCGCGAATGGCTACAACCAGAGTGCCACGAACAATCCAGTCGCACAGTTGAACTGGTATGATATACTGAAATGGTGCAATGCCCGTTCGGAAAAAGATGGGTTGTCAGCCGTGTACTATACAAACAGTACACTCACTACTATCTACCGCACAGGTCAGCTTGATCTCGCTTCAGATGCTGTGAAGTGGACTGCAAACGGGTACCGGTTGCCGACGGAGGCTGAGTGGGAATTTGCTGCAAAAGGCGGAACGAAATCGCAAGGGTATACATATAGCGGGGGCAGCATTCTCGACAGTGTGGCATGGCATTTTGACAACGCGGGCCAGGTGACTCATGCTGTTGGAACGAAAAGGGCAAACGAGCTTGGGCTCTATGACATGAGTGGTAATGTACAGGAGTGGTGCTGGGATTGGTATGACACCTATAGCGCTTCGGCACAGACAGATCCGAAAGGACCGGCTTCCAGCCCAGGTGCATTACGTGTGATGCGAGGCGGCTCGTACTACGCCGGCGCTATCAACTGTCGTGTTGCGGATCGCTACCGCGCGAACCAACCGGGCGGCTACCGCGGCGAATCCAACGGGTTCCGTTGCGTCCAGGACTAGCATTCCGTTAAAAGACGTCGGGATTTCGCCAAGAGCGCTCAACCTTAGCTCCTTTACACTTTTCGGAGATTTCTCACGGACAGTTGACAGTCCGATCAATACACAGCCCAGCCAACCACTGGGCTGTCTTATAGAATGAAAAGACTATGATGTCCAGATAGGGGCGTCGACTAGCGGATTGCATCCGGTAATTCATACATTCAGGCGCGGTTGCGCAAACCATTGAAAGTTGTGGATGAAATCTCCGCTCGTGTTCAACGGAAAACATGCTGCCTGCAAGTTCGCGCGCATTCGCTGTTAGGCTGGATTATGGCATTTTGTTGTAAGCCGGACATTCCCCATTCGGTGCGGATCTACAGTCAATCCATCTGGGGAGCCGTGCGACCCGATGGATATGGATATATAGATAGACTTCCAAATCGCCAATAATCTTGGGGAATTCGTTCATCCCGCTAGATATGTCCTTTGGGTCTTGAGGGTGTGAATGGTTTTCGAGTGTTCCACATACTCTCGGAAGAGCTCAGAGATCATTTTTCGCGGGATTGATGGGCGGGAATCGGACACAGAAGTATAGAGCTTCAACGATTGGAGAAAAGCTAAAGCGTCAGACTTTGTTAGGGAATGAGTCGAGAGTTTCTTTCGGTGCCCATTTGCGTCATCGTACCTATGGATAATAGATGCCGTTACGCTTGGACAAAAACATTGAGGCCTCCGTTTTTGTACCACAGAGGTAACCACTTGGTAACAAGTTGGGAAGTAAGGTAGGAACAACTGAAGAATTCGAGCTGAAGGTGGGAGTTGAACCCACGACCTGCGGTTTACGAAACCGCTGCTCTACCACTGAGCTACTTCAGCAATACTAGTACGAGCCATCGGGACTTCACTACCGCTGCACCAATAACTGTTAAATATAGCAAAAAAGGCCATCGGGAGCAACATGAAATTTCGCAGCAACGCTCTTGACATTTGATTGTGCGCTCACTACTATTGCCTGAGTTACGTTTTTCTGTTCTTTGAATCCCACCAGAATTCTCCAGGAGGAAGGTATGAAGGACTCTCATGTACCTTTGAATATGGATACAGAACAGCCTAAATCGTTGCTCAAGAAACTCGGCATGCTTGAAAGCCGGCGCAAGAAGAAAAATCGGGTCTCCAAGCAGCTGAAAATAGTGCAGAAAGTAACAGCAGGGCATGTTCGCGGTGGGCACTCTTTTCACTGAAGCAATCGGCAGTCTCAAACTCTCGTCGAACGTGATGCAAATCGTGACCTCTGTCGATCCGCTTGCCAGTTGCAGATATCCCACAAATCAGCGACCGGCATCCTCGAATACGGTAAGGTGTGGAGATAATCTGGCGCACCGAATTCCGGCGTCAGAGTCGAGTTGGCCATTCCTCTCTTCTCCTGAGCATCCCACACCTGCGTCCACCACCGTTCGTGAGCGAGCACATGTCGTTCGTACTCAGGAGCACGCGGGTCAGGAACCTGAGGGCCTTCTTCGTACCCCACCCGCGCATGGATGTGAATACACCGCTCTGCGGCCTGGCGAACAATGTCAGACTCACTTTCCAGAAGCCTCTCACACACCAGCACCCAGTGGCTGAAGTCGCAGCTCAGGTTGAGTTGCGGGAATTCTGTCAGGATCCGTTGGGTCGTCCAGGGATTATAGAGAATTCGTCCCCGGTGAGTTTCGTGCGCAACTGGGACGCCGACCCTGGATTCGAATTCCAGCGCCTCGCCGAAAAACCGTCGTGCTTCCTCCTCAGAAAACCAGTCACAGCCACTGTGGCAATTTATTTTCCGCGGCCCGAGAGCTCGCGCTTCCTCGACAACCCTCTTGAAACTCTTGAGGTGGTCAGCGACGGTCGTGCCAGTGGTGACGACCTGGGCGATGTAGTCGAACCCATGACGATCAAGAAGTTCCCGGAATCGATCCCGGTCTCCTTCATCCGGCAGGATATGCTCAATGCCGCTGTACCTCAGATCCTTGATACGCGGGAAAAGCGTTTCCCAGGCCTCCGTGATTCCCCAAAGATGTCGATAAATCAGCAGCTCCATCACTCACCTCCTATTTCATTCTTACAAACACAGGCTGCACCCACGCCACGAATCCACCTGAATCACTCACTCGTGCCCGTACATATGCCTCCTGATGCTTCAACTCGAAGACTGCCGGATTGTCCTCTGTCTGAAGCAGCACTCTCCCTCCTGATCCAATGAATTCAGTTCGGTACCCGAAATCCGACTTCTGCCTGATCCTGATCTCCATGCGTTTGGAGCTAATCTGAACATCCTCCAGCTCGACCCCTGTGCTCGAATAGAAGAATCCGGCTTCAAGATTGCGGATGATCTCATTTGGATCCCGTTTCGATGCCCTTACCACAACCCACCCTTTTCCGGGATTCGACCGTTTCGGGCCAAACTCCTCTTTGAAATGATGAGCATCGTCAACGGCGATTCCATAGATGCGCATCCCGGATGTCAACAAATAGTCCCAGACTTCCTCCATACCAGGGTGCCCACTCCCGCCCTGGTTGTGCACAAGCGGATGACCGTTGAATATCTCGAGCAGGTTGTTGTTCCTAACCTGCAGCAGCGTCTCCTGATCAATTGCCCATCCGAAGTTGGGATGGTTGATATGCGGAACTCCCTCGACCGATCGGACTGCATCGATATTCCTCTGAATCGTCCCAAGGAGCGAGCTGTCCTTTTGTGGCGGAATGACGCCATGGATATTCAGCCCGTTGACATGAACGGGCTTCTTCTGAAAGCTTGATGTCAACTCCTCTCCTGGGATGAGAAGGAACGATGAGTCGACAAGACCGGCGAGCGCTATCGGGTCGGTGAAGGTATTATGATCGGAGAGAACGAGAAACTGGTAACCGTGTGTTTTGTACCATCGCGCGACTTCCTCCGGCGAGGAGTCTCCGTCGCTCATCGTCGTGTGAGCGTGCGTGTTCCCCTTGAACCAGTGCATTCCTTGTGTCCGCGGGACTTCGAATTCCTGAGCCTGCCCGAATTGGGCGACACACAGGAGAACGATACCGATGGATGTCAGAAAGCTACCCCGCATGCATTCCTCCTTCTTTTCAGTTGACGAGTTGTGGCACGCCCGCTACCCATTCCTGAGGGCAAGGGGAAGGGACACAAACGCCGCATCGTGTCCCGACGGAGGCTCTTCTTCGCGGTTGTCTTGGCCGGCTGCTACTGAATGAAGATCAATGGCAGGTGGAGAGTCGCCCACACACCGTATTTCAGGAACGATTCTTTCCTGGCGCTTGGAACAAGAGATGCAAAGTAGATAGATTTCGCCACTGTATTGCTCATCATCGCCATGACCATCGCGAGGACCACCGAGTGGATCATTGCTCCAGAGGGATGGAGAAGCGAGAGGATGTAGGGGTCGATATCCGTCACGCCGACAATTGCAGAAAATGCCAGAAGGCCTGTACTCCCGAGCCGCTGTTCGACCAGTTTCGTTACAATCATCAACAGAACAAACATGAGTCCGAAAACCAATGATGGCCTTACCTCGAAGGGATTGTGCAGGTTGGGAAACGTGGTCGTTTCCTCGGACTCCCCCTTCGGCCGCACACGAAACGAGAGAAGAACACCAACAAGGAAAAGGATCGTCAGCCTCCACCACAAAGCAGGAAGAAATGCCGGATTGATGATGAGAACGAGGACAAGAATGCGGGGGTACATCATACTGGAAGCCAGAATGGAAGCCTGAAGGGCCATCCCGGCGTGTTCAGGGCTCTTCTGGGCAATTCTGCCGACTGCGAGAGTCGTGGCAGTGCTCGAGACAATTCCGCCGAGGATACCCGAAAGCCACAGCCCCACTTTGTTCCCGAACCTCTTCGAGAGGAAATATCCCACGAACCCAATGCTCGAAACCACGATCACGATTTCCCAGATCCGGGTCGGATTGAGCCCGAACGCCGTGTACTCCTGATTCGGGAGAACGGGCAGGATGATGACCGTCACCAGGATGAACTTGACGACTGCCAGAAACTCCACTTTGTTGAAGCGATCGAGATACGTCTCAAGCTCCGCCTTCTCCGAGAGGAGAACGGTATTCACCACCGCAAGCGCCATGGCAATCCAGACATCGGCCAGCAGGGCAACGGCCCCGACGACAAACGTCAAGAGGGCAGACGCCTCGCTCGTGAAACCGTGGTGGCCTGCTTTCGTCTTCGTGATGTAAGCGATCACCGCAAGTGCTCCCACGACTGACAGACCCACGGGAAGCATCAGGCCTACGCCGAATCGCTGAAGCCAGGCACATCCAAAGCCCAGCAGGCTGATGATGGGATATGTCCGCACTCCTCCGAAGATTACGCTCCCCTGTTCAACCTTCGTACTCTCACGCTCAAGGCCGACAAGGAATCCGAGTGCGAGCGCCAGGGCCAGGCGCAGCTCCGTTGTCCATTCAATGATATTCATCTTGGCACCGCAATTAGGTTGGAGAGATTGCTACGTCAACCTCAGTAACTTCAAAAGCCTTCTTCAGGTCAGCAGGGTGAATTTGTACCAAGAAACCTCTTTTGCCGCCATTGATGAAGATCCTGGGCAAGGCAAAGATGCTACGCTCGACGTACACCGGAAGCGGATGGCGCGTGCCGAACGGACTTGTTCCCCCGAATTGATAACCTGTATGCCTTTGAGCAGTTGTTTCATCGCACGGCTCAACACGCTTTGCACCCATCACGCGGGCAAGTTGCTTGGTGGAGACTTCCCGGTCGCCGTGCATAAGAACGATCAACAGCTTTTTTTCGTCCGTCTGCATCATGAGCGTCTTCACGACCTCGTGTTCCGGCACATTCAGCGCACTTGAGGAGGTCTTCGTGCCGCCGTGTTCTTCATAGGTGTAGAGATGAGGATGAAAATCAATCTTCTTTTCCCGAAGCACCCGGATGGCGGTTGTCATTGGATATTCCGGCTTAGCCATACATGCCATCCCCTGACATATTCACAAGTCGTTCAGCCAGCCGAATCGTTCCAGGTCAAGCACTTCTCGATGGAAGATCAGGCCCTCTGCTTTCAACAGTCGTCGTTGTTTTTTGCAGGCAGCGCTGTCTTTGGGAAACGAGATCCTTCCCTGCGCATTGATCACCCGGTGCCACGGCACACCAGAATGTGGGGGGAGAGCATGGAGCGCGTACCCGACCATCCGCGGCTGCCCGGGGAATCCCGCTTCGGAAGCAACCTGACCGTACGTTGCCACTTTCCCTTTCGGGATCTGACAAACGGTTTTCCAGATGAGCTCATAGGTGCTGAGAGTCTTCCTCGTCTCCGCGCTGGAAATCATCACTGCAGCTCAGAGTGTGACTGGCTGTGCGAATTTCGCGAGCTCCGTGGCGGAAGCCTTTTCCACATCCGCGTGTAAACTGTTGCCATGCGAGTCCATGGTGACGATAACGAGGAAATCCTTCACGCGGACGTGCCACATTGCCTCAGGCACTCCGAATTCCAGAAAGTCCACTCCTTCCACTTCCTCGATGCATTTGGCGTAGTACTGCGCCGCACCGCCGATGGCGCTAAGGTACACGGCTCCCACTTCCTTCATGGCCGCGAGCGTCTTACCCCCCATTCCCCCCTTGCCGATGATTGCCCGAGCCTTGAACTTCTTGATGATATCCCCCTGGTAGGGTTCCTCC